>Ga0310690_10012886_pt1 | contig 10221 bp, 12 predicted proteins | sample AusTroGonzalo_MG_2_FD_207661 | JGI IMG/M metagenome (GOLD analysis project Ga0310690, IMG submission 207661) | Bovine rumen microbial communities from tropical cattle in Woodstock, Queensland, Australia - Gonzalo_04 (v2) (version 2) | ecosystem: Host-associated > Mammals > Digestive system >...
TACTAACTTTGAAAACATAACCGAATCCCCGGAAAAACTGACAAGCTGGTTAGACGAAAAAATGTGTTTCTGTACCGAAATTTCATGCCACGAATGTATCGCCTATAAGGAATGCTGGCACCAGGGGAATGATACGGATTATTCCAATGCGGAATTGTGGTTGGAATGGTTAAAAAGGAAATGCAATCATGAATAACAGGATTATTATGATGTATAAGGCATTAGAACAGAACCAGAAACATGGGTATATATGGATCGCTGGCGAAACATTATACCGGAATCAATGGTTAAAATGGTACTCGCCAAATACTCATGCAAAACTCGCCAACAAAATTGGCGACTTAAAAAAAGGAGAAAAAAATGAGGGTTAAATCTGGTATATATTGGACTGTCTACGGTACACAGGAAGTTGAAATTCCCGATGAATATAAAGACAGTTCCGATGAAGACATCCAGGAATATATCGAATCCATCTGGGATGAGATTTCGTTACCGACAGATGCCGATTATTCTCCCGGGTCAGACGAACCGGATTTCGAATATTTCGAAAGGTTGGACGAAGAAGATGACTAATATAAAATGCCCGCACTGCGGAAGCGAAGACGTTGATTTAATAATCACGATAGAAGTACACGGCAAATTGCAAAAAGACGGATCTTTTAAGTTGGATGGATTTTATATGGCACCGAAATGGAATCCATTAGATACTCCTATTGAAGAAGTTGTCATGTCAGGAGATTGTGAACACATAATCGGTAGTTGCAATAAATGCTACGAAGATTGTGAATTCGATTGGGAAGATGGATACTATGATTAACAGGAAATGCCCATACTGCGGCAGTGAAGATATGACCGTTGATATGGATATCCGCATTACCGGCGATCTTCAAGAAGACGGCACCATTAAAGTTCGTAAACACTGGGCTTCTTACGATGAACTTCAGGAAGCTGCCATGAGCAATACATCCGACTATATGCAGGGCTGGTGTGCAGCCTGTGACGGTTACTGCAATTTCTCATGGGAAAAAGGATTTATAGAAGGGAACGGCATCGATGACATATAAAGATGTAATCAAAGAATACGAAGAAAGAAGCAACCACATTTGCTTAAGCGATGAATATTTGGAAGAATGCAGCACTACCTATACGAGAGAAACAGCGCCGCTTGTCGGCGAATATGAATACGACATCGCCTATCTGCGTGACGATGCCGTGGAATTATTAATCGACCGGATCAAGGAATTGGAACATGAAAATTAAAAATATTCTATATGCTTACCTGGATGAAGCCATCGATGCTTATTACGAACAAGAAGAATTCGACGAAGAAGAATATGTAATTCAAGATGAATCGATCGGCGCCGATGCCATCGTTACATTCGGTCCGGCTTGGCGTATTCTCGACAAAAGCCTGATCATTGTAGAAGGCACGTACTGCAATTATAATCCAGATACAAAGGAATATGATCCGGATTGGTCGCTGACATTAATTTATGACAATGTTCCGGATAAATTGTTCGACGTAAATAAATACGTTTATTATGAACAAGATGCACCGATGACATCGATCCATAATTATCTGCGCGCGGTCCATCCAGACATAAAAGAAATAGCCGGATAAAAGGAGAATAAAATGGAGCGTAAAAATAAGCGACAGGATTGGATTATCGGTATTGCCTGTGCCGAAAACGACGGCGTTTGTATGCGTTTGTGTAAGAATATGACAATGACAGAAGTTAAAAAGATATTGGCAAAACTCGTCAGGCAAGACAAAGGCAATGATAAAGAAAGCTTTGAATATGGCAGTACCAATATAAAAAATGTCGAAGAAACGTATGTCCGTATCAATGACGAGCATCGTCTTTACAGCTTAGAAGCCAACGCCTGTTTTACGAATTATCATATCGACTATACAGCTGTGCCATTGGTATCGATGCATGAATTGTATTATGTGTAAAGGAGTAAATGATGGCTGGAAAAAGACAGGACTGGATAGTTGGCATAGGTGGCAGTGAAATTGACTATGTTGACCTTATTTTATATAAAGATTTTACTGTTGATGAAATAAAACAGGAATTAGTAGAGCTTATCAAAGAATCACGTATCAGCGACTGTCGCAATCGGCATGGCTGTGATCATGATTTTGAAACATGTAACGAAGAATGCTGGGCTTATGACTTCGGTACAGAAACTGTCGAAGAAGTTGAAGAAAGAAAAATATGGAATAACTCAGAAGAAATAGAACTATATGCTTATGCAAATTTTAATGAATATCATGAAGATTACGTTGCCGTACCATTATGTGCTATTCGAACAGTAGAAAGGGAATAAAATGAAATATACTGTAGAAGTTCAATTTACAGGATATACCTGTGTTAATGTTGAAGCAGGAGATATTAAAACTGCTACAAGTATTGCTCCCAGATTAGTAGATATGTCACAGTCATTGTCCAATTTAGACACGAAAGAACTGTTAGCAATCACCGTTTATGATGAAAACGATGAAGAAATCTGGAGTTATTAAATGAAAAAATAAAACACCGGAAAGAAGGGTAGATTATGTTCAACAAGCCAAGTTGGAATAACCGCCGGGGAGGATACCTGAAGCCGATTGATAAAGAACAGGCAGATAAGAAACGAAACCTGCTTGAACAAATGAAAGTGACGTTGGAAAAAAATCAAAAGGCGCCGCCATCCGAACCAGTAAAGAAAACATCGCTGATGGAATTGGCCAAACAGGAACATTATAATTTAGACGCATCTATCGCAGAAGAAGTTCAAAAACAGGTCATTATAACCACACCGAAATTAAAAGGAAAAATGAATCCGATTATTATTCCATTGCCTCAGGAACAAGTCGAAGAGGTTGCCGTAGAAATCGAAGAAGCAACAGAAGACGTTCCGCTTGCAAAAGAAAAAACATTTTTGCCTCCGGATTCGGTAGATACTGATATTAATGATTTGTTAAATGCACTGAAAACGTTGGAAACATATTTCCAATCTGCGAAAAGAGAAACAATATTCCTGGGAGACCGCATCCATAATGCAGATTATGAAACATCAGATTTTCTGCACAGTATTGAATTGAGTGCATTCTCACCGGAAGAAAAGATCGAATTAATCGATAAGATTACGGAACTCCGGCAACGTCGCCGGACTTATAAGATCCGACAGGAATTTTTTAAGGAGATTGAACAGTTTGTAGACAATAACTATAATATCGCAAATAAGCTTGGCGCCTTGCGCGCCCAGCTAACCCAAATCCAGGACAAGCATAATACGGCTCAGTATTTTACGCGGATTCGTACCGACATAAAACAGGACGACCGTGTCCATATCGGATTCAGAGCCGGAACACAAAAATAGAAAGGGCAAAGGGGAAATGACATATGCAATATTACATGCACATGACACGTATGGATCGATTGGAGATTCAGTCCTCTATATCGACCAATACATAAGGAAAGCCAAAGGATTCGGCATTAAATCTCTTGCCATTACAAATCACGGATCGTTATCCACAATGGTTACGTTTTATGAAGCCTGTAAGAAGAATGGAATTCGGCCTATTATCGGCTGTGAATTTTATTATGCGGATGATATCTCGGTTAAAAGTAACGAACGATATCATTTGATCTTGCTGGCTAAAACTACGGAGGGATTGCAGAATCTGATCCGACTTCATAATATCGCGTCGCAGGACGGGTTTTATTATAAACCCCGTATTGACTGGCGTTTACTGGAACAGTATCATGAAGGATTAATTTGTTTATCCGCTTGCGTAGCCGGGAAGATTCCGCAACTGATCTTATCTGAACGGACACTGGATAAAGCAATAGCAGAAACAAACCGGTTCAAAGATTTATTTGCCGGCGACTTTTATCTTGAGATTCAGCCCGGCAATTTCTATGAGCAGCGCTGTGTGAATACGAACCTGGAACAGATCAGTCAGTACTGCGGCGTTGAATTAGTAGCGACAAACGATGTTCATTATCTGAATGAGAACGATTGGCTGATTCATGATTATCATGTCAAAGATTCAAGAAAGATGCGGATGGATGATCCGGTTGTTTATCCGGATACCTGTTACTATGTAATGTCTCGAAACGAACTGAAAGAGAAACTGCTTCTTTCCGTATCGGAAGAAACGGCTGAAAAAGCATTGAACAATACGTTACGCATAGCAGAACAGTGTACCGCAACCTTGTCCCAGGAAAAAATTATGCCCTGTTATGATCCTTCAATCGATGAAGCAAAACGGCTGTCCGACTTATGCTGGAACCGGTTAAAAGAACTTGAGAACCAGCTTCGGGATCCGACAGCCTACGCTTCCCGGTTGGAGCACGAACTGAACGTGATTCATACGTTACGGTTCGACGGATATTTTCTTATCGTCAAAGACATTATCGATTTCTGCGATGACAACAAAATTATGCGTGGACCGGGACGGGGCAGTGCCGTAGGCAGTCTTGTGTCGTATCTGCTGGGAATATCCGTAGCGGATCCCATAAAGTATAACCTGATGTTTGAACGGTTCTTATCCGTTAAGCGCACATCCGATCCGGATATCGATTTGGATCTGGACCCGGAGAAACGGGATGAAGTATATCGCCATATTATTCAGCGGTACGGCGCTGATCATTGTTGTTTCGTATCTACGTTTAATAAGCGGAAAGCCCGTGCTGCTATCAAGACGGCAGCCCGTATTCTGGGCAAGCCTGTAGAAGTAGGGGACATGCTTTCCAAGGCCGTGCCGTATGTATCCTATGATGAACTGGGAGAAAAACGTACGGATATGCCATTAAAAGAAGTATTGAAAGACAATGAAATGTTTCAACAGCTGGCTGATGGCCATATGGATATCGTCAATCTGGCCATGCAGATCGAAGGATATCCGTCTTCGATCGGAATTCATCCAGCCGGAATCGTAATCAGTCCGGTTGATATTACAGACCGGTATCCGTTGATCCGTGCCAAGGATAAAGAACTGCATGCAACTTCTTTGGATCTGAATAACGTGGAAAAATTATCCGGCGTGAAAATTGATCTTCTTTCGCTGGCCAATCTGACCACGATAGGAGATGTACTGCAGCATACAGGAGTTCAATTGAATCTTGATGACGATACATTCTTCCGGGAAGAAAAAGTATGGGACCTGATCGGTTCTGCTGATACAACAGGCCTGTTCCAGATTGCGAGCTCGACGTATAAGGCCCGGATGCCAAGATTACGGCCCCGTACGATTCCGGAACTGGCAGCTTGTCTGGCCCTGGTTCGCGGACCCTGTATCTCGTCCGGGGCAGATAAACGGTATATCGATATTCTGCATAATGAAACAGAACCGGATCCGATTTGTTCGGAATACTGGGAACATACTGAAGATACCTGCGGTATCATCATTTATCAGGAACAGGTACTGAAGATCTGCCAATCCGTAGGTATGACAGAAGAAGACAGTTATTATCTGCTGAAGGCCTGTTCCAAAAAGAAGATCGATAAGATCAAAGAATATGAATCCATGTTTTATCGTACAGCCAAAGCTCATGGTCTTGCAGAAGAATCCATTCATCGTATCTGGTCCGAGATATTGAACAGCGGAAAATACGCATTCAATATCGGACATGCAACAGGGTATGCGATTCTCTGTTATGTCAGTGCCTGGCTGAAAGTCCATTATCCTATTCCGTATATGTGTTATGTGCTGAACCGTGTCTTCCGAAAAGCCGATACGGATACAATAGCTGCCGTCATGCAGGAATGCAGACGGCTTGGTATCCGGTTCCTGCCGGCAGATATCAATCAGTCGAAATGGCTGTTCACGGTAGAAGACAATAAGATTCGAATCGGCATGTGCACGATTAAAGGACTGGGAGAAAAGATCTACGATGAAATATTAAAAGCCTGTCCGTTTACCGGATTCGATGATTTTGTGGCAAGAACAGCCGGACGACAGTGCAACAAACGTATTATCCAGCTGCTGATCGTCGCCGGCGTGTTTCGTTATATCGATCCGCTGGACGAGACTCAGCTGCTGCATAAGTATATGGTTTCGCATCGAAAGGAATGCATGCCTTCCGAACTGAAGATCGGTAAGGAATCCGTTAAATTGTCCCTGCCGCATCTCCGTATCGAGCGGGCCATTTACGGAACGAATTTTCCAATAGAAAGGGTGGATCACGTTGCTTGAATTCCGTGACTATATAGAAAACAAGATTCCAACCAATCTGAGATATTTATTAAATACGTATTGTAAGGAAGCGAACGGATTGACCCTGCATGACCTGAAACAGCGTCATAAGGAATATCTGTTCAACATGATCCGTATCCTGCGCCGCTGTGTGGAAACGCAGGCAATCGGTGTCAATGGCGACAAAGTTATGATTTTCTCTGCGACAGTTGAACTGCTGACAAAATGTATGGAATATTATAACAAAGTCGATATCTTTGATAAAACAGAAGTGTTGCCGGATGAACTTGACAGTTTCATTAAGGAATATGAAGCCGGCCTGGAACGACTGAAAGAATTGCTGAATAATGCATACCGGCCGTTAAGCCGCGACCTGGCAGACCGGTATATATATGAAAGCGAAATGAAGGAAGTATCCGAAAAGGCACAACCATTTCTGCATACGTTCATGGGACATCATGTTAATCTGTTCCTGCCGTATATGCAGGAGGATTCTTCCAATCAGGCGTATTACAGCCGGTTTCTGAACCAGGCTGTTAACGGCGACGAAATTCATGCTTATGGTTTCGGACAGACGAAGTCGCCGGAAGAACTGTTTACGAAAGGCCGTTTTATTTACGGCAACAGGGACCGGATCAATATCCGTTCCCGTCAGTTTGACCTGGTCTTTACCACGCATCATTCGCTTTTCGCCGGTATGCATCCGAAGCTGACGACAGCCGCCTCTTATGCGAAGAAGGAAGGCGCCATCGCATTATTCGGATACAGCACGGACTTTGAGCTGATCGATTTAAAACGTATCAGCGCTGCCATGAAGGACGTGCATGTATATTTCATCCCGTATATGGAAACCCATATGCTTAATGACAAACTGTATTGTCTTGTTATTGGAACCGTGGTGACCGATAAAAACGATCCGACGACGATGACAAAACTGCTGGACCAGTTTGTAAATCACCGTTCTGATGAAGAACCGTATACGATATTCGGATCTTCGGAAACTACGGAGATTACATTTCAGAGTTATGACATGTCGCCGGAAGATACTGATATACTGCGGGATGAAATCAATAAGACATCTGCTGCCGTTATTGCTTCGATTATTCCGAAAACGTTCATCGATAAACGACAGCCTCTGCTTCCGTTTAATGCGGGACAATTGGGACTGATTCTGATTTCCGGTGAAATCAACGGGGTAATCCGGGAAGAAAAAACGGGCTGCTGTCACGTTGTCAAAGGTTCTTCCTGTCAGGTCACACGACCGACAGAAGAACCGGTACTGGACAGCAACGGAAATCCAATTGGTTCCAAGCATATCAGCAGTACTTATGCTACGACAAACGTAACGGTTATACTGCCTGACGGAGAAATCCGTACACTACAATAAAGGAGGTAAAGCTATGACATATTTACGTGTTTATAATGATCACGGTCAACCCATGCATGCTTATGTTACGCAGGCCACGATGCTGGATAATTATACTCTTGGATTTGCCTCCTTCGTAGGGTCGCGCAAATCTTTGGAAGACGTACGGCACGCCATATGCAATATACAGGTTAATAAGGGTATCAACTTATGGCGGTGGAACGACAAAAGAAATGAACGCGGAAATAAGTTTGTTAAACTTTCCGCGCAGTATAATCATCTGAAAATTTTTACCCGCCGGATCAGCGGATCACCGTATTGGCAAATGACGGCAATTAACCAGCCCGTATATAATTCCTGTCAGGATTTTATTCGCGGCATCACGTTATCGGAGTCCATGCGCAAGCAGATGATCAACGGATCTATGACAAGATGTCCGTTGTATTTTCTCGTACATGCATCTTTGTTATTTGCTACGGAATCAGAACTGCAGACCTATTTAGACGCATTGCCTGACGAGAAGGAACAGATTTTATTCCATAATGAACCGTTTATTGATCTGCTGTATCGGAAAATCATGCTGATCTCACCGGTGCCGATCCTGCAGGAATGGATGCCGACATTACTGGATACAAATCTGGAAAACTGGAGTTCCAGATTTATCGAAACACAGAAAGTCGGCCTGACTTATACGTTTTATGACGTTCCGTTTGAAGACCGTCTTCTTGTTATATCCTGTGAATTCCGTCCGACGGCTATGAGCTACGTAATCAGCCGCTGTATCCGGGCAGGAAAGATTTCAACCGGGAGTTCTGAAGAACAGGCTTTCGAATCCGCTGTACGTGGAGCACGCAACCTAACCCAGTACCTGCATGCGTTTAACGATGATTTAGTACGCCGCGCCAACCAGCGTTTCACACCGTTATATGTACCGGGCATCGATATACCGAACAAGAAAGCAAACCACTTATTTAATTATACGAAGTATTATGGGAATCTGAATTATTTTATGGCTCAGCAGGATACGATCTGCAGTATTGCAAGAGGGCTCCAGAAGAATAAGCGTACGCTGGTTGTCGGAGAATGCGGCTGTGGGAAAACATCGGTTGCATTAGGCGCAATCTATACGCATAGCCGGAAATCGAATCCTGTTTCTATTATCATGTGCCCCGGACATATGGTAGAAGAATGGAAGAAAGAGATTAAACGGCTATATCCGTTTGCGCGGGCCTATATCATCGACAGCTTAAGTAAATTAATGCCGTTCGAGCATATGATTCGTACCAAATCCAATAAGGATCCATTATTCCTGATTATGGGTAAAGATTCCTGTAAGATGGATTATGAAAAACGTCCGTATTATTTATGGAATTCCCGTGAACATGAATATATGGCGCCGAACAAGCTGCCTGTAACGATTAAAAGTTTATACAGCGGTATGTCCAGGCTGGATCGTATGGCAGGAATGATTTTATTCTTCCTGAAGCCAGGCAGTAAGAACACGTATGTACGTCCGTTATCAGCCGATATTAACGGCAAAATGAAAACTGTCGGATACGAAACAGTCGACTGGTACGGCGTCAAATATAAGAAGATCCGTATCAATGCGTGGACTGCAGCTGCTGAAGATAATGCGGAATGGGTAAAGATTGCAAAAATCGGTTGGGTCAATAAGAAACTGGCTAAAGATTTTGTAGACCGCGTAGATAACCATGTAAAGAACAATGATGCCAGCGCGCTGTCTCCCGAAATCATGAAAGCGTACGACATTGCAACGACTGCGTTGCAGGAAGATACGGCCAAGGCTTTGATCCGCTGCAACGTATCGGAATATATCCGCCGCCGGTTCAAGCATCTGATCGATTATTTTATCGCAGACGAAGTCCATCTGTATTCTTCTTCCTCGTCGGCGCAGGGACGTGCATTTTCCAATCTTGTAAATACGGCAAAACATACGATTGCGTTGACCGGCACTTTGTTAAACGGTTATGCGGAAGACATCTTCTCAATGCTGTTTAAACTGTATTCCCGTACGTTTATCCGAAACGGATTTTCTTATGGGGATACAAACGAATTTGCAAAAGAGTTCGGCGTTGTTGACGAAATCGTAGAATACCGGGACGATCCGTCTACGCAGCGGCCGATCAAGATTAAGCAGTCGACAAAGTTTAAGCCGGGTATCTCTCCGCTTCTGTTCAGCAAGTTCTTGCTGGATAAGGCTGTGTTTATTACGCTGTCGGATATCACGGCAGATCTGCCGAACTATCATGAGATACCGACTCCAATTGAAATCGATGAGGATATCAAGAGTAACTATGATAAGTTCGTGGCAGATTCCCGGACTGCGATTCTTGAACATGCGAATACTACAGAAAAATATATTTTTAAGATCGTCCAGCGGATGAATACGTATCCGGACCAACCGTATCTTCAGGTTCCAATCTTCAATAATGAGACCGGAGAACAGATTGTCTGTCCGGCTAATACGATTCGTAAAGGCAAATCGTTTTATACCAATAAGGACAGGAAGCTGCTGGAACTGGTAAAGAAACATAAAAAGAACGGCGAAAAAGTTCTCATCTATGTATATTGGATCAACAAGTTGGACTGTGTAACCAGAATCCAGAAACTGTTGGAAAGCGAGGGAATCAAATCTGCATTCCTGACT
>Ga0310690_10012887_pt1 | contig 10221 bp, 7 predicted proteins | sample AusTroGonzalo_MG_2_FD_207661 | JGI IMG/M metagenome (GOLD analysis project Ga0310690, IMG submission 207661) | Bovine rumen microbial communities from tropical cattle in Woodstock, Queensland, Australia - Gonzalo_04 (v2) (version 2) | ecosystem: Host-associated > Mammals > Digestive system >...
CAGAATTCGAGGGTCTCGATGTTGGGTCTCGAAGTCGGTGTAGTCGAGTTTGCGCATGATGCCCGCCCAGCGGCTCTTGGGGTTGGCCAGGAGACCGTCGGCGGTGATGCCCGCGCTGAAAGCCGAGGGGGCCACGTCGAAGTTGTAGGGACCGCGTTCCTCGGGATAATAGGCCAGGTTGAGTTCGTAGATGGTGGTGAGGTCGCCTGCGGCCAATTCCTTGTTGGGGAAGACCTCCTGCTCGGCGATGCGGCGGGCGTAGGGGCGGGAGCGGTCGTCGTCGGTGATGTTCTTGGGACTGTCGCTGCTGTAGAAGAGGTTGTCGATGCGGTACCATGCCAGGCGGGCGCGGTTGAAGCCGTAGGCCAGTCCCGAACCCGGCTGGGTTTCGGGGAACAGGGGCATGGCCAGGTGGAAGTCCTGCGGCGTCGAGGCCAGGTGCCAGTAGGTGGTGCCCTTGAGGTCGATGCCGCTCTCGGCACCCTCGAAGTCGTCGATGTAGGTCACGCTGCCATCGGTGTCACTCTTGGGCGACGCCAGTCCCGGGATGAACTGGGCGAACTCGGCGGTAAGGCTCAGGTTCGAGGGGGCCTTGGTGCTGATGCCGGGGAGCATGTCAACGAACTTGGTGATCCAGGGGGCCTCGTGGCGGTAGGAGAGGTCGAAGCCCCAGATGCTGTTGCTGGTGGGTTCCTCGCCGAAGTTGTTCTTCTGCGTCAGGGGCTTCTCGTAGAGGTTCATGAAGGTGGCGCCGAAGTTGAAGTCGGGATTGAACTCGTAGTTGATGTGGGCGCCCATCATGCGCTTGGTCATCATGCTGAAGGAGTTGTTCTCGCTGCTGACGCTAATGGGTGTGCCGGAGGAGAGGATGCTCTCGTTGATGATGCGTACGGTACCCATGGTATAGTCGACGGTGTAGTCGACGTTCTCTATCAGGGGCATGCCGCCGGCGGTGACGGTCACCGAGCCGGGGGTGACGCTGTAGCCGAGGGAAATCTCGCCGCTCACGGTGCTGCTGTAGTAGCCTTCGAGGTAGAACTTGTTCTTGTCGGCATATTGCTGCGCCAGGGCCCGCGTCATGGTGTAGAGCGAGTCGAAGCAGTATTGCTTGGCGAAGTCGTCGTCGCCCAGCAGGGCGCGGAGGTCTTTGCCGAAGGGCTCGACGTAGGGGAAGAAGATGCGGCCCGTGGAGGCCTGGATGGTACCGCCCTTGTAGGCGGCGCTGTCGAACCAGTCGAAGACACCGTCGGGCGAGAAGTAGCTCTGCGAGGCGTCCATGCGGTCGAGGCCGAAGAGTTCTATCAGGGGGATGCCCTCGCGCGGACCGTTGGTGAAATAGCCGATGCCCACGCCGCCTTCGGGACTCTCGTAGAGGACGTTGAGTCGGAATTTCTCGCGTCCTATCTGGGTGCTCTTCAGGAAGTAGACGTTCTTCATCATGAGGCGCCAGAGCGGGCTGCGGGTGTCGATGCCAGTGCCTTTGATGAGTTTCACCACCAGGGTGTTGGGGTCGTTGACGCCGTCGGTGGTCAGCTCGCCCACCTGGTAGACGGTGGTGTCGCCGATGACCTGGTACTGGAAGGCCACGGCCAGCACCTGGTCGGAACTCAGCGGCTGGCTGAGGGTGATGAAGCCCATTTGGGCGTTGTAGGTATACTCATTGCTGTTGAGCAGGCGGGCGCTCTCGACTTTCTCGTAGTCGGTGCCGGCGGTGAAGCCGAGGCTCTGCATGTAGGAAGTGATGTTGTTGACGCTGCGTATGGCGGCGGGGTTCATCACGGAGAGGAGGTTGTTGCTGTAGTTGGAGGGTTTTGCCGACATCCCGCCGATGAGTTGTTCGTTGGAGGGATTGTTCTCGCCGAGGTCGGTGAGGGCGAGGATGTTGCGGTTCTGGGTGACGGCGGCTCCCACGTTGGTGCGCCACACCTCCAGGCGGATGATCTTGATGCTGGTGTTGGGCGTTGGCAGGGTGGCCATCGCGCGGTTGTAGTTGTCGTAGAAGTACTGGGAGATGAAGTAGTGGCGGTTTTCCTCGTACTCGTCGGCGCGTATCTGGAACTCGCGCTGCGAGGCGCCGCCCTGCACCTGCATGTTCTCGGTGCTGGTGTTCTTCTGCGAGATGACGGCATCGACAGTCAATTTGCCGAACTTCATCTTGCTGTGGAATCCGAAGAGCTGCTGGCTGCCCTGGATGAGGGTGGTGTTGAGGGGAAAGGAAATGTCGGCGGCCTCGAAGAGCTGCAGGATGTCGTCTTCCTTGCCTTCGTACTTGAGCTTGATTTTGTTCTCGAAGTCGAAGGTGGCCTGGGTGTTCCAGTTGATGTCTGTATTGATGAGGTCTCCGATTTTGACGTTGAGGCTCACCTGGATGTTCTCGTCGAAGTCAAAGGTGGTGACGCTGCGCCGGTTGGCATCGAGTGACGGGTCGTTGCGGTAGTTGTTGACGATTTGGAAGGTGAGGTCGGCACTTCCCGATGGGTTGATGCTGATGTCGGGGATGGCCAGGAGGGCGTCGACCTTCTTGCTGATCTCACTGAATCCGGGAATCTTGTCGAGGAGGCCGTTCCCGGCTGACGAGGTGTCGCCGGTGGCGGTCTTCTCTTTCCAGTACTTCTGCATCAGCTGGTCCATCTGCCAGTTTTGGTACTCCTCGAAGGTCATGTACTGCCGGTCGATGACCATGTCGCCCACGCGGGTGACTTTGGTGTAGCTGTTGCTCTGCGGGTCGTACTCCACGGTGGTGGTCACGTCGCTCTGCGCCATGGCCACCTGCCCCACTGCCACAAAGAGCAGCAGCATCAGCATTCGCACCAGTCTATGGAGTACAGTCCTCAACCTTCTTACTTCTTAGCTCTTGGTTCTTACTTCTCACAGCTTCTTCAGTGCCTCCTTGATGAGTGCCTCGACGGGAAGGGTGCCGTCCATGGGTTGCAGCACCTTGTCGGCGGCCGCCTTGGGAAATCCCAGCATGACGAGGGCACTGAGGGCCTCTTCCTTGCTGTGGCTGACGGCCAGAGACTGGCTGCCGAGGACGAACCCGGTGCCGGAGACTTTGTCGTGCAGCTCCAGGACGATGCGCTGGGCCATCTTGGAGCCGATGCCTTTCACTCGCTGCACCTTCTTGGCATCCTGCGAGGCGATGGCCCCCTGCAGCTCGTCGGTGGTGAGGGAACTGAGCATCATGCGGGCCGTGGCGGAACCCACGCCGTTGACGCCGATGAGGAGACGGAACATCTCGCGCTCTTCCGGGGTGGCGAAGCCGTAAAGCAGGTGGGCATCCTCGCGGATGACCTCGTGCACCCACAGGCGCACCTCTTTCAGGTGCTCGATGGCGCTGTAGGTGTTGAGGGTGATTTCCATCAGGTAGCCCACGCCGCCACAGTCGATGACGGCGGTGGTGGGGGTGAGGGTGTCTATCTTGCCGGAGATGTATTCGTACATGCGTTGATTCGTTGATATGTTGATTCGTTGATATGTTGATTCGTTGATATGTTGATATGTTTCGCGTGCATCTCAGCGGCATTCTTGCCGCTGCTTTTTAGTTCGGGTAGTTGTAGCCGATGCCAATGGCGGGGGAGCCTTCCTGCAGGTGGAAATCGCCCGCCAGGGGGGAGACGAAACGGGGGTCTTCGTCCCATTCGCCGCCACGCACGATGCTGTGCGTCACGGTGGCGGTGGCTTCCTCCGCGCGGTCGTCGAGGTCGATGAGCAGCTCGCCGTCGGCGCGGTTGCCGTAGATGATGCAGTCGGTGATGGTGGCCCGCATGGGGTAGAGGTAGCGGGTGTCTTGGTAGTTGAGGTAATTGGTGACGATGACGGCGGGCATCTTGCGAGTCTCGTAGCGCCAGTAGTTGGCAAAGGTGCACTGGTTATAGTGGTAGCGTCCGCCGTACTGCATCACCGTGGTGGCCGACCCGCAGTTGGTGACCAGCAGGTTGTTGCCTATGATATAGGCCGTCTGGCCCATGAGGCCGACGTGCGACTGGTTGCGTATCTGCGTGTTGCTGATGCGGAGGGAGGGGTTGAGGTTGGCGCAGCTGTCGACGAGGATGCCCACAAAGCCGTTCTCGATGAGGGCGTAGTCTATCTCGCTGTCCCACGACCCTTTGGATATCCAGATATGGCCCCATTGGCCGGGGAGGGAGTCGTACCAGCCGTCGTGGCGCACCGAGGTGAAGAGCACGGGCCGGTCGGCAGTGCCCTGCACCTTGAGGGTCGCGCTGTCGTAGACCCACAGGACGGCGTCGTTGTGGAAGTATAGCTCGTCGCCAGCTTCGAGGCGGAGGGTGTTGCGCGAGTCGACCACGGCGTAGCCGAGGATGACGTGCGGCAGGTCGTGGCGCCAGCCCTCGCAGTCGATGACGCTGTAGGCGTAGGGTTTCCCGTACATGTCGATGATGGGGGTGCCGTCGGCGAGGTGGATGGTGTCGGTGGGCACATGGTAGACGGCGTTGCGGCCGTAGGCGGTGAGGGGCAGCCGCTGGACGTTGTTGCGGGTGATGCGGAACTCGATGGCATCCTCGATGAGGAAAGGCTCGGTGGTGAGGTTGGGGCGGATGTTGGCGCGCACGAAGATGAAGATGCTGTCGCCCGCGGCGATGTCGATGTCGCGCGCCACCAGCGCGGTGTCGCCGTCGACATTTAGGCGGAAGCGCGATGCAACGCCGCCGGCGAGGGTCACCTCGCCGATGCGGATGCCCTCAGTGCCGCGGTTGTAGACCTTCACCTGGCGCGTGGTGGTGCCCATCTGGGTGAAGACGGTGTCGAAGGCCAGCGTGTCGGCCGAGAAGGCCAGCTGCGCCTCGTCCGACGCCACAAACTCGTACTCCTTGCCGCAGGCGCAGAAGAGCAGCAGGGCCGCCAGGCAAAGAATATGTCCTTTAGTTCTCACTCGGTTCGTGGTTTTTAGCTTTTACTTTTTACTTTTTAGTTTTAATAACGCACAACCCCCTTTATTATTTCGTGTAGAGGTCAAAAATTTCGTTCATCCGCTTCAGGCAGACGGGGCAGAAGGGGGCGAAGTCGCGCATCATGCAGCGCATGGTGGGACGGTAGAGCCCTTTGGGCCGGTAGCCGGCCCCTTCGTATACCCCTAAGGGTCCGCATTCTCCGCGGGGAACCGACGCGTCGGCAGGGGTAGGGACCGGGACTCCCTTGGGCAGCATGTCAGCCCACTTGCTCCCGAAGTCCACCAGCGAGGTGATGTTGGGTTCGGGCGGCTCGTGCTCCAGGGGGTGGCAGTCGCCGTAGCTGAGATCCTCGTCGACATACTCGTCGGCCAAGCCGCCGATGGAGTGGCCCAGCTCGTGGGGCAGCACCATGGGGGCCATCGGGTGCAGGCTGCTCATGGCGTAGAAGTTGTAGATGCCGCCGCCGCCGTATTTGTCGGTATTGGCCATGATGATGATGTGGTCGCAGGGGACCCAGCCGATGGCGTTGTGTAGCTGGAAGAGTTTCTCGGTCATCAGGTAGCGGTCGGAGCCGAAGGTGTTGAAGCTGGCGCCCACGAGGCTCTCGACAAAGAGACCCTTGTTGGGGTCGGTGATGCCTGATGCCTGGCCCGTGAGGGGAATGCCCCAGACGTTGAAGTCCTTGCGGCGCGTGCGGAACGGCTCCTGCGCGAGCAGGTAGTCGCAGTAGGTGTTGAGGTCGCGCCGCATCTTGAGGGTGTCGGCAGGGCCGTAGCCTTCGGGGACGATGACGATGTCTATCTTCTTGTGCACGTCGCCATTGTAGAGCAACTTGAGAGGCTTGGGACCGGTGTGGAGAGAGGATCTCAGCAGGTAGATTTCGTATGCCTTCTGGGGGTTGAAGAGGCTGCTGTCCTGCGGGTGGAAACGGTTGTCGTCACCACGGCGCTCGAAGAGGATATAGGCCGTCTTCTTGGGCCACGGGAGGCGCACCACCTCCTCGAAGGAGGCACTCGCACTGTCGCCCTGCGGCGTGTCGCGGTACTCGTGGAAAAGCGAGTTGTAGCAACGGCTGTAGAGGAGGGTGCCGGTGGCGGAGTCGCGGAGGGAGACGCGGTAGGCGCCGTTGTCGAAGGGGTCAATCAGCTGGGTGAGGGAACCCGACCAGGTGGGGATGAAATCGAACCCACGCTCGTATATCGTGTCGGCGGCACGGGTGCCGATGCGGAGATAGTCGAGGCGGAGGGTGGCATCGTTGAACCATTTGCGGAAATGGACGTTCTGAGCCTCCAAATGGCTGAAAGAAAGCAGTGTCAATGCCGCCCAAAGAAGTAGGTGATGTCTTTTCATAATACTGGAAAACGGCATTTTGCGCGTTATAGTATAAAAAAAGTCCTGCTATGTGCAAAAAAGTTCGTACTTTTGCACGCTCTTATGATTACAAGAATATACCCCGACAACCCCAATGCCCGCGACGTGAGGCGGGTGGCCGACACGCTCAACAGTGGCGGCATCGTCGTCGTGCCGACCGACACGCTCTATGCCTTCGCCTGCAGCATGGAGTTCAAGAAGTCGGTGGAGGTCATCGCCCGTCTCAAGGGCTTCTCCCTCAAGAAGGCCCGCTATTCGATGCTCTGCAGCTCGCTGAGCATGGCCTCGGAATATGTGCGGCCCATGGATAAGGATACCTATTCCCTCCTGCGCGACTGCCTGCCGGGGCCCTACACCTTCATCATGGACGCCAACAACAATGTGCCGCGCAACTACCTCAACCCCAACAAGACCATCGGCGTGCGCGTGCCCGACAACGCCATCCTCCAGGCCATCGTCGAGGCTGTGGGATGTCCGCTGATTGGCACCTCGGTGCGCACCGTCGATGACGACCGCGAGACGGAATATCTCACCGACCCCGAACTCATCCACGAAGCCTTCGGCAACCAGGTGGACATCGTGGTCGACGGCGGCATCGGCGAGGACGAACCTTCCACAGTTGTCGACTGCTCCGACGGCCAGATGGAACTCCTCCGCCAAGGCAAAGGCCCTTTTAGTTTTTAGTTTTTAGTTTTTAGTTTTTAGTTTTTACCTTTTAGTTTTTACCTTTTACCTTTTACCTTTTAGCTTTTAGTTTTTAGTTTTTAGTTTACATGAAAATCACCCTCAGCAGCAACCCTCCTTTCTATTCCGGCCCGTGGGGCTTCTTGGCCCAGGTGGTGGTGATGACCCTCGCCACCCTGTTGGCTACCTGGATTCTGCCCGGCGTGACCATCGACAGCGTCGGGGCCGCCATCATCACTGCCATCGTCATCGCCCTGCTCAACAGCTTCATCCGTCCCATCCTCATCGTGCTGACGCTCCCCTTCACCATCTTCACGATGGGACTATTCATCTTCTTTATCAACGCCCTCATCATCCTGATGGCGGCAGGGCTGGTCGACAAATTCCATGTCGACGGCTTCGGCAGTGCCCTGCTCTTCAGTCTCTTGCTGACGGGCTTCAACTACCTGCTCGAAATTCCCAACCGCATCACCCGCCGCCCGAAATACAAGGAGTCACCCCAAAGCCCCGACGTCGACGCCGACGGCTTCACACCCTACGAGGAAATCAACGACGAAGAATAATCACTATAGCTCCTATAGTCACTATAGCCCCTATATCCAATTCCCAATAATATGCAAGTAATCTCAACCACTGCGGCCCTCACCGCCGCCATAAATGAATCCAAGCAGTCGGGCAAGACCATCGGTCTCGTCCCCACGATGGGTGCCCTCCACGAAGGCCACCTCTCCCTCATCCGCCGCGCCCGCAAGGAGAACGACTTTGTGGTCGTCAGCATCTTCGTCAACCCCATCCAGTTCAACAACAAGGAGGACCTCGCCAAGTATCCCCGCACCGTCGAGCAGGACTGCCGCCTGGCCGAAGAGGCCGGTGCCGACATCGCCTTCACCCCTTCGGTCGAGGAGATGTACCCCGACGGGGAGCCCAAGGAAGTCTACCATTTCGGCCCTATCGAGGAGGTGATGGAAGGACCCCGTCGTCCGGGTCATTTTTCGGGCGTGGCCGTCGTGGTGCGCCGTCTCTTCGACCTCGCGCAGCCCACGCGCGCCTACTTCGGCGAGAAGGACTTCCAGCAGATTGCCATCATCCGCAACCTCTTAGAGCAGATTAAGTATCCTATAGAGCTCGTTCCTTGCCCCATCGTCCGTGCCGACGACGGCCTGGCACTCAGCAGCCGCAATATGCGCCTCTCCCCGGAGGCCCGCGCCATCGCCCCCGAGATTTACGCCACCCTTTGCCAGGCCGTCGAGATGTCCGAGTACGAGGATGTCGACAGCGTCTGCACCTGGGTGGTCGACACCCTCGCTTCTTTCCACGAGGTCAACGAACTGCCCGACGGACTCAAGTTCGAGCCTGAGTATTTCGAGATTGTCGACGACACCACCCTCCAGCCCGTTGACGACTGGGATGCCTCGGCCACCGGTATTGTGGGCTGTATCGCCGTCTGGCTCGACGGCGTCCGCCTCATCGACGTCATCCGATTCCGACCTGGTGTCCAGGCTGACAGTTAATTGGCATACCATCCAATCGGCAATGTTGTCCCCATACCTCCTTCTTTACAAGACTCTCCTCCCTCGACGATACCGCCAGTATCTGCAACGCGCCGGAGGGGACAGGGACAAGTGCCACGAGACACTGCTGCACGGTACCTTCTACGAGGAGTACGAGGCATACGGCTTTGCCTCGAAGAGTGAGGACGAAAGGCGGGCTTACTTGACCGATGCCGTGCGCGACAGGATATGCCGTCGGGTGAACAGCCGCAAGGGCAGCCGCATTGTGGCCAATAAGTTTTTGACCTACACATCGCTCCGGCAGTTCTATCGCCGGAGGGTATGGCTTCTTCGTGGGGAGGAACAGCTGGACGAGATTGTCCGTGTCGGCATGACGGATGGAAGATTGGTTGCCAAACCTGCCGATAACTGCGGTGGCCGTGGGGTGCAGCTGATTGCGGCTTCTTCTGAAGAAGAGTGGCGCCGACTGCTTGCCAACAAGGAGGGGTGGGTGATAGAGGAGTGTATTCGGCAGGTTCCCGAGCTGGCCCAATGGAATCCTTCGTCCGTCAACACCATCCGCATGAACACTTTCCGGAGGAAGGACACTGTGGAGGTCTTCACCGCATTCATACGCACAGGCCGCGAGGGGAGTTTTGTCGACAACGGTCTGCAGGGAGGACTCTTTGCCTCCATCGACACGACGACGGGCATCATCTTCACCGACGGCTATGACGAGAAGTGCGTCGCCCATGCCGTCCACCCCGACAGCGGTGTGCCCTACAAAGGTGTCTCCATCCCGCGTTGGGACGAGGCTGTCGCCCTCGCCAAGGCAATGGCCCTCGCCATGCCTGGCATGACCTATATCGGATGGGACCTTGCCCTGACTCTCGACGGCTGGGAACCCGTCGAGGCCAACCGTGGTGAATTCATCGCCCAGCAGATTACCCAAGGCCGCGGCCTCCGCAGAGAGTTTGAGCAGGCCTGCGGGCTTTAGTCCCGTTATTTCAGCATCCAGTTGAGGCCGACGAGGGCGTTGGTTTCCACTATGCCTTGGCGGAATCCGAGACCGGCGGCGAGGCCACCCTGGGCTTTGATCTGCAGGTTCGGCGTGGCCTGCCACAGCACCTCGGCGGTGCCACCGATGTTCTCCATGCCAAAACTCACCATCAATTTATCTGTAGCCAGCCAGCGAGCCATAATATTAAACTGGAAAGGTTTGTCGCTTTGCCTGACATAGACAGTATTCACGCCTAGAGGGCGGTCTTTCCCAAAGGCGTAGCTCAGTCCGTAGTCGAGCACCCAGCGGCTGCCCAGATGGTTGCGGAACTGAAAGCCCAACGTCATAGACTTGCCACCACCTGGAGTATCCCACCCGTCATCAGAATATCTGATCAGCTGATGGCTATATATCAGACTGGCAGACACCTGCGGCACCCAGCCGAGGCCACCCCCGTATATCAGCATCTTCACTCCCATCATTGGGTTGAGCATCGGCAGGGTATCAGAGTATATAACACCGTTTGTAAACTCATAATGATATCTCGTGTAGGCACCAGACAGACCTGCAATCAGTTCGAAGCGGTTGCCAAGACCGTAGCGCAACGTGAGTCCACCACCAAGATCGGCATAGGTGTCATGGATAATAACGGTATGACTACCGTTAATCGGAGCAGCCATGTACTCCTCTCTGTTAAAGCCGTACCACGTAGCCGCACCGCTCAGCTGCAGGTGGCCCTTGCCAACAGTGTTGGGACCAGTGGTAC
>Ga0310690_10012889_pt1 | contig 10219 bp, 12 predicted proteins | sample AusTroGonzalo_MG_2_FD_207661 | JGI IMG/M metagenome (GOLD analysis project Ga0310690, IMG submission 207661) | Bovine rumen microbial communities from tropical cattle in Woodstock, Queensland, Australia - Gonzalo_04 (v2) (version 2) | ecosystem: Host-associated > Mammals > Digestive system >...
ACTTAGTGCCACAAACAATCCGGCCAAAGGTGTCTATAACAGTGGCAGTGCGTACAGCGGCCAAACAACAAATTTAGTAGAGGCGCAACACGTGAACGGCGCGGTCGCAAACGGATTTAACGCGCATTTGACGTGCAATAATCCACCAGATTGCGATCTTTGGGACATTAATCAACTGGATGCGTCCACAAATGCGTATGTTCCGCAACCGGTTTCTGGCAATTAAGACAGCATAAATCTTGATTATAACCATACCGCCTTTTGGGCGGTTTTCTTATATTTTTGTGCCAATTAAAAACGTTCCGTCAATGCCCGTAATATCAACGTCGCATATCGTGCGCGCGGGAATCGGTGCCCCGGAAATCCGCACAGGAATATCGTCCGGCGTGCGTGCAATATTATCTGATTCTACTAAAACTTGGACGGTTTTACCGATTTGCGTCGCCATAAATTCGCGCATATTCTCCGCCGCCGCATCGGTTATTATCTTGACCCGGCGTTTGGATATGTCGCGCGGAATTTGACCGTCCATTTCCGCCGCAACCGTGCCGGGGCGGGGCGAATAGGGAAATGCGTGCACACGCACGGGCTTTAATTCTCGAACCAATGCCAATGTTTCGGCGAACAATTCATCAGACTCCCCGGGAAAGCCACAGATTATATCCCAACCAAAACTAACGCGACCCGCCGCCAATTTTACCAATTCACGAACCATATCCGCCGTATGCCGACGCCGCATCGCGCGCAAAATCGTGTCTGAACCCGACTGCATAGAAAGATGCAGGTGCGGCATAAACCGCGCATCGGCCTTTATCATTTCAATAATGTCGAGAATTGTCGGCACCGCCGGGTCAACCGAAGAAAGCCTTAACCGTCGTACCGCCGGCACGTCCGCCAATAATCGTCGGCACAAATCCGCCAACAAAAACGGCCGTCCATTATAATTTTTGATATAAGACGCCGCATCCACGCCCGTAAGTACGATTTCGCCAAACCCATTTTGTGTCGCGCGGCACACGTCCGCTAAAATATCATCGTATTCAAATGAAACCGCCGGCCCACGCAAAAGGCGCGTCACGCAATATGTGCAATCGTGATTGCATCCGTTTTGAATCTGGACAAATTTTTTGGATAATCTTTCGTCGCCATCAAACTTTCCCACGAACGAATTGCCGCAATTTTCACCACCGATATATGCATCAATGTTCATCTTTTGCGCGTTTGAAATAATAACCGTTCCCGGAATTTTATTGAACAATGCCGGATTACGTGTCGCCCCGCATCCAGTGATGAAAATTGTCGCCCCCGGGTTTTCACGTGCGATTTTACGAACCGTTTGGGCACACTGACGTTCGGCCTCGGCCGTGACGGAACAAGTGTTCACGACGACGCCGCAAATACCGCGCCCCGCTAACATATTTTTTATCTTTTCGCATTCCAACGCGTTAAGTCGGCAACCAAAAGACAAAGTTTTTATAACTTTTTTATTATTTTCTTCTTGCATTTTAACCATCCTTGGGGCATTATAGCGAAACGAAAGTACATTTCAACAAAGGATTTATAATGGCACGCACAACAAATTCTGACACATTACCATTTGTGGAAAGCAGATATGAACTGGGGATGTTGGCTTCACAGCGCGTTCGTGACTTGAACGGCGGCGCAACATCGGTCGTAGAACGCGGAACCGATAAACCAACCGTGACCGCACTGCGCGAAATCGCCAGTGGCAAATTAGATATTGATGATTTACGCCACGAATTTGTGCAATCTTACAAGGAAACACCGGTTGTTGAAAATGCCGATGAAGAAACGCTTGAGGTGAAAAGTGTTGATCCGGCACTGCGTGAAATTGACGCAGAATTGGAAGAAACGTTGCTGGGGGATGAACCGGTTGATGCCACAGAATTGGTCGCCGATGATGTCGCGGACGACGATGCATCCGACGATGAATAATTTATAAAAAATCCGGAGATGTCGCATAGTTGGTCTAGTGCGCCACATTGGAAATGTGGTATACGGGCAACCGTATCAAGGGTTCGAATCCCTTCATCTCCGCCAGAAATTTTGTGCAGAAATCTGATAACTTGAATACTGTTTTTGAGATTTCTGCACAAGCAATAAAACCTCCCAAAAACTTTGTATTTTATAAACCTATCGTACCTTGAAAAAGCCAAAGAAAAGGATTGGAAAGTTATGGTACGAAAAGTGGTACGAATTTTACCGACTGGACTTATGATTCGTTCTGGTGTATATTACTTTAGGATAGACACAAGAGTTGCCGATGGAAAATACAAATCTATCAGGTATTCATTAAGGACAAAAGATCTTGAGCAAGCGATTCAAGGGGTAGAATATATGAAAAACTTTATGAAAACATATAAAGATTTGAGTCCACAAGAACAAATGGACTTTATAAAGTGGTATACACATGAAAACAATGGCAAGTTGACCCCAGAAGAAGAACAAGAGCTTGCGACTGGTGATTGCACTTCGATTATCAAGATTGCCTATGATGCATGGATGACACAAAGGCTTGATCCAGAAGAATTGATACAAACCATAATTGAAAATCGTCCCAAAATTGAATTGAGCGATAAAGGGTTTGAGAGTTCGGCCTTTGAAAGATATAAAGAGTCCAAGAAAGCCTGTATAGAAACGATATGGGCAAGGTATTTTTTGAGTGAATACGCAAAAAAACATCCTGAAATTCTTTACGAGTTTAATGATGTTGTAGATCTGGCAGACAAATCTATGAAACACGAATTATGGGAACAGTACAAGGCTATGCGTGAGGGAAGACCATTCACTGTGGTTATGTCTGCAACGCCAGAACACGCCACAACACAAAAAATACCAAGTCACACAATACAAGAAGTTTTTGATTTAATGTTGGCCAGACAATCCTTTGCACGTTCTACAATCAAGAAACGCAAATCAGATTTTAGTATAATAATGGAATATACCGGTTTGTCCATGAATGACGATTGTACAAAGTTATTTGATCGAACTGTGATTACAAAAATTATTGAGGGTGTTAGCCGTAGAGAAAACACTAAGAATGATAGAAAAAATGATATATTTGGAACAATGAGACGTTTTCTGGAACATGCACACAAATTTGAAAAGTTATACGATACAGAAAGTTTGGCTTATTTGTTACCTGTGGATCTCAAAACAGCAAAAACAGATAAGCAACCTAAGCTACCATTCAAAGAAGAACACCTGGCAAAAATCTTTGACCCGCAACAAAAATATTTTACGAAATATCCGGAACGTTTTTTGGCGTGTATCATAGCATTGTTCACTGGCGGACGTATTAATTCAATTGCGACACTAAAATATCAAAACATTGACAAGGATAAAGAAACAGGAATACATTACATAGAATTTGTAAATGATGACGGAAAAGACGGCAAAAAACAGCTAAAAAACGATGCGTCAGTAAGAAAGGTTCCAATAGCAAAACAACTACTAGATTGGGGCTTCATAGACATGGTTCAGACAAGAAAACAAAAAGTAAAGGCATCTAGTGAGGATTTTATATTTTCACAAACTAGCAAGTACACATCACCATCAGCAAATTTTATGAAGGGATTTTCTGAATATGTGTGCGAAATTGCAAATATAGATAAGAAGCTCATAAAATCGTATTCTTTTCATTCTTTTAGAAAAATGGTCAGCAATAAATTGAAAGTGTTAGGTATAGAAAAAACGATTATCAATGCTATCTGTGGTTGGGATGGTGAAGGTACTATGGAACAAGACTATTCTATACATTACCTGGAAGAATTAAAACCAGAAGTAGATAAAATCAAATATCCAGAAGAAATTTTGCATCTTGAAGTATGGAAAAAGGTGATACCAGATTTATATATCAACCCAGAAAAGATTACAAAAAAACGTAAGCCATATAAAAAGCATATAAATATCGACTAGATTAATTGTTACCAGTGTTTTATCCCCCATTGATCGACTCGAATTTTATGATCTAGGTGTGTGATGACTTCTATATCATTATCTTTGTGTCTTGCGGCTTTAGCTCCGTTGAAATATAGTCTGAATTTATTGGGTCTATAAACTTCTACAGTATCAACATCTTTTCTGTGTTTATAGTGCATATCATAAGGGTTTTTATTTTGCATAATTGATCCTTTGTGTACATATAATAGAACCAAAAAGCCCCTGGAAATTTGGATCCAAGGGCTTTTGTTATTCTGGTCGCATTAACACTGTTCTATTTTTGGTTGAAGTGCACATGCTGTTGTATAATGCTTTAGATAACATTTATATGCATCTTGTTCGTCAGCAAATACTCCAAGAACCATTCCTGTGTTTGGAATTACTACACGATATGCCATTTTTACTCCTTTTTAGTATTTTGCCATTTCTACTGCGGTTAACAACCGGCGAGGATCTGCATTGTAGTATCTTTGAGTTGTTTGAATACTACGGTGATTCACTAATCGTTGAACAATGAAAGGGTTGATCGACCGGTCTATCATTTTCGTAATAAAAATGTGGCGACCCATGTGACTTGCACCATGAATCCCAAATTTTTTATACAGATTGTGGAATATTCTACACACAGATCCACGAGCATAAGGCTTATTTAGTCTGTTTGGTGTAAACAAGTATGTTTCTGATGAGAATTTGTCACCCCATTTCTGTTTTAAATATGAATAATAGGCCTCAAGTTCTTTCTTTAGTTGCTTGTTCACATAATATTGAGCAGAAAATTTGCCTTTATTCTTATCATTTTTCAAATCTATGATATTTTTGACAGATCCATCCAGATTGTATACGTCTGAGACTACCAAGCTTCTAAAATTTATACAGCGAAGCCCGTTAAGGCTCAAAAACAACATCATGCGAAGAATTTGGCTTCTGTTATATCTGGTCACACAAGCCAATATATCTTTGATCTGTTCATCTGACACATAATCATGGTTTACCATTTTTTATCCTTAGGTTAGTGTTACTTTTTAATACAATACTATTATATTATAACATTTTCCATGTGTCAATTTAATAATCAAGATAAAAAATCGCAGATTTCTGCGGGTTTTACCAAATATGTTACATTTTATACCTTATGTACCACTAAAATTATTTTTTCAAATTGGGTTGCATATACCCTGCGAAATGCAACCCTATACCCAGCCCATACGATGAATGAATCTGTCCACAGTTGTTTGACGAACATTCATAATTTTAGCTATCCTGTACCTGGTGAGTCCAAGATCTAGCATTTGTTTTACTTTTTTAGCATTTCTGGACAATTTGAGTTTCTTTGATTGTGCAGATAACGGTCTTCCCAATCTTTTACCTGTAGCCCTTATGTTATCCAGTGAGCTCTTGGTTCTTTGGCTTATCAGTCGCCTTTCTATTTCGCTGGCCAAACCAAATGCAAAAGCAAGAACCTTGGATTGCAAATCATCACCCAATCTGTAATTTTCTTTGATAGTCCACACCTGACAATTCTTATTTAAACATGTTTCAAGTATTCGCATCACTTCCATCATAGATCTACCTAATCTGGATATTTCTGCAGCAATCAATATATCATTTGGCTGCAACTCATCCAACAATCGCCCTAATTGACGTTTAGTCAGCGGTTTTCGTGATGATATTGTTTCTTCTACCCATCTATTGATTTGGATATGGTTTTGTTTTGCAAACTGTTCTAATTCATATTTCTGGTGTTCGCAGGTTTGTTTATTGGAACTAACCCTTATGTACCCAATTATAGCCATTTTTTGATCCTTTGATTATAAATTTAGTTCTTTTTTATAGAACGATTAAATCAACCTATTTTTCGTGGGTTAGAATTTTTATGCTTCACAATTTTATAATCGGACACAGTGCCCAAAATTCAGCATTTATCGCATATTTATGTGTAATTCATTTGCCTCATCCCTGCAAATAATCCGGAATCGTTGGTTTGTGGCACAATACCGATAACAAGATTTGATTTTTGCAAATGGAGAAAAAAAGGGCTTTTTATAAAACGTTAATGTGTGTTTGGTTACTCGTTCCAACACCGTCATTTGCAGACACTTCATCTTTAGCAGATAAAATAAGTGCTACACGTATAGCTTGTAGTGGTATTAGTAACGAATTAACAGATTTGAAAAAAATGGCGGGGATCAATACAGCCGTGACTGCCGTTGGTACTGTCGCCGGAGGCGTGGCATTTGGCACAGGGTTGGCCAAAGTAGGCATTGATGCCGAGGCAGAACAAGTTGAGGCAGAATTGCAAGCAGAAATAGATAAATTAAACCAGTTGGCAGCGGCACAAACACATATTGACGCTGTACCATATTTTGATCCAACACCAAATGATACAACAGCAGCCAGTACGTCGGGCTCAAAAAGTGAAATTGACAAGAAACAAGAAGAATTGGACCAGCTGACCCAAAAATCAAAAACACTGGGTAATATTCGTACTGGAACACTTGTTGGTGCTACAGTTGTCGACACGGCTGGTGCCATTATAGCAGCCAACAACAAAGTTGATGAAGATTTACAAACACGTATAGATAAGTGCAAAGCATCTGTTGAAGAACTGCAAAAAACTATTATGCCGGCAAAGATGGATGGTGAAGATGTTTCAAAAGCACAGCAGATAGTTAATGCATGTAGAGAATACAGTTACATTGATATGTCGCCAATAAACAAACGAGCAAAAGGTGCGATGGTTTCCTCAATTGTTGGTGCCACAACCGGCTTAGCTGGAACTGTCACATCAGCAATGGCAAATACAGATGCAACACGTAACGACAATTCAGAGTCGGGAAAACAAAAAGAAAAGAATCTGAATACCGCATCAAATGTATTAGCAGGAACTACAACCATTGCTTCTGGAGTCGCAACAGTATTTAATGCCACACAAATAGGTGCAATCAAGAGGATCGCCAAGGTGGCAGATGAATGTGAGGGGGTCTTGAATCAATGAAAAAATTATTGATGATTTTGATCACATTATGTCCAGTGATTGCAAGGGCTGATGATAAAGATACGAAATACACTTGGTCGTATGGTGCATTAGCCGATACAATGAAAGCAATGAGAAACAATTGTGAATTAACACACAAAGATGAATTCTTAGAAATGGGCAATTGGTTTCGTGAAAAAGCAGCCACTTTTTCTATGAACGAATTTATAAATCAATGCAAAAATCAAGCTCATACATTTCATGAAATAGATCGTACATACAAAGATAAAAATGGAAATGTAAAGAAATGTGAAATGCCATTGCCATGCAACGGAAATTCATGCAGCGAAAAACCATATACAAATATTTCTGGTTGCAATATTTTCCTTACAGAATTTATAAAAAATAATAATTTACGAGCAAATATCCTGAATAACAAAATACCAGGAACTTATGTCAGAAAAGTCGACTTACCAAATGGTGAAATAGCGTACAAAATTGTTGATGTTATTTTGGCTGATGGGTATTGGCAGAATGATCGCATCAATAACGACATTAACAATAATGTAGCGAACACTAAGATTTATGATATTAGCACAGGGAATATTGTAGATACAGGCATGCAGACATGGACAAACGATATGTTTTTAGATGTTGCTGCAGCCTCGACAAAAAAGGGTAATGTTGGTGGTGCCTTTGTAAAAAGTTATATTCGCCCAGCAATTGATTTAACAAACGAAATTTATGCCATGTATGACAAAAGACGTGGCAAAATGACAAGCACTGTTGGAAATGCTTTCGACAGTTGGACCGAGCATAATTTTGATGTTAAAGCTATCTATGCTAGCAAATATAAAATCGACAATGCACAAACAGATGTAGAATCCCACACAAATGGAGTTTTTTTTGATGGCAAGATCGCAAATTTAGATTGGTTAGGACACTTATTATATGGAATGAACCGTGAAGAATCGGTTATGCCGGCAACATTAGCAAATTGGGGTGCACAGGCTTTATCCTTGGGTAGTAGTGGTGGTAATTACGAACCTTTGAATATGCAAAATGCTTGGGATGTAGGTGGTAATTTGGTGGAAAACAACAAATCAAAACGAATAACAACGTTTGCAAAAATTCAAACAAAAACCGAACAAGAGGCCTATCAGAAAGCAGCACAAGAAATGAAAAAAATATACTCAGATGCAACTGGTATTTCTTGTGCTGGGAATTGCAATAAAAGACCTGGTACAGATGATATTGTGATATGTACAGATTCGTCCAACAGACGGTTAGAATTCGTTTTTGATGACATATGTAACACCGAGGCAATATCAACAGTGGGTGATACATATAGTGGCCCTGGTATGTATTTTAGGTCAGGAATGAGATAAAAAACAAAAGGAAAAAATATGATTGAAAAAAAAGATGCCAAATTGTCCAAATTAAAACAAGCAGAAGCAACACTGTCTAACACAGACAAATACAAAAAATATGCGGCAAGCGACAAAACATTAAAACAACATGCGGTTGCTAAAATACCAACATGGATAAAAACAAATGTTATAGCTGGTGCAACATTATTTTTGTTAGGATCAGCACTGTGGGTATTTAGATCGCACACAAGAAGTTTTGATCCGGATTATGATGAACCTGGTGGACCAAAAACAGGAGCATATTTGGACCACAGAACTTATCAACAAGCATTTAAAGATGCTTATTGGCCAATGGTAAATGGTGAATTTTCACCAGAATACGATTGGTATTTAACAGTAGGTATGATACTGACGTTTGCAGCATTTTCACTTGCTGGAACAGGTATATCTGCCAAGAAAAATTATAAAAAAGATGTCAAAGCCACACAAACACAAGTTGATATTATGCTAGAAATAGAAAGATTGGCAAAAAAACACAATCTTGATGCAACAGCAGCAAAAAAGATAGTAAAAGTCGCACCAGAAATTATCAAACATATGTCTGCGGACTCACGTGTATATTTTGACATGATTATGGATGGGAAAGTATCAATTGAAGATGAAAACTTCAGTAACGTCACAGCAGCAATCATGACAGGTCATTTATATACGCATCCAGAAGATATGGAACTGGTCGTGTCAACTTTTGATGAGCGGTCAATTCCTGAAACAGTGATGGCTATGTATAACAAACAACAACACGAAAAAAGATAACAAAGGAGTTTTTTATGACAAAACAATTATTCCCTGGCGTTTCTGAACAAGATATGGAAAACAAAGAAAAACAAAAACAAGCTAAACTCGAACAAGATCGCAAAAAAGCAGAGGAAATAAAAAGAGCTGCCGAAGAGTTAAAACTCAAAGCAGAACAAGAAAAACAATGGCAAGACTTTGAAAAAAAAGTAAACCATTTATATTTTAGATTTGGTGAATTCAGAAAAACACTAGATAAAGAGATAAGACGATTCATTGGCAAACAGGCCACTGTATTGGGTATATTTTACTTTATGTTCTTGTTCGGTTCTATACCGGCCGAAGAGAAAGGGATAAACATTTTTGGCCTTGCACCTTCTGAAACTGATGCCAAAGCAGCAGACAAACGATACAGCAAACAATACTACTCTTTAAGTGAAGAAGATCAAAAATTGGAAAAGAAAGAAACATTGAAAGCATTTTTTACGTATTTGACCAATCCATTAAAAGAATCTTATGATTTTTCAACAATATTTAAAAAGGAAGCGTATAAAAGTTTTTCTGAAAGCTGGTCGTTCAAAGACAACGATTTGATAGATTGGCGTATAATTCGTGCTTATGTCGGTCTTATTGCTGTAATTTTATGTGCTGCTTGGAATATTCAAAACATAGAAGAAGACAAAGAAGAAAAAACTCAACATATTAGAAAAATATTAGCTGCATGGAAGAATAACGATTTTGCAAAATTAGATTCGTTAGTAAATTCTTACAGTGAGGGAAGCGATGTGAACATGATGATGCTAAAAATCATTTCACATTTATCTAAAAAAGATCAAACCGTATTTGAAAAATTGATAACTGGGGATGCAAAGATGTCCGTAGAAACAGCAGTTGCGGTTATGGAGGGACACCTTAAATCGCACCCAGAAGATATGAAGTTGGTTTTAGATACGTTTGACGAAAACTCTATCCCAGATATCATAAAACAAAAGTACACTAGCAAGGAAAGAAATGCATAATCGCTGATTATACACAAACAAAGGCCGGTGAAAAACCGGTCTTTTGTTTTAGCAAATATCTGTCATTTGGACAATTTCATTTATACATCAGAATCCTTTCG
>Ga0310690_10012890_pt1 | contig 10219 bp, 8 predicted proteins | sample AusTroGonzalo_MG_2_FD_207661 | JGI IMG/M metagenome (GOLD analysis project Ga0310690, IMG submission 207661) | Bovine rumen microbial communities from tropical cattle in Woodstock, Queensland, Australia - Gonzalo_04 (v2) (version 2) | ecosystem: Host-associated > Mammals > Digestive system >...
TGGCTGAAATACTTTTCATCACTGTAGCTGATGAAGTTGTCCCACTTGAGACCCTTGACTGGAAGGATGTTCAGCGTAGCACGGACGTTGGCCATTACGTAGGAAGTCTCGTTGTTGGCGTAGCGCTCGTTAATCATTGCCACGGGGTTGGAGTAGTCCGACTCCGCGAGGGTGAAGTATCCGCCGTTCTTGGAGTTGGAGGGGTCATAAATTGGCTCCGTGGGGTTACGCATGAAGGCCTGACGGAAGGCGCCGTAGTTTGCCGGGTGGGACTGACGTTTTACATAGCTCAGGTTATAATCCATATCCAGCCAGCCCTCAAGCAGTTTCTGGGTAACGTTGGTCTTGACCAGATACTTGGTGGCGTCGTTCCCAATCTGCAGACCCTGGTTCTTCTCCACGTTCAGAACAGTGCGGTGCGAGAAAGCATCGGTGCCGCCGGCAATGGCCAGGCTGTGCTTGTGGCTGATAGGAGTGCGTGTGATTTCATCGAACCAGTCCGTGTCGTTTCCATAAAGGGAGCCGGTCTTTCCGGGAGCGTAATTCTTGATTGTATATTCGAACTCCTCGGCGGTCATGGGGATAGCGCGGGAGGCCACCGTCTGCACCGAAACCTGGCCGTCGTAGGTAACGGAGGTAGTTCCGGTCTTTGCACGCTTGGTGGTGATGATAATCACGCCGTTGGTACCGCGAGTACCGTAAATTGCGGCTGCGGAGCCGTCTTTCAGCACGTCCACGGATTCCACTTCCTGGAAGTTGATGTTGCGGATGTCGGCATCGGCCACACCGTCAATGATGATGAGCGGTCCCTGGCCGGCGCTGAGGGTGTTGGTACCACGGAGAAGGAATTGGTATGAGCCGTTGGGGTCACCTCCGTCGGGATTCACCACGGTAAGGCCAGCCACCTTGCCCTGAAGCAGACCGCCGGCGTTGGTGTATGAGCCAAGGTCCAGTTCATCGGCCTTCAGGCTGGTTACCGAACCGGTGATTTCCTTCTTGGTGGTTCTGCCATAGCCGATAACGACGGATTCTTCCAGCATCGTGGCTTCGGAGGGAACCATCCGGACGTCCTGTTTGTCGGCCGATGCGGTGAACACAAAGTCGTCATAGCCGAGGAACGAGACGGTTACCGTGGCACCGCTTGGTACCGACAGCGAGAACGAGCCGTCCATTTCCGTTATGGCATAGTGGCTTCCCGCAACCACGGTGGCCCCCACAAGGGGATCACCGTGCTCGTCGGTAACCTTTCCGCTCACGGTCCTGGTCTGGGCGAAAGCCGCCACAGCCAGGAAAACCGTTATTATGGTCAGTAATAATTTTCTCATAGGATTACATTCCTGCTACTACCACGCAGGCAAGACCTGCCACGAACAATGCGAACATAAGGGCAAGGAGGCCGTAGACGCCCTTCTTGGCGCCCTTGAATTCCTTCCAGATGAATACGCCCCAGATGGCTGCCACCATGGGAGCGCCCTGGCCAAGTGCGTAGGAGACGGCTGCTCCTGCGGTACCGGCGCAGATGTAGTTGAGGGAAGTACCCAGGGCCCAAATGCAACCACCAAGCACACCCACAAGGTGGGTCTTGAAGTTGCCGGCAAAGTACTCCTTATAGGTTACAGGCTCGCCGATGAAGGGTTTCTTCATCACGATAGTGTTCACGATGAAGTTGCTCAGGAACACGCCCAGGGCGAAGATCACCATTGCGGTGTAGGGAGTGAGCTTTCCTGCTGCGGGAGCGGCGAAGTTGTTCAGGTCCACTCCGTTGTAAACCAGGGCGGAGAAGAACGACATGATGATACCGGCAACCAGAGCCAGGATGATGCCCTTGCGGTTCTGCTTGGGATCCCTCTGCTCGTTGGAAACCTTTCCGGAAGCAACGCCATTGCAGATAATTGCCAGGACCACCAGCGCAACGCCGAGCCATAGGAGACCTGTCTTCTGGCCTGCCACAGGGTGCAGAAGCAGGTTGTTCAGCACGCCCATCACAAGTGCGATACCCACACCCAGCGGGAATGCCACCGCCATGCCGGCGATGGATACCGATGCGGAAAGGAGGATATTGGAAACGTTGAACACCACAGCGCCAAGGAGCACCCAACCGATGCTGGCCAGGTCGGCCTGTCCCAGATCCTGGAGGAAAGGACGGCCCTCGGAGCCGATGGAACCTGCGGTGAAAGCAAGCAGGAGGGAGAACAGGACCATACCGATCACATAGTCCCAATAGAACAGTTCATATCTCCAGCTCTTGGCTGCAAGCTTCTGGGTGTTTCCCCATGAGCCCCAGCAGAGCATAGTTACAAAACAGAAAATAACTGCGAGTGTGTAACTGCCGACGATATACATAGCGTTATGATTTAAAGGTTAATATCTGAACGGAAAGGAATGGAATTCTGAGCCCCCATCTTCTGGACGGTAAGGGCCGATGCCGCGCACGCAAACTCCGCCGCCTCCTTGAGCGACTTGCCCTCGGATACGGCAACGCAAAGAGCTCCGCAGAAGGTATCTCCGGCAGCGGTGGTATCCACGGCCTTCACCTTATGCGCGGGAACAAATATGGAAGGACCGCCCTCGCAGATGAGAGCGCCCTTGCTTCCCATTGTGACGATAAGTTTTCCCACGCCCTTGGCCTGCATTGCCGCAGCGGCTTTTTCTGCCGATGCAACATCTTCCACGGGCATTCCGCTGAAGGTGGAAAGTTCCGTCTCATTTGGAATGAACAGGTCGATGTACTTGAACAGTTCATCCGGAAGCGCGCAGGCGGGAGCCGGGTTCAGGACCACCGTTGCCCCGGCCTCGTGGGCCATCTTAGCGGCTTTGAGCACGGAAGGGATTGGAGTTTCCAACTGAAGGAGAAGGATTCCGCATTCGCGGATGTCCTTTGACGAAGCGTCGATGTCGGCCTCGAGAAGGTCGCCGTTTGCTCCGGATGCTACCACGATGCAGTTTTCAGCGTGTTCGTCCACAGAGATGAGGGCTACGCCTGAAGGAAGTTCAGAGCGGATGATGCCGCTGGTGTCCAGGCCTTCCTTTTCATACTGTGCGATGGAATTGTCGCCGAAAATGTCCTTACCCACCTTGCAGATGAACTTGACATTTCCGCCCAGACGCTGAGCCGCTACTGCCTGATTCGCCCCCTTACCTCCGGCGCCCATGGTAAAGACGCCGCCAAGAACGGTTTCCCCCGGACGGGGAAGAGCCTTGGTCTTTACTGTCATGTCGGTGTTGCTGCTGCCGATGACAAGAATACCTTTTTTGCTCATATTTTATGTTTTAATTGTGCGGTTTTTGCGCAAACGATTGCGCCTTTATGTAGCAAATATAAGGAAATTAATTAATAATCCAAGTATTACTTTTGAAAAAATCATATTATGATTACCTTTGTAGCGCAAACGATTTCGCTTATGAGTGAGAAAACCAATCTTGCAGCTATCTCAGAGCGCACCGGATACTCAATTTCCACGGTATCGCGTGTCCTCTCCGGCAAGGCGGAAAAATATCGGATCTGCCGGGCGACGGTAGAAAAAATTACGGAAGAGGCGCGGCGGTGCAACTATCGGCCCAACCTTCTTGCGCAATCTTTGCGCACCCGCCAGACACAGGTAATCGGCTTCGTGGTACCAGGTATCGACAACCCCTTTTTCGCTACCCTGGCAAGCATCGTAATCGGCGAGTTGAACCAGCGCGGATACCACACTCTCCTGGCCGACTCCCGTGAGTCGGAAAGTGAAGAGGCTCAGGCACTTCAGATGTTCCGCGACAGAGGTGTCGACGGTATTCTCTGCGTCCCCGTGGCATCGTCTCCGGAGTTTCACGAAAACATCAGCCGGGACACCCCGCTCGTGCTCATCGACCGCTATTTCCAGGAAACCAGCCTCTCCTATATATGCACGGACAACTACGCCGGCGCATATATGGCCGCGCAATATCTGGTCGATAAGGGCTATCGCCGGATCCTGGCCATCCAGGGCCTTCCCACGTCGATGCCCAACATAGAACGCGTCAGAGGCTTCCTGGATGCAATAAAGGACAGGAACGTCGTGAGCAAGATTATCGGAGACTCATTCTCCATCGAAAACGGAAACAAATCCACCCTTGCGGCCTTTGCCGGCAACCCTAAGGCCTATGACGCCGTCTTCGCCTTCAGTTCCACCATCCTCATCGGGTCGATATCGGCCCTCCGCAAGCTCGGGCTTATGGAAGGAAAGGACGTGGGCGTTATCTCATACGACAACAACGGCTTCCTGGACTTTATGAACCCGCCGGTAACGCGCGTGGAACAGCCCCTGAAGGAAGCCGGAGAAATAGCCGTCGAGACTCTGTTTTCATTTATGGAAGCGCACAGGGCGGGACTTCCCTATCCCGCACCTGTGCAGCAACTTATAAGGCCTTCGCTGATTATTCGCGAAAGCTGCTAATCACCGTTCAGCCTTGGAGCCAGCGCGGCAACCGCATCCCGGATCTTCGAAGTCTGCTCCCTAAGCCATTCGGCAGTCATATTTTCCGGGTCGATGGCCGGAACCCGCAGAGGCTCCCCTATCGACAGGCAGTACCGGTGCGGGAAATGCCACACGGCGTTGTATACCGGAACGATCCTGGCCCCGCTATGAACGGCAAGCCGCGTAACTCCGGTGTGGAAAGGCAGCAGCCCGTCCCCTTCCTTGTTCCGCTTACCCTCTGGGAAGATAATGATGCTCTCCCCACGCTTCAAAGCGGACACAGAGTCCTCCAGCCACTGACTGGAATGATTGATACGGTCGATGGGAATGCACTGTGCCGTGGAGAAGAACCACTTTGTAAACGCATTCTTGTCGAAATAATCCTGTGCGGCCAGCGGCCTTATCATCATATCGGGATACTGCGACATCAGGATCACCGGATCCATCAGGCCAACGTGGCGGCAGGCAAAGATCGTGGGCTCGTCCAGAGGTGGCAGGGGACCATATCTCTTTGGCCGCTGCACACAGGCCACCATCGCGCGGCCGAAGCCACGCAGGGCCCGCTCACCGAAACTCAGGTGAGCTTCCTTCACCGTGCCTTTCATTACGGGACGATGATGTTGATCTGCTCTCCGGTGAGCTCAACCGTGCAGGGAATCGTGCCGGGGATTTCTCCGTCGATTTCCACGGAATCGGCCTTCTCCGAAAGAGGCTTCACCGTCATCTTCTTGAAGCGCTTGGAAATGATTCCGGGAAGCACTGCGAAATCGCCCTTGAAGATATGCATCATCTGGGACATACCCTTGAAATGGTTCACGCCGGGCATAATCGACACTTCCAGAAGGCCATCGCTCCAGCTGCTGCCCTCGGCGGTCTGCTTGAGTCCGCCGCCCCTGTAGATGCCGTTGCCGAGAACTGCCGTATACAGCTTTCCTTCATATACTTTCTCCCCGTCGCATTCAATTTCCACGGGACGGCATTTCTTCGAGAAAATGGAATACGGAGCCACCAGCGAATACAGGATTCCACCCTTGTGGCCCCTCTTTTTCAGCGTATTGGTATTGATGCATATATCTGCATCCAGGCCGATGCCGCCGATATTTGCCATACAATAGATTCCATCGGCAAAAGTCAACTTAACCACATCTTCCTTGCCGATATTGCCGCGCACGATGCACGCCGCCGCCTCTTTCACGTCGGCAGGCACATTTGCCGTGCGGATCCAGTCATTGCCGGTTCCCAGTGGAAGCACCGCAAGGGTGAACTCGCTCATACCAACGCCCTTCTCCTCGCTGAAGCGGAGCAGGCCGGTCATCACCTCGTGGATGGTTCCGTCGCCGCCGCCGGCGATGAACTTCCTGTTACCCTGCGCCGCAGCCTCCTTTGCCAGGTCGATGGCGTGTCCGGGCCTCTCGGTAAACCTTGCCTCGAACTCAACACCTCCGTCCACAAGCTCTTTCTCAGCCTCTTTCCAATTGCTTCCTGCCGTCTCGGTTGCAGCAGCGGGATTCGTAATGATAATCCATTTTTCCATAGTAAGTATAGGTTTTAGTTTTTATTCAACGTAATAAGGTCAACGTTCGGGAATCCTCCCAGCCTGAACGCGAAAGCGCTTCCAAGCCCGCGCGACACGTGGAGCACCTGCCCTTCCTGCGTATATATCCCCCTCGACTCCTTAAGTTTCCAATGCGAAATATGAGGCCCTGCGGCCTTGTACCCCAGCCCGTGCGTATGCCCCGAAAGTGTTAGCGGAATATCGCTTTCCGGCACCACCTCCCCCCTCCAGTGCGAAGGGTCGTGGGACATCAGGATCATAAATATACCCTCCGGGAGGCCTTCCAAGGCCTTTTTCAAATCCCCTCCCATCTTTGTGAAATAAGGATTGGACGATACGTTCTCCACCCCCACCAGCGCAATCTCCTCCCCGTCCTTTTCCAGAATCACATTCGAATTCAGCAGCACATTCCATCCCAGCCCGCGCTCCATCTCCAGCAACTTCTCCGTATCCTTCAGACGCGATTCCTCGCTGTGATGCCCGTGCATCAGATAATCGTGATTGCCCCTGATGGAGAAAATGCCCATCGGCGCCTTTAGCCTGGCCAGTTCCCCAAGATAAGGTTCAGCCTCCGACGTGGAGAAATTCACCAGGTCTCCGGTGAACAGGATCAGGTCCGGCTCAAGCGCCAGCGTCTGGTCCACGATGCGCTTTATATATCCGGCCGATTTCCCGAAAGAGCCCAGGTGCAAATCCGTGAGCTGGCAAACCTTAAGCCCGTCGAAGGCCTTCGGCAGATGCCCGAAGCCCAGTTCCACCCGGTTCACCTTGAGATGACGCGTGCTGTAGAAAATGAGCGTACAGAAAAAGGCCGATACCGCCAGCGCAAGCCCCAGCGCCACCCAGAATCCCGCAGGCTTCACCGCCACGAACAAAGTCTTGGGCAGGGCTACTATAAATATAATATAGGAAAAGAGCGTGACCGACTGAGTATAATGCCAGCCAGTTCCGATATTCACGAACAGCACCGTAAGTGCCAGCGTAGGCAGGCATATCACGCATTTCCAAAGAAGGGACAACTGAGGGAAATACAACAGACATATCAGCAGGTCCGGCATAATTCCCAAAAGCAGGAGAAACAATATAAACGCCCTGAATTTCATCCCTTCAATGCTCTATTCATAGCCTCCGCATCCGGTTCCTCGCCAGTAAAGATACGGTATGCCGCAATACCCTGATGAAGGAGCCACTGTTTCCCGGAAACATATCTGGCGCAATCCAGGCCTTCCAGGCGCGGCGCCCTGTATTCCGCCTCCAGCACAACCGCATTCTCCGTGCGCAGTCCTTCCGGTACCGGAGCGCTGCCAGGAAGCGTATAAACGATAATATCTGCACAGATATCGCCCAGCCCGGCCAAATCCGAATACTCGCCCTCCCCCACGGCCTGCGCCTTCGCCAATGAACGCCCGGCAATGATAATACTGCATCCCAGACGCTTTAGGGCCGCATAAGCCGCACTTGCTGCGCCACCCGTTCCCACAATTAGCCCAAGCGCCCCGGGCGAAACCTCACCCAAAGCACCAACTACCCCGTCGATATCGGTATTGTATCCCCTGCATCCTCCGGCCGAAGGAATCACCAGATTCACCGCGTCCAATCCGCATCCCCCGCACATCCTTGCCGCATCCCTCTTGAATGGAGCCGTCACGTTGAATCCGTCGTACTCCAATCCCCTCTCCCACGCCCGTGAGAACTCCTCCTCATCTATCAAATCATAGGCATACCGGCCTCCATAAGCCGCCGAAAACAGCACTGGACTCAGTGAGCCGGCCACGGGATGTCCTATCAGAGCGAATTTTTTCATCCCGCAAATATACGAAAAATCCATAAACTCGACTCGTCCACGAAATCGGCCAAAATCGTGGATGAGTTGGGAGTGGGGGGCGGGCCGCACTTTTAGCCCATTATTGCTTGTCACTTGGGTGTTTTACCCTGCTCGCCCGCACTTTTGGCCCTGTTTTGCTTGCGAACCGGGTGTTTCACGCAGCCGGCCCGCAAAATAACCCCCAAACTGCTTGCGAGCATTTGAATGTTGCCAGAAGTTATCACCCGAAATGTCCATTAAACCGGTTGTTTAACTGGAAGATGGTGCTAAGGGAGGAATAATGAAAAATAATTGCTATCTTTCGGGAAAACGCTCCCGCTATGCAAAAGCCTATGCCTCTCATAAGGTTTATCTCATTAAGAATTGCTTCTATTCTGCTTCTTCTCTTCACATATTCTTGCGAGAAGTCAAATGACCATTTCATTAGTACTGTGAATAATACCGATAAACTAATATGTATCTTCTTTGATTCTCGCTATCCATCCGATTCTTTGTCTGTCATAAAGTGTCTTAGCCACAATAAACCCGACATTGTATTTCCGTATTCATCCGACCATTTTACATATTGGGGCACGGGAAAACCCAATAGCTGGTACTTGTTCTATGAAGAAGCCAGTTATTATGATGGCTACATTTCGATATACATTGGTGAGATAGATTTGGATTTCTATGAATCATCTTTTAATGAAAGAGGGTTTCCTGAAATCAATTTTGAAGTTCCCGTTATAGCCAGATATGATATTAGGAAAAAAAATATTGAATCTCTGAATTGGGTAATCAGCTTTCCCCCGACCGAAGAGATGAAAGATATTCATATGTGGCCTCCATACGAGCAAATAGTACAATCGTACTAAAAATCAGTCCCCCGGCCCAATGAACTTGGAACGGGGGACTGACACCAAACAAAATATTAATCACTTCAGCATAATAGTGCGTAAGTCGTCTATGTCCTTCTGCGCTACGCCAATGCCAAGAAGGTAGTTCTCCACTCCGCCCTTGAAAGAGCCGTTCTTGCCGTCATTGTAGAGATATTTGATAGCCGCCTGATAGCTGCTCTCGTATGTGCGGACGTGCTGGTATAAGCCTTGGTACATACTCCAGTCGGCCGGAGAGAAATAAGTGAGCTCATAGTCCTTGCCGATCTGGCTCTCCGGTACGCCCAGGACCCCCAGGATAACCATTGCTATCGTTCCGGTGCGGTCGCGGCCGGCGGCGCAGTGGAAGTATACGGGTTTGTTCTCCCGCAGGCACTGGACGATGAATTCAAAGCACTGCTTCACTCCTTCCGCCCTGTCCCTGAGCATACCGCGGTATCCGTGTTCGAAGCCTGGAGCAAGGAAGGCGATATTGTCGCCGAAGTACGATTTGCTGGGGACGTCTTCCAGCTCGCGCAGGTCGAGCTCCGCCAGAATGCCCTGCGCAAGGGCCTCCTCACGGCCTTCTGACTTCATATTGCTTGAGCTTACCTTGCCTCCGCGGTATAGCAGGCGGTAACGGACGGTTTTCCCGTCGGTTGTCGTCCATCCGCCAAGGTCACGTGCATTGCGCACCTGGGGTTTGAAGTACACCTGGTGGATAGTTCCGCGTGTGTGGAACGAGCCGCTTCCCAGCAGCTTGCCGTTCGATGCGGTGGCCATATAGCTATACGTGGTATTGGGCACCAGATTGCTTACCTCCTGCGAGGACGTTCCTGCCGAAAGCGACCAACTACGGCTCCATTCATCGTCCCAAAGCTTCAGGGTAACTTTGCCGGCCGATGCGTCTGCCGTCCATTTCATTGTATAGGACGGCGGAATGTCGGCTTCTCCGGGGCCTCCGCCGGGATAGTTATAGATAAACGTTTCGAAAACCATATCGGTATATTCGACCTCCTCCATAAACTTCTCCATATATTCGTTGGTGGCCAGGAATGCCTCCTTCTCAGGAACACTGCCAGGAAGCAGGCGCGACGCCACGGCCTTGCCAAGAGTCCAGTTGGAGTCGTCGGCCTCGATATCCCAGTACATTGCACCCAGAAGCCCTTTCTGCTTCACATAGTCAGCCTTAAGGCCGATGGAGACTTCATCGTCATAGCTCAATACCATCGTTCCGGCGCCGTCGGTGAGATAAGGCACCTTTGCCACATCGTCCCAGCACTTGTTGAATCCGGTGAGGCCGATTATCTCGTTGTAGTCCAGTTCGTCGCCCTGAAGGATATTGCGGTCTACCCGGCCGAAGAAGGCCATTCCCAAGGTCATCTTGTCATAAGGGACGCCCTTGGCGAGGTGCTTTGCCACAGCCTCGTCGCAGCTCATCTTGGACAGGGTCGATGGATACAGGGCCGCGTTGTGTGTCGGCGGTTTGCCCATATCATAGCTCATTATATTCACGAAGTCCAGATACTGGAGGGCATTGCTCCAGTCG
>Ga0310690_10012892_pt1 | contig 10218 bp, 3 predicted proteins | sample AusTroGonzalo_MG_2_FD_207661 | JGI IMG/M metagenome (GOLD analysis project Ga0310690, IMG submission 207661) | Bovine rumen microbial communities from tropical cattle in Woodstock, Queensland, Australia - Gonzalo_04 (v2) (version 2) | ecosystem: Host-associated > Mammals > Digestive system >...
GGACAACAACATGCGCAACACCTACCTCGAAGCCTACGACACCGTCCGGGTCACCATCCCCGGCCGTGTGGGCGACAATGTGCACTACTACGACTTCACCTTCCCCGACTCCGTCATGCTGCAGATTCCCCAGAACCCCTTGGGCGGTAGCAGCCAGGCCACCTTCACCTATTCGCTCAACGCCTGGGTCAACCACCCCGACGACCAGCAGCACAACAACGACACGCTCTCTACCATCCACAAGTTCAAGACCTACGCCGAGACGGCCTACGACACCATCAAGTACAATATGCCCACCAGCGATGAGGGCTTCGACATTACGCGTGTTGCCTTCGACTGCCTCGACAACGAGATGCCCGACATGTTCGGCTACCACCACCGCTTCCTCGGCAGCTACAACCCCGCCAACGCCGCAGTACCCACCCTCTATGTGCGCCGCGGCACCACCGACACCCTCTTCGTTGAGGTCTCCAACAATGTCAGCGAGCTCGACTCCAACACGCCCGCCCGACTCTATGTGGCCATCGACTTCAACCGCAACGGCCATTATGCCGACGGCCGCCAGGGCTGGAAGGAGGTGCTCACCTGCCAGCGCGACACGGTGGTGGATACCGTCGTCGACTACTTCGCCAGGGTGCGCAGCCGCAGGACCTACGCCTTGCCCTTCACCATCCCCGACTATGCCCACTACGGCTACATGCGCATGCTCGTCCTCGTCGATGGCGATACCAGTGCCCACCCGCACGTCTTCCCGCGCACCAACGACTCCCTCTCGTACCACTACGGCGACGAATACAACATCACCAACGGACAAGCGCAGGAGTACCTCCTTTTCGTCCAGGAGCCCGGACACGCCCCCGCCGCCGATGCAGCCATCGCGCGTCTCTCCTATCCCCACAAACATATCCTCCAGGGCTTGACCCAGAACGTGGGTGTCATCCTCGCCAACAAGGGCGACTCCGTCATGAACGCGGCTACTGTCACGGCCGAGTTCTTCAACGAAGAGCAGCCCCTCGTGCGGCGCACCTTCGATTGGGCTGGCAGCCTCGAACCGGGCCAGACCACCCTCATTACCTTCGACTCCATCCCCTTCGGCCACGGCACCACCTGGTTGAACTGCTGGGTCGACATGGAGAACGACACCGTCAACAAGACCAACGACACCATCTCCTACCAGTACCACATCTTCGACACCATCACCCTCGTCTTCAACGACGACTTCGACCTCGACGACCGCACCAAATGGTACGCCCCCGTGGGCAACAGCCTCTACACCCGCAACCTCTTCGAGCGTGCCACGCCTGTCAAGAGCAACATCTCGGGTGCCTACTCTGCCCCCAACACCTACGTCACCGATGCCACGCGTGTCGTCACCGTGGGCAACCGCGGCAACCGCAGCCTCCTCTACTCGCCGGTGTTCAACATCTCGGCCATCAAGCCCGACACCGTCTCCTTCCTCCTCAGCAAGAACCTCCTCAACGGCAGCTCGCTGCACCTCGAATACAACAACTACCTCAACGAGTGGTTGACCCTCGACGACCCCGAGGCGGGCCGCGACTCCGCCCATGTCAGCTGGTACGATTCCGACACGGCCCTCACCTGGACCGGCTCGTCCCCCGCGGGCGGCTATGAGACCAAGCTCATCTCCAGCAAGGGACTCGGCTCCGACCTCCGCACCTTCTTCCAGGTCCGCTTCGTCTACGAGGCTCCCTATGCCGGCACCGCCTCGGCAAGCTACGGCGACGGCGCCGCCATCGACGACTTCAAGCTCGGCCGTGCCCGCCGCCCGAAGGACTGCGGTGTCATCGCCTTCACCTATCCCGAGTCGCCCCAGTTCGGCCAGACCATCTACCCCAAGGTCCTCATCAGGAACTACGGCACCGATGTGGCCTACGACATTCCCGTTGCCTACCATCCCTACGGCGCCTACCTCCCCATCGAGGATGTCTGCCACGACACCATCCAGCCCGACTCGGTCTTCGAGTTCACCTTCACCACTCCCTTCATCATCCGCAACACCTTCCCCGACACCTTCTCCATCTGCGGCTTCACCAATCTCGACCAGGACATCTACAACGACAATGATACTGCCTGTGCCGAATTCGGACTCACGCCCCTCGACAACGACATGTACATGTACAGCATCCTCTCGCCCCTCAACCGCGCCGTGGCTGGCGACAGCATCCCCGTGCGTGTCCGTCTGCGTAACTTCGGCCAGGCCGAGGTCGACGAGATTGATGTCGTCTACGTCTACAACGGCGAAGCCCCCGTCACCGAGCACATCAACTTTGTCGAGATCCTCGGCCACCCGTTGGCTTCCACCGAGTTCTACGACCACATCTTCTCCCGCAAGGTCCGCGCCACGATGGGTACGATGGAACTCACCACATGGCTCGAATATCGCAACGACAGCTACCCCTACAACGACACCCTCTCGAAACAGATTGTCGGTATCAACTCCGTCACCGACGTGGCCGTCAAGTCCATCACCGCCTTACGGCGCGTCGACCTCGTCTACTTCATCATGGTTCTCGAGAACCAGGGCGCCCGCATGGTCAACAACTTCAAGGTGGGCTTCTGGATGGACAACGACAGCACCCGCTGGTGGAGTGACGACTGCAAGATGAACTGCTTCACACGCTTCGAGGAGACCTTCTACCGCGATGGCGGTCTGCCCGGCGGCGGCCATGCCACCCACATCTTCAGTGTCCAAGACTCTTCCCGTTCCGCCGCGCGTAACTTCCTGACGGCATACGCTATCGTCCCAGGCGACCAAGACCACTCCAACGACACCACCTACAATGTCGTCGACCAGGAAGACCTCCTCTACGACATCCAGACCAATGCCGTCGAGATTGAGGAGAACGAGACCGACTCCTGCCGTGTCCGCCTCGAACTCGAAAACATCGGCGACCTCCCCTACATCGTAGCCTTCTCCTTCACGATGACGGCCACCATCAACGATCAGACCGTCAGGACCAGTGTTCTCGACCGAGTCGACCCGGGCAATACGCGCCGCTTCATCTTCAACCAGAAGATTCTCAAGGATCCCAACCGCCATTATGCCGGTACCGGTTCCACCAACATCGGCGACGAGGACCGTGTCAACAACACCACCTCACTGGTGCGCGTGCTCAACTACTTCGAGGGCGCTCCCGTGGTCCGCAACGAGTCGTTCACCCTCGCGCAGAACTACCCCAACCCCTTCGACGGCACCACGCGCATCGAGTTCAACCTGCCCTCGGCCGGCATCGCCCGCTTCTGCGTCACCGATGCCCTCGGCCGTCAGGTCTACTGCGTCACCGACTACTTCTTCAGCGGCACCAACACCATCACCTTCAACCGCGACAACCTCCCCGCCGGCGTCTACTACTATAGCGTCGAGTACAACGGCGAGCGCCGCATGAAGAAGATGATTCTCCGATAGTGTATGCTCGACACTTTCGTCAACCACATCCGCCGGCAGCACCTCTTCCCTACAGGGCAGGAGGTGCTGCTGGCCGTTAGTGGGGGCATCGACTCCGTCGTCCTTGCCCACCTCATGCACTCCGCCGCCTTCTCCTTCGCCATAGCCCATTGCAACTTCCGTCTCCGTCCGGGCGACTGCGACCGCGACGAGGCTTTCGTCCGTGCCCTTGCGGCCTCCTATGGCGTGCCTTTCCATGTCGTGCAGTTCGACACCGCCGCCCATGCCGCCGCCCACGGCCTCGGCATCGAGGACGCCGCCCGCCGCCTGCGCTACGACTGGTTCTTCTCCCTCTGCCGCGACCACGGCTACCCCGCGATCCTCACTGCCCACCATGCCGACGATGTCGCCGAGACCTTCTTCCTCAACCTCCTCCGCGGCACCGGCCTCGCTGGACTCCACGGCATCCTGCCGGTCACCGAAAGGGGAGGGGTAGCCCTCGTGCGGCCCCTGCTGCCTTTCTCGCGGGCCGACATCGAGGCATACGCCGCCCGCCAGGGCCTCACCCATGTCGACGACGCCACCAACGCCTCCCTCCTCTACCGCCGCAACCAGGTGCGCCACCGCCTCATGCCCCTCCTCCGCGAGCTCACCCCCGCCGCCGACGCATCCCTGCGCCATACCGTCGCCAACCTCCAGTCCTCCGAGCGTCTCTACCGCCACCTCCTGGAGCCTGTGCGCGCCCGCTATCTTGTCGCCGGTCCCGACGGCACACTCCGCCTCGCCCTCGATGCCCTCCTGGCCGACTTCCCCGCCGACCTCCATGCCCAGCTCCTCTTCGAACTCCTCCACCCCCTCGGCTTCACCGCCTCCCAGTGTGCCAACCTCCTCTCGTCGCCCCAGTCGGGCGCCCGCTTCCTCACCGCCACCCACGAGGCCCTCCTCCATCGCGGCACCCTCCTCATCACCGAAAACGAAAACCCCAATTCTCAATTCTCAATTCTCAATTCTCAATTTTCAATTCTCAACTACCCCATCTCCTCCCTCCCTCCCGACTTCAAGTCTTTCCCCGCCACCACCGCCTTCTTCGATGCCGACACTCTCCGGATGCCCCTCTCCCTGCGCCATTGGCGCGAGGGCGACCGCTTCCAGCCCCTCGGCATGGAGCATGGCACTCAGCTCATCAGCGACTGGTTCACCGACCATCATGTCGCCCTCCCCGACAAGCGCCGCCAGCTCCTCCTCGTCGATGCCGACGACACCATCCTCTGGCTCGTGGGCCGCCGCACCAGCCATCCCCACCGCATCACCCCCGCCACCCGACGGGTCCTGCAGGTCTCCGTGTAATACCTATTCCTCAGTCTGGCAATGTCCTCGCGCGGGAAGTTCCCATCTTTCCCGCAATGCAAAGATACGACCCCCCATACCCCACAGAGGGGCTTATGTGGCGTTTATGGGCCGATAAAGTCCGAAAAAGACGTTCCCCGTCCCGCCTTTTTTTTCCTCTTGTCCATGTTTTTTTTGTCCGAATCGGATATTTTTCGTACTTTTGCAGTTGCAATTAATATCCATACTGAGCCATGAAAAGGAATATACCTTTGAGCCTCATGGTGTTGGCCGTATTGGTCAGCCCCTTCTTTGTCGCCAACAGAGCCGTTGCGGCACCCCTCGGCACCACCCTTGCCAACGGGTCGGCCGACACGCTGCGCTACACCGACACCATCTTTATCCATGTCCCTGTAACGTTCTTCGACTCTGTCCACGACACCATTTATTACCCGACGGTCCACGACACCCTCTATGGCTATCCCGAATGCCATCCCCTGCAGGTCGCTGTCGACAGCCTCACCCCCTGGGGCCGGGTCTCCGGCAACGGAGCCTTCCCTGACAGCACCGCCGTGGAGATTGCCGCCATTGCCGACAAGGGCTATCGTTTCCTCCAGTGGGATGACGGCAATACCGACAACCCCCGCACCGTCGTCATGGCAGGTGCCATGCAGCACACAGCCACCTTCGCGCCCATCGTCCCCGACCGCAAGGGCCGGCTCGGTGACTCCCGTCCCGACAATGCCGACACCGTCATCTTCCGCGACACCGTCTTCGTCTACGTCTTCGACACCACCTTCGTCGGTGGCCGCGACACCCTCTATCTCACCCCCCACGACACTCTCTTCATCGACACCGCCGAGTATTTCGACATGCTTGTCCTCTCGGGCGATGATGAGCGCGGCCTTGTCGCCGGCAACGGCCTCTTCCCCGACGGCTGCACCGTCGAGATTGCCGCCCTCCCGCTTCAGGGCTTCCGTTTCGTCCAATGGCACGACAACAACCGCGAGAATCCCCGCCGCGTCCTCATGGACGACATCCAGATTTTCGTCGCCGACTTCGCCCCCGACACCGCCCACCACGACAATCCGCCCGACCCCGATCCCGAACCCTGGAACCCCGTCGTCAAGTATGCCGTCGCGGGCCTGACCGTCGCCGTCACCGCTCCTGCGAGCACCCTCATCCGCATCTTTACCCCCGACGGCCGCATCGTGGCCCGGGCCGAGCCTGTCGGCGACCGCCTCACCGAGTCGGTGCGCTCCTTCACCCTCCTGCAGCCTGGGGTCTACCTCGTCCAGGTGGGTGCCTTCCCCGTCAAGAAATTCGTCCTGATGTGATGTCGTCATCCCGTTATCTCGTAATCCTCTTCTTCCTTGGCTGGCTGGCCGCCGGGGCGCAGCCCCTGGCCGACTCCAACTGGTCGTCCCGTGTCGGCACCGTCACCCTCTACAAGAACGGTGTCGAGCTCGAGGCCCCCGTCCTCACCCTCGGCGGCGACGACCGGCTCCTGCTGCGTTTCGACATCCTCTCGGCCGAGGCCGCCTACTACCGCTACCGCATCCTCCATTGCGACAGCCGCTGGCAGCCCGACGGCATGGAGCCTTACGAGTTCGTCAACGGTTTCGACGAAGGTCCCATCGACAACTACAACAGCTCTTTCACCACCCTCACCGACTACGTCAACTACTACCAGTACCTCCCCGCCGCGGGCAGCCGTCTCCTCCTTTCGGGCAACTATGTCGTCACCGTCGCCCCTGAGGAGGCCCCCGACTCCATCCTCCTCTGCCGCCGTTTCTGCGTCACCGAGGAGGCCCTCAAGGCCGATGTCCAGATTGCCGTCCCCTACGATGCCGAGGCCATCCGCCAGCGCCGCGAGGTCGACGTGGCCCTCCTCCCCAACGCCGAGTGGAATCCCCCTGCCGAGCTGGGCCTCATGGCTCCGGCCCTCAACCCCGAATACCTGCGTGTCGTGGTGCGCCAGAACGGCCGCCGCGACCTCACCCGCGAGCTCCCCTTTGCCGGCTACGACCGCACCGCCCTCACCTACCGCAACCGCCCGCAGAACATCTTCCCCTGCGGCAACCTCTTCCGCTGGTTCGACATTAGCAACCTCCGCACGGCCATGTACAACGTCTGCCAAATCAAGGAGTACGGCGGCGAGCAGTTCGCCATCCTCTGCCCCCTGGAGAACCGTGCCCGCAAGCCCTATATCACCTACACCGCCCTCAACGGCGGCATGAAGGTCAACGTCTGGGACCGCACCGAGAAGCAGACCCAGGCCGACTATGTCTATGTCAATTTCGCCCTCCCTGTCGAGCGTCCCTACCTCGATGGCAATGTCTACGTCGTCGGCGACCTCACCCAGTGGACCCTCGACGACCGCTCCCGCATGACCTACAACCCCGACATCCATGCCTACACCCTCCGCCTGCTCCTCAAGCAGGGCTACTATTCCTACCAGCTCCTCTTCCTCCCCGCAGGCTCCTCGCAGCCCCTCACCGCCACCCTCGAAGGCGACCACTACGAGACTCCCAACACTTACTACACCTATGTCTACTACCGCGCCCCCAACGACCGCTACGACCGCCTCGTGGCCTACCGCCGCACAAACCCGTAATAACGTAATCCCGTAATAACGCAATAACGTCATCCCGAAAAATGAAAAAGCTCATCACTTTAGCCCTCTTCGCCGTCCTGGCCCTCGGTGCCGCGGCAGCACCCGTCAAGAACATGCCTGCCGTGCGCCTCCAGCCCAATGGCGACACCCTCCGCTGCCTCGTCAGCGGCGACGAATTCTTCCACCGTCTCCACGACGCCGACGGCTACACCATCGTCCAGAACACCGAGACGGGCTGGTATGTCTATGCCACCCTCTCCGACGAGGGCCTCCTCGTCCCCACGGCCTACCTCCCCGGCAAGGACAATCCCGCCAAGGTGGGCCTGCGTCCCGGCCTGATGCCCTCTTCCAAGGAGCTGCGCCGCCTGCGTGCCGCCTGGGACATCCCCGCCGAGTACCGCACCCCCGCCCCCAAGCGCCAGTCGTGGTCGGCCACGCAACTCAACAACATCGTCATCTTCGTGCGCTTCAGCGACGAGACGGCTGTCGGCACCGAGCCGTTCAGCACCTACAGCGCCATGTTCAACGACAGCACCGGTGGGGCCATCTCCATGTTCAGCTATTTCTACCGCGCCAGCTATGGCACCCTCAGACTCCCCACCTATTTCTATCCCGCCCCCTCCGGCAGCACGGTGCTCTCCTACCAGGACATCCATCCCCGCGCCTACTACCGCCCCTATTCCTCCACCAACCCCCAGGGCTATGACGAGAACAGCGACACCGCCCGCCGCAACCGCGAGTTCGGTCTCCTGGAGCGTGCCGTCAACTGGATCAACACCAACCATCCCGTCAGCACCAACATCAACCTCGACTGCGACAACGACGGCACTGTCGACAACATCTGCTTCGTCGTCAGCGGCACCTACACCGGCTGGTCCGACCTCCTCTGGCCCCACAAATGGAGCCTCTACGACCGTAATGTCTACATCAACGGCAAGCGCGTCTACACTTTCAACCTCCAGCTGGCGGGCTCCGGCAGCCACTACTTCAGCGTCAGCACCTTCTGCCACGAGATGACCCACACCCTCGGTGCCCCCGACCTCTACCACTACGACGATTACGGCAGCGTGTCGCCCGCAGGCTCCTGGGACCTCATGTGCTCCAACGGCAACCCGCCCCAGGCCACCAACTCCCTCTTCCGCCTCAAGTACATGGGCTGGTTCGACTCTATTCCCCTCCTCACCGACTCCGGCACCTACACCATGACCTCCATCATGTCGGGTCCCAACCACGCCTACAAAATCGCCTCCGCCGACCCCCACGAGTGGTACATCCTTGAGTATCGCAACAACAAAGACACCGGCGACCTCTGCATCCCCGGCACCGGCATGCTCATCTGGCGCTACCGCGACAACGCCCCCTCCAATGCCGACTTTGACTTCTTCACCAACCGTCACGAACTCTGGCTCTTCCGTCCCAACAGCGCCGTCGACACCATCGACGGCTACCCCGCGCAGGCGGCCTTCGGCGGCCCGGGACGCAACTCCTTCAACAGCGCCTCCAACCCCCATCCCTACCTCACCACGGGAGCCGTCGACACCACCTTCACCCTCACCAACATCGCCATCTCGCAGGACAGCAGCTATGTCTCCTTCACCTTCAACTCCCGCGGCGGCGCGGCATGCACCGGCAACGACTCCATCCCCATGACCCTCGACTTCGAGGAAGGCAGCGAGAAGTGCTGGCTGGCCGTCAGCGCCAACACCCCCAACAGCAACTACCTGGGTGCCATCGGGACCCACAGCGTTGGCAACACCACCATACAGCCCCATAGCGGCAACTACCAGTTTCGCTTCTCTTCCTACTCCCACCTCAATTCGGGCGACTACACCCAGTTCCTCATCTCGCCGCGCTACCAGAACGACAACCCCGTGCACCTCGAATTCTGGTACCGTCGCACCAATTCCGGCACCTCCGGCACCGAGAACCTCCGTGTGGTCTACTCCACCACCACGCGCGACACCGGCGCCTTTACCCAGCAGATAGCCAACTACACCATCAACCAGGCGGGCTGGCACAAGGCCGACCTCCTTGTCCCTGCCGAGGCGCGCTATGTGGCCCTGAAATACTGCTCCGTCGACAAGTACTTTGTCCTGGTCGACGACATCACCCTGCGCGACACCAACCTCTACGTCCACGACACCACCTACATCACCGTCCACGACACCCTCTACCGCACCGTCTACGACACCCTCTACACCACTGTCGACGACACCGTCTACTACACCCCCGTCGACACCCTCTACCGTTGGCACTGCGACACCTCCATCTTCACCCCCTCCACCTTCAGCATCCTCGTCCTCTCCAACGCCACCGGCCGCGGCCTGGTCTCCGGGTCGGGCGAGTTCCTCCAGGGCACTCCCGTCCAGATTGCCGCCCTCCCCAAGCCCGGCTACCATTTCACCCGTTGGCAGGACAACAACACCGACAATCCGCGCACCATCGTCCTCACCGCCAACCTCTCCTACACCGCCTACTTCGACCGCAACTCCGCGGCCCCCGCGTCCAAGGACATCATCGTCCACGACACCGTCTATATCCACGACACCACCTGGATTGACATCCCCGACACCCTCCTCATCACCCTCCACGACACCACCCTCCTGCCCACCGACTACCGCGACACCCTCTGGCTCGACCTCGACACCACCTATTATCTCGACACCATCCCGCGCTACACCCTCAGCGTCCTCGCCGACCCCGCCGAACTCAGCGAATATGTCGCCGGCAGCGGCTTCTTCCACATGGGTGCAGAGGTCTCCCTCGGCGCCATCGGCGGCGAGGGCAGGATCTTCGACCACTGGTCCGACGGCTCCCGCGAGAACCCCCACACCATCACCATCGACGGCCATAGGAGCATCACCGCCCT
>Ga0310690_10012894_pt1 | contig 10217 bp, 5 predicted proteins | sample AusTroGonzalo_MG_2_FD_207661 | JGI IMG/M metagenome (GOLD analysis project Ga0310690, IMG submission 207661) | Bovine rumen microbial communities from tropical cattle in Woodstock, Queensland, Australia - Gonzalo_04 (v2) (version 2) | ecosystem: Host-associated > Mammals > Digestive system >...
TACCGGCTATATTACAGATGAGGAAAGAACAAAAGGAAAGAAAGTTGTTTCAACAGAATATATTGCCGACCAAGAAACGTATGATGCCATTGCAAAGTGTTTGCGTGATGGTAAGAGAGTGTTTGTTGATGAGGCAGAAAAAATGATGTCTTTGTTGCCGCCAGAGTTGAGTGACTATGTTATCAAGCGTAAAACAAAGTTGGATAACATAATAGCTGCTCTGAAGACGGATGACGATACGCTCGTTTTCATTTCGGATAATACAATTGATGCCGATAGTGATGAGGAAAGAGAGGAAGCGCTTAAGGCTTTTCAAAAAGAAATTAAAACAAAGGAGACAGATCGAAAGGCTACAGGAAAGTATGATAAAAAAGCGCAAGAGGAATTCGAAAAGCAATTGGATCAATTTGAAGAGCCTTTCCATGCACGTTATTTTTAGAAAATTCAGAGGTAGTTTATGACTGATAAAATTCAGGATGGAAAAGAAAAGCTTTTGACATCGACCATCGGTTCGGTGCATCAAAATTATGTGATTGATGCTGATTGTAAGAGAACTTTTAAAGAGGCATACTATCAGTGGGTTTCAAGGTTGATGCTCTTACTGTGTATTTTATCTATGGGCTTTCTTGCAAGTGCATCTCTTTGTCTTTTTAAGATGGCACCGCAAGTGAGAGTTGAGCCCTTTTTGATTATTAAGCAGGATAATTCAGACGAAATGGTCAGATATGAAGTTCTTGCTCGGGATATGGCATCGCGCGATCAGCTTATGGAGATGTTTATTCGCCAATATGTAATGTTACGCAATAATATCTTACAAGATACGACAGAAATGCAATCAAGATGGCTCGCCGGTGGTATTGTTAACTATTTGTCGGCGCCTAAGGTTTATATTCAATTTAATAAAGAGACTGTTAAAGGTATGGACAAAATTTTAAGTTCGGGAGTTGTTCAAGATACGGAGGTTATTTCGGTCAACAGAGTTGGCGGTAAAAAAAGTCCTGTTTGGAAGGTGGATTTCAGAACTTATGAGATGAAAAGAGCTTCAGGCGAATCAGAAGACAAGAGATTTATTCTAAAGACAAAATATTGGGCGGCGACTTTAACGGCATTTTTCCTTCCTCAGAGGCTTTTTATGGCAAGAAGATTGATAAATCCGCTCGGATTTACGGTGACGAGATATTCTCAAACAGAGGTTGAAATTTTATAAGATAATTTTATGTTTTTAATGTGGGATTTTTCAAGAGAATTGAAAAATCCCTTTTTGCTAGTCAAATAAGATATGCCGAGAAAAGAAAGCATCCGGAGAGATGATGGTTTAAAAAGAAGGTTTAGGAAAATAAACTTTATTTAAGATATGTTAATCTTTTAAGATTATGTTAGACTATAACAGATTTCCGATTTGCTAATAAATTGGGGATTGGACTGTGTTCATGTTAGACTTTTAAAAATAAATGTGTAACATGAAAAGAATGGAATATGGAGGAAATATGACAAAGATTAAAAAAGCGATTGTTGCATTTGCTATTCTTACCCTTTCGGCATGTGGTTCTTATTACGAGCCGGAACCTGTGGGCGTTGGTAAAGATGTGAATGAATTAAAGCTTTCACCATGTGCCTGTATTGAAGTTGAATTGATTAAGGAATTGCCGGATTGGTTTGTGGCAATGATATAGGATAAAAAAATGGCAGATCAATTAGGCGTTAATAATGTTCAACAGAAACTGATCGGGGCTCAAACAAAGCCTCAGGCCAGAGTGCCGTCTCGTACAAGAGCCGGAGATGTTGTGGTGGTTAACGCTTCCGAAAAACGTTATTTGTGGACCGCGCGTGCTTTTGCCGTTGTTGTGGCGGTCAGTATGTGTTGTAATTTGGTTTTGATTTTAGCTATTATGCAACTTGTGCCGCTTTATCGGGTTGAGCCTTTTCTTTTGACCTTTGAAAATAAAGAAGAGCAGGTTTATGATATTGTGCCGTTACAAGGGATGATTGACCAAAAAGCAATTACGGAAGTTTTTGTCAGGGAATATGTTTTGTTAAGATCTGCTTTTGTGGGTGATGTCAAGGAAATGGAAGCGCGTTGGTTGCCCGGCGGTCAATTGCAAGAGATGTCTTCATCCGCCGTTTATCAAGCTTTTTTGGATAAGACAGCAAACAAAGCTCTTGATGTTATTAAAACAAAGGGTTTAACAAGAGTTGTTCGCATTGTGACAATCAATGAATTAGGTCGCGGTTTGTGGCAAGTTGAATATGAAACACGTGATATGTATCCGGATTCAACGACGCCGCAGGTGGATTATTGGACAGCATCCTTAAGGGTTGCCTATCGTAAGAAAACAGTTAAATATGGTGAAAGATTGAATAATCCGATTGGGTTTACCGTAACGAGTTATTCTCTTTCACACAATAAGGCTGAATAGAAAAGGAAAAACAGATGAAACGTTATTTGTTAAATATGGTTTTGGTTCTTGGGTTTTCGATTTATACCGGCGCTTTGCATGCGCAAGCTACGAAGCAAGGTTTGGATCAGAATGCAAATCAAACACAGGGTCAGTATCAACCCATGAATTTGGATTATGCAGGCATGGGCTCTATCGGTTCGCTCGGAATGCTTCAAAGTGCGTGGCTCGATCCGTTGCAAAATTTGGGCGAAGGGCAATCTAAACCTGCTTATTCAAAATATTATTGGTCTCCTGATTTGGTTTTGCCTGTCCGTTTAAGAACGGGTATGTTAACGCTCATTAATTTTCCCGAATGGGAGCTTTTGGAAAATGTTTATATCGGTGACGAAAGCACATTCAACGGTGAAATAACCGGTCCGAATACGCTTCTTTTATATCCGGCTCCGGGAACGACAACAGTTGGTGTTGATACAAACGTGATGGTTTTCGGCAGATCCGGTAACAAATATGTTTTTTATGTCAGAAGCGAAGGTGTGAATACGGAAAGATTAACAAACTCTGTTATTGATATAGAGGTTGTTGACGGTCAAAAAAAAACCGCAGGGTCAGGTAGCGGCAGCGGTAGCGGTATCGGCGGGAGATTGAACGCGAGTACATTCGGCGGTGCCGGCAGCAAATCTGTTGATTCGACATTTACGCGCCGTTTTCAAAAAGAAGATTGGATACAAAGCATTCCGCTTGATCCGACTCAGATGAAGTTTGATGTGGAAGTTTATGTTCCAAATCCGGAAGATGTTGTGATTGCGCCTGAACGTGTTTGGCGTGATGATATTTTTACGTATATTGATTTGGGAGAAAAAGCCCTTAATATGGTTCAACGTCCGATTGTGACTTTAATTGTTGAACGTGTTGAGACGCCTGTCAGTTTCAGAGCCAAAGGTCCGAATAACAGATTAATTGTTGTTGAAGGTGTCGGAGATATGGTTTTAAGAAACGGCAAACGTATTGTTTGTTTGAAACTGCGCCGTTCAGATGATGCTGGTATATATAATATTCATGCCGATACAAATGATTGGGATGTTCCGGCTCCTCTTCCTGAGGGACAGAAGGCGGGCTCTAAGAACTCTAAGGTTCAAGGTTTTGATTTGATCGGCGGGTCCGTGGATGAAAAATCTGCCAATATGTGGCGGGCACCTTCGGATCCGGCATTGGTTGGAGAATATAATATCAGTGTTGGTAAAGATGGTGAGCTGCTTGTTCCGGAATATGCTTTCCAAAATGGTGGAGCAAGCAATTCGCAAGATGCAGCTGCGTATCGCACAATGCATAAGCTTCAACCGGGAGACAGTAAAATGAATATGCCGGATTACCTTTCAAATTATAAATACGGATCAGGTTTTGAGGGTGAAGATGTGGCAAGTATTTCCGTTGAACTTGGAACGGATGCGGATGTTTCCAATTTGGAAAGTTTGTGGAGCGACTTATCCGGTAAATATGCTTCTGTCTTGAAAAAGTATCAACCCTTCTATTCTGTTGATGCGCCGGCAGACGGGCAAGGAAAAGAATTGTTCCACTTAAGAATTGGACCGGTCAGTTCCATTGATGCGGGAGATGAGATTTGCAGTCAACTCGGGCGAAACGGTGTTTTCTGCAGTGTTGTTAGAATTCAATAGGTGAGTTAACCGATGAGCAAAGAACCTTTACAATTAACACATTCGGAGCATTATGTTCGAAAGACGAATCGTATTATTTTACTCGTCGGTTTAATTTCTTTTGTCGCTTTTATTTTCGGTTTGTTGTTACTCTTTTCAAGCAATAAACCTCAAGATGACTATGAAGAACCTGTTTTTACGGCAGATGATGATGTTTTAGACGCAGGGACGGGTGGTGATGCACTTTTGCCCACTGAAATAGAATTTGACGAAGTTAAAACATCCGAGCTACCTATTACAACAACACCTAATCCGGTGGATATGGGACAAATTGTTTTAGGAACGGATGCCAAGAACGTTTTAACGATAGGAACAAACGGCAAGGCTTCCATCCGAGTTGTTTCCGTTAAACTTGCCGAACCTCCTTTTGATGGTTTTGTTTATCAGGATAATTGTACCAGTGCCGAACTGAGAGGAAACCAAACATGTAATGTGGTGATGAATTGGACGCCGGTGGTGGCCGGGAATGTTCAAAATAATTTTATTGTTTCATGGCACGAAACAAACTTAAGTGCTCAAAATGCTAAGGCGCAAAAAGTTCCGGTGTTTGGCAATGCTATTACAAAAGAGGAATGTAATTTTTGTGAAAATGTCGGAACAAATTTAGATGCTTCCAGTGTTAAGAAGAGACAGGTCGCGTATGGTCCAAAAGGTGAAGTCATAGGATATGTCGATGATGATGGTTATGTTTATAATGCAGCAGGACAGGTTATCGGGCGTTTAAATGCTGACGGCTTGGTTGTTGACGAAGATGGAAACATTATAGGCGTTGCCGGCAATAAAAAGCTGATTTATGACGATGATGGTAATGTTATCGGTTTTGTGGCAACAGATGGTACGGCGTTTGATTTACAAGGCAACGTTATTGGTAAAATGCTTGCAGACGGGACAGTCGTTGACGCAAGCGGTAATTATGTCGGAAAAGTTGTTGATGCCGGTTTGGTTTATGATGAAAACGGTAATGTCATCGGCTGGGTACAAAATGACGGAACGGTTGTTGATGCCAATGGAAATATTATAGGTAAACTGAAAGCTGACGGTTCTGTGGTTGATATGGATGGCCATGTTATCGGGCATGTCAGCAAATCAGGTAAAACGGTTATTGATCAGAACGGTGATGCTTTAGGTGTTGTGTTACCTGATAATACGATTATTGATGAAGCTGGAAACATTGTTGGTAAGATTGATGAAAACGGTGATGTTTTAGCTCTTGAGGAACGTGTTGTCGGCTTTTTGGATGACGGAAGGCAAAGAGTTTATGATGAAAACGGTAAATTTATCGGTTATGCTGATGAAAACGGAAATGTTGTTGATGAAAAAGGAAACATTATCGGTCGCGTTACCGGTAATGAAGCGATTGTTAATGATAAGGGCGAAGTGGTCGGTTATGTTGCTCCGGAGTTGGTTTATGATGAAAGCGGCAATCTTATCGGATATGTCGGTGAAAACGGAGAGGTTTTTGATTTTAACGGTAATAGGATAGGTAAACGTTTAGATGACGGGACGGTTGTTAATGATGAAGGTAAGACAATCGGGCATGCCGCTTCAGAGGCTGTTTATGATGAAAACGGAAACGTGATAGGCTTTGTTGGTCAGAACGGCGATGTCTTTGATTTTAAGGGGAATAAAATAGGTAAACGTTTAGCTGACGGGACGGTTGTTAATGATGAAGGTAAAACAATCGGGCGTGCTGCTTCAGAAGTTGTTTACGACGAAAACGGGAAAGTGGTCGGTTTTGTTGATAAGAACGGAGATGTTTTCGATTTTAAGGGCAACAAAGTAGGTAAGCGTTTAGAAGACGGAAGCGTTGTTAATGACAAAGGTGAAGTGATTGGGCACGCGGCTAAAGAAGTTGTTTACGACGAAAACGGAAATCTTATCGGCTATGTTGATAAAAACGGAAATGTTTTCGATTTTAAGGGCAACAAAGTAGGTAAGCGTTTGGAAGACGGAAGCGTTGTTAACGATAAAGGCGAAGTGATTGGCCACGCAACATCAAGAGCTGTTTATGACGAAAACGGTAAAGTAATCGGCTATGTTGATAAAAATGGAAACGCCGTCGATTTCAAAGGGAACGTTATCGGGCATCAGGCTGAGCCCGGAACAGCAGTTGATGCAAATGGTAAGGTGATTGGTGTTGCTCCGAAAAATTTGGTTTACAATGATAAAGGTGAATTGCTCGGGTATGTTGGTGAAAACGGAGAAGTTTATGATTTTCAAGGAAATCGTATAGGACGCGTTGCTGAGGACGGAAGTGTTGTTAATGATAACGGTGAAGTGATTGGTAAAGTAAGTAAGAGTAATGTAAAAAAAGCGCGCATTGCCTACGATGAGAAAGGAAATGTGATCGGCTATGTTGATGAAAACGGTAACGTGGTTGATTTTGAAGGTAAAGTTATTGGAAAAATGCTCGAAGACGGTTCGATCGTCGATAAGAGCGGTAATGTGATCGGTAAAGCCGGCGAGGCTGTTAATTTTGTGATGGATGAATCAGGAAAAGTTGTCGGTTACATCAACAAAAAAGGCCAAATTGTTAACAGTGCCGGTGAGGTTATCGGTCGTGTTGATGAGAAAGGTAATTTGCTTATTCATGAATTGGTAAAAAAAGGGTCTGTTGTTCGAACGGATCTTATTCCGGTAACACCTTCCGGCGAAATTTTGGGTTCTGTTTCGGACACAGGTGAAGTTTTCAATGAGAGCAATCAGGCTGTCGGACGAATATTGCCAAACGGGTTGATCAAAGAATTAAACGGTTCAAAAATTATTGCTAAAGGCGTTGAAGCCGGACGCATTGTCGGTTGGGGTTGTTCATTTGTCGGAACGCTCGATAAAGAGGGAATTGTTGTTAACGGCGTTTTGAAAGAGAATTATCGAATTTATCCTGATGGCGGTGTGTATGGGGAAAATGGTGAATATTTAGGTTCGGCATTGCCAAAAGGGAAAGTTTTTGATGATAATTGTAACGAACTCGGTTTTGTTGATTTCTCGGGTGTTGTTTACGGACCACGTAAAGAATATGTGGGCTGTGTTAATCCGGATGGTAAAGTTTTGGATGCAAACGGCGCGTTTGTCGGTCGTGTTGCAAAGTATCAGGATGTGATTAACAGTTCGGGAACCGTCATCGGAAAATTAAATCCGAACGGAAACGTTGTTTCGGGAATGCTTTCAAAAATCGGATGTGTCGATTTTTACGGAGATGTTTTCAACAGCAAAGGAGCGTATATCGGCAGATTAAGTGATGCATATTACGTTTTTGATTTAACAGGCAAATTGTTAGGCTTAATCGATGAGCAAGGCAGATTGAATTTGCCGAAATATCCGAGTGCCAAAATTTTGTTGCATAAGTATGTTGTTAATGCGCAAAATAAGATTGTCGGAATTGTATTGCCGGAACGTAATATCATAACAAACGGTGATGGTTCTTTAATCGGACATTTGTTTGCAGATGGTTATGTTTATGCCGACAACGGCGTGGCTATTGATCGAGTGCATGGTGAGGGTTTAAGCTTTTATGGCGGATCAATAGGTCGTATATTACCTTCGGGAACGGTTATTGATGAAAAAGGCGAAAACAAAGGTTTTGTGAATTTTGACGGGCGTGTGGTCGGTCGTTTTGGAGAAGAATTGGGACGAATTGACACCTTAGGGCGTTTCTTTGATATGAATGGAAAGTATGTTGGCGGTCTGGTAAAACAAGGACCTGCTGTTTCGTATGACGGTTCTTATTTAGGGTATGTTAACGCCGAAGGAAAGGTTATCAGCTTAAAAGGTGATGTTGTCGGACGGGAAACACCTGATGGCTTGATTAAAAAATTATCCGGCGAAGTTGTCGGCGAAGTTATTGAAGAAAGCGTTTTGGTTGATTTGTTCGGAAACTACAGCGCTTATATGAACGAAAAAGGTGAGGTTTTGAATATGATCGGTAAAACCATATCTGCAATTTTGCCCGGTGGTATGACCGATAACAATTTGAGCGTTTTGAAAAAGGGAACGGTGATTAATTTTAACGGTGAAGTGATTGGAAGCGTTTCTCCGAATGGTGATGTGATCGGTAAAAAGAATTCTAAAATCGGAAAAGTCTCTCAAGACGGAAAAGTTTTAAATGACGATGGCCATTTAATCGGAGAAGTTTTAAGCGGAGACATTGTTATTTCAAATGACGATAAAGTTTTTGGTTTCGTTGGAGTAGACGGTTTTGTTCGTTCAAAAGACAACAGAAAGATAGGACAGCTTTTGTCGGGTGGATTTGTTTCGGATAATCAGAATAATATTATCGGGCGGACATTTAAGCTCGGCACGGCTGTTCTTTCAAATGAAGGTAAATATGTTGGCTATCTGACTTATGATGGTAAGGTTTTAAATTTGAAGGGCGAAAAAATCGGATATTTGAAGAGTAACGGCTCGTTTGTTGATAAGGATAAAAAAGTTGCGGGTTATGCTCTGCAAGAAGTTGCGCAGAATCGGAGGAACTGAGTTGTGATGATAAAAATATTAAAGAGTTTGAAAATAAGTGCATTTGTTTTGTGTTTTGTGACTGCTCCTGCGTTCGCTCAGGATATTACGGCTGTCGATTTTTCCGGAGATGTGATCGGAAAGGTTATTCCGGATGGAACAGCGGTTAATTCCAAAAACCAAATTATCGGGCAATTAACCACAGACGGATTTTTGACTAATTCAAAAGGGGATATTATCGGGGGTATTGTTCCACAGGGATTTGCGGTTTCAAATGATCATAAATATTTGGGAAAAGTTTCGGGAGACGGAAGTGTTCGCTTGCCGTCCGGTAAGATTGCCGGTAAGGTTTTACCTAACGGGTTGGTTGTGGATGAATTTTATGATGTTTTAGGTAAGGTTTTATCTGCAGGTATTGTTTATGACGATTTAGGAAAGGCTGTCGGCAGGCTTGCGGGAAACGGCTCTTATGTTAACTTTGACGGGAAGAGTGTTGGTTTTGTTTCTCCGTCCGGATTTGCTTATAAACAAACAGCGACCGGTTATGTCTTAGATGGTAAACTTATTTCAGCAAAGATGGTTGTTTCTCTTGCAGGTGATTTTATCGGAAGTGTGGCCCCCGGTGGACAGGTTGTTGATTTTGACGGTCATTTTATCGGGAAACTTCATGCCAACGGATATGTTTATGATAAATCAGAAAAAGTGATTGGACGCATCGTTAAGGCTTCTTATGCTTTTAACAATCAAGGTCAGTATTTGGGCTTTGTGAGTTATAACGGCGAGGTTGTCAATAAAGGAAAGGTTGTCGGCAAACTTCGAGCAGATAATAAAATTGCCGATTTAAAGGGGCAGGTTGTTGGATTTGCCGTTGATATGAATACCGTGGCTTTATCTTCAGATGGGAAATATTTGGGATATTTGGCACCGGAAGGAAAGGTTATCCGTGGTCAAACTGAAGTCGGGCATGTTGGTGCACACGGATTGGTTTTTGCAGGTAATGGGGATGTATTAGGTCAGATTGCTGCTTATGGGCCGATTTTTGATTATTTAGGAAACGTTAAAGCAGAGGCAATGCCGAATGGTCATGTTGTTTCTTTAGAAGGGTCTGTTTTAGGATTTATGCGTGGTAATATGGCTTTTGATAACGCAGGATTTATGCTTGGAGAGACGATGAGTCCCTCTTTGATTATGAGTTCTTCACAGAAGATTTTAGGTTTAACAGGAATTGGTTCTGAGTTTGTTTCGGGAAGTCGTCGATTTAAGGTTTCACCACTCGGGTATGTTTATACATCAGATAATGTTTTGGCCGGAGAAACCATCTCTTTAGCGCCAAGTTATGCTGAAAACGGGGATTTGGTCGGTTTTATTGATATCAATGGTAATATTGAAGCTTCCGGTTTTGAGGGATTGCGTGTTATAAACGGCGGTCTTGTTGTTGATAAACAAAACGAAATTAAAGCTCGTCAAATTTATCCGGCATATGCCGTTTCGTATCAGCAAGCACCGTTGGTGCTTTCAGAAACGAACCTTTTGTATGATGATAAAGGACGTCCTGTTGCTAAGGTTGTTCCGGAATATGATGTGGTCGATGTAACGCCTAAAGGTGCTGTTATGCCTGTGGTTGGGGAAGCCGGAAAGCAAAATGGTATTGTTT
>Ga0310690_10012895_pt1 | contig 10217 bp, 6 predicted proteins | sample AusTroGonzalo_MG_2_FD_207661 | JGI IMG/M metagenome (GOLD analysis project Ga0310690, IMG submission 207661) | Bovine rumen microbial communities from tropical cattle in Woodstock, Queensland, Australia - Gonzalo_04 (v2) (version 2) | ecosystem: Host-associated > Mammals > Digestive system >...
CGAACACGTTCAACTTCAAGGGCTTCGACCTGACGATCTTCCTGGCCGGCTCGTATGGCAACAAGGTGATGAACTACACGTCCATCCCCCTGACGTCGATGACGAGCACGTGGAACAACCAAATTCAGGAGAAGATTGCCGACCGCGCCCGCCTGGCTCCCATCGCCCCGAACAAGGTGTATGACGACGGCGGCATGTGGTACAACGACATCGCCAACGTCAAGGTCACCAATCCCGAGACGACCACCCCGCGTGTGGCCATCGGCAACTCGTACAACCAGAACATCTCCACCCGCTATATCGAGGACGGCTCGTATGTCCGTCTGAAGAACGTCGCCCTCGGCTACACGTTCCCGCGGAAGACCGTCGCCAAGATGAAGCTCGAGAACCTGCGTCTGTACTGCAACCTGCAGAACGTCTGGACGCTGACAGCCTACGACGGCTACGACCCCGAAATCGGTGCCTCGACCACCGATGCCAACGGCTATGTGTTCGGTCTGGATAACGGTCGTTATCCTTCACCTTTCAACTGTACTTTCGGTGTTAACTTATCATTCTAATCAAAGGAGGACAATCACTATGAATAAGTCAATAAGTCAACAAGTCGACGAGTCGACAAATCTACGAGTCAACAAGTCAACGGGTCTACGAGCCGGAAAGGCGAAGTGGCTGATGGGGCTGGCCGGTGCTGTTATCGTGCTGGGTCTGGCTTCCTGCGAGAAATTCCTGGACCGTCCGACAGAGGACAACTACGTGGCCGGCGGCTACTACAAGACCGATGCCGAGTGCATCGCCGCCGTCGATTATCTCTATAACTCGCCCTGGTACGACTTCCAGCGCGGCTTCTTCAAGGTCGGCGAGGTGCTGTCGGGCAACTACTACTGGGGCTCGAGCCCTTACCTGAACTTCTCGCTCAACTCGAACGACGAGGACCTGCGCAACATGTCCTACTCGCTCTGGGCCGTCAACGGACACTCGAACGTCGTCCGCAAGTACATCGAGGACGGCACAGCCTCGCAGGCGGTGAAGAACCAGACGATGGGCGAATGCCTGCTGTGGAAGGCGATGGCCTACTTCTACCTGGTGCGTACCTTCGGCGATGTGCCCATCGTGCACGACAATGCCGCCATGATTGAGGAGGGCACTTACAACGAACAGCCAAAAGTGCTAAAGGCCGACGTCTATGAGTATATCGTGATGACGCTCGAGAAGGCTGTCGAGCTGCTGCCTGAGCATTGCACCGAAGGCCGTCTTGACAAGTACTGTGCCAAGGCCCTGCTGGCGAAGGTCTATCTGACCAAGGCCGGTGTGAGCGGCAGCCTCGTTGCCGGCGATCTCCAGAAGGCTGCCGAGCTGGCGAAGGATGTCATCGACAACTCTGGCCGTTCGCTCGAGAAGAACTATGCCGACATCTTCAAGCTCGAGGGCAACAAGTCGCCTGAGAACATGATTGCCTGGCGCTGGGTGGTGAGCAGTCAGTGGACCTCGCAGAACACCTTCCAGAGCGACCTCGGCATGACCGGCATCGACGAGTACGGTGATGTCTGGGGCGAATGGGGCGGCCCGTCGGTCGATCTGCAGGATGCCTTCGGATTCAACATCCTCGACGACCCCGCCACACGTCCCGACGTCGATACCCGCCGCAAGGCGACCATGATGTCCGTGGGCGACGTCATTCCCTATCTCTGGCGCGACAAGGGCGGCTTCGACTACATGCGCTTCGAGTACGACAAGACCTACAACCCCGCCGCCTGGGGTGAGCACCGTGCGCCCACCGGCTGCAACGTCGTCAAGCATCTCTACGGCAATAATGCCGACCACGTGGCCGTTCTCGGCACCTCGGCTGCCCGTATGGCCAGCTCGCTCTGCACGCCCATCCTCCGCCTGGCCGATGTCTATCTCATCTTTGCCGAGGCCAAGGTGCTGCAGGGTCAGGCCACCGACGCCGATGCGCTCAGGGCCTACAACGCCGTCCATCAGCGCGCCATCCCGGGCGTGGCTGCCGAGACGACGCTCGACTTCGACAAGATCTGGAAGGAACGCCGTCTGGAGCTCGCCTGCGAGGGCGACCGCTGGTACGACTTCGTCCGACTGTCGTACTACAACCCCACGCGCGCCATCAACGAGCTGAAGGCCCAGCGCCGCAACCAGTACTGGAACCTGAACCTGACGTTCAAGAACTACTTCACCACGGGACAGTGGCTGACGGTCAATGCCGACGACGACGGCAACGACCAGTACACCGTCTATGACGACCAGACCCCCGCTCCCAACGTGACCGAAGCCAGCTTCACCATTCCCTTCCCGATGGAGGATCTCACCTTCAATCCTCACCTGAAAGAGGACGCCGTCCATGTGGATGTACGGGCAACGTACAACTACTAGGGAGTCGAAAAGTCGAAATGTCAAAAAGTCAAATATGAAGTTAAGAAATATGATAACCAAAGCATTTAGATTATTCTGCGGCTGTCTGGTTTGCTGCACGCTCGTAGCAGGCTTCACCTCCTGCGAGGACGAACCGGACAAGTACGCCATCAGCGACGGCACACCCACCGTCCGCTATATCCGTCCGGTGGGCATCGAGAGTGCCGACTCCATCATCACCGGTGCCTATATGGACAACAACATCTGCCTCGTCGGCGAAAACCTGCGCAGCATCGTCAAGATGGTGTTCAACGACCAAGAGGCGAAGCTCGTGCCGAGCCTCATCACCGACAACACGCTCATCGTCACCGTCCCCGGCACCATCCCGGGCGAGGTGTTCAACAAGATCTTCATGTATAACAACGCGGGCGTCGAGACCACCTACGACTTCAAGGTGCTGGTACCCGGCCCGACCATCAACAACATGAGCAACGAGTGGGCCAAGGCCGGCGAGCAGGCCGTCATCTACGGAAACTACTTCGTCGATGACCCCAACACGCCGCTGACGCTCTCCATCAACAGCACGGCGGTCGCTATCGACGAGTTCGACATCAGCACCATCCGCTTCACCGTCCCGGCCGGACTGGCCGAAGGTCCCGTGGAGATCACCACCGTCTATGGTAAGGCGAAGGCGAAGTTCAACTACCACGACACACGCGGCATGCTGTTCAACGACTGGGGTTCCTACGATGCCGGCGAGGCCTCGACGGGTCTCACCAACCACGGCTGGCACAACATGGCGATTGTCAGCGACGAGTATTCGCTCGACGGCAGCTACCTCTTCCTTGGCGACTGCGATGTCGAGGACGGCACCTGGAACGACGGTGCCCTCTCGTTCGAGTACTGGCCGGGCGACTGGGACGGCACGTTCACGGGCGTCAACTCACGCCTCTCCGACCTCGTCAGCTTTGCCGACTTCGCCAACATGGCGCTGAAGTTCGAGGTGAACATCCCGTCGTCGAACCCCTGGACGAACCTCTCCATGCAGTGCATCTTCTCGGGCGACGAACAGGTGACGCTGACAACCGCCAACAACACCTTCTTCAACGGCACCGACTATCCGCGCGCCCTGTGGACTCCCTGGCGTGCCACTGGTTCCTACGATACAGGCGGCAAGTGGACCACCGTCACCATCCCTTTCTCCAACTTCAAGTACAAGAACGACGGCACACCCGCAGGCACTCCGCTGGAGGCGAAGAACTTCACCGGTCTGACGCTCTTCATCTGGAGCGGCGTGACAAGCGGAACCACCTGCCATCCCATCATCCGCATCGACAACATCCGGGCGGTAGCTTATTGAGTTTAGAGTTTAGCGTTAAGAGTTTAGCATTATGAAGATATATCGTAACATATCCATTATGGTTTTGGGAGCGCTGGTGCTCACCGCAGGTCTGACCAGCTGCAACGAGGAACCCCTCGATACCAACCAATACAACAAGGGCGGCGTGAACATCCTGGGCTTCGGCCCCATGCCCGTCACCCGTGGAGCTACCATGCGCCTGACCGGCACCCAGCTGAACGAGGTGAAGGAAGTGCTCTTCCCCGAAGGAAACCAGAAGCTGACGCCCGCCACGTCATTCATCAAGGCCGAATTCAAGGTAGAGAACGCCGAGGAGATGACCGTCACCATCCCCGACCAGAGCGTACCGGGCAAGCTCCGTCTGGTAACGAACGCAGGCGACACCGTGGTGTCGGCATCCTCCGTCAGCTTTGTCGAGGAGATCAAGGTCACCGCCATCGAACCCTCGACCATCCATCCGGGCGACATCGTCACCATCACCGGCGAGTTCGTGTGGAACATCGGCCAGGTGGTCTTCTTCGACCATGTGGCTGTTGATGCCGCCGACTTCGTGAAGAATACGCGTAACGAGATTCAGGTGCGCGTGCCAATGGAGGCAAAGGCCGGCGCCGTCGCCTACAACGACGGTTCGGACGGAGCCGAGAACACGGCCATCGCCGACCTCAACGTGGACGCCGCCAAGGTCACCGGCATCTCCAATGCCACCCCCGAGTTCAACGAGACCCTAACCCTCACGGGCGAAAACCTCGACCTCGTGACCGACATCGACTTCCCCGCTGTCGATGACGTGCCCTTCACCGCCACCGACGACCGGCGTTCCATCACCGTCAGCGTGCCCGCCAACACGGTCTCGGGTACCGTCACCCTGAACACCGCTTCCGGCCTGACGTGCACGGTCGATATCACCGTTCCCCTGGCCACCGTCAGCGGCACCAGCCCCGTCAAGGATGTGAAGGCCGGACAGACCATCATCATCACGGGCGAGAATCTCGACCGCATCGAGCAGCTCATCCTGCCGGCCATTAAGACTCCGTTGGAGAAGGGTGAGTTCCGTCAGAGCTCCAGGCGCATCACCTTCGCCGTGCCCGAGGAGATGGGCGACGGCAAGGTCGTCCTCGTACAGCACGAGAACTGGCGCGTCGAGTCCGACAAGATTACGATGCACAGCGAAGCACCCGAGGAGGCCCTCTGGAGCGGCGAGTTCGTCTGCTCCGGCTGGAACGGCAATCAAGATCTGGCATGGGGCGGCTTCGACTGGACAACCATCGCGCCCGACACCAAGGTGATGTTCTACTTCAAGAAGAACACCCCGGGCCAGTGGGGCTGCATCAGCCTGCGCCACGGTCAGGATTGGGGCAACCTGCCCGAACCCATCCCCGGCCAGTACGACCTGGACGAGGACGAGGGCGTGCTCACCGTCATCTTCACCCAGGAGGTGCTCGACGATATCATCGCCAACGGCGGTCTGGTCGTCACCGGCGACAACTACACCCTCACGAAGATTGCCATTCCCATGGCCGTCACCGAAGTGACCATCTGGAAAGGCGACGAAGACCTGAGCGACGGACGCCAGCCCTACATCGGAACCGATGGCGGCGAGGAGTTCAGCAACAACAATGTCACCGCCGGACAGATCGTCAAGTTCTACATCACCGTTCCTGCCGAAGGATGGTGGTTCCAGGTGTACGAAGGCCACTGGGGACCCATGTACGGCGAATGGAAGGCCGACAATCCCGACGATGTCGCACAGGTGGCCGCCGAAGGCTGTGTCAAGCTGAAGCTCACGCAGGAGATGATCGACGCAGCCCTGACGCAAGGCTATTGGGGCGGAATCTTCGTCGTCCAGGGCAACGTAACGATTACTAAGGTCACTGTTGGTAATTGATCATGCGACGTATAGCCCTTGCTCTGATGACCCTGCTGGTGATGGGGCTGACGGCTTGCCAGGAAGACAAGCCCGACAACCCCACGCCACAGGTGACACTCAACGTCCGTTCCTGCTCCGTCACGGCAGGAACGGAATACCTGGCCTCTGAGCTGACCGAGGTGACCGTCTCGTACAACAACGTCGTGGCGGTCGCCTCCTCGCCGGCCATCACCCTCAACGGCACAGCGTGCCGCGCAGCGTCCAGCCCCACCACGGCGATGGACGTCATCATCACCCTTCCCACGCTCGAAGAGGGACAGGCCTACACGCTGACCATTCCCGAAGGGGCCATCGTCTGGCAGAACGACCAGTCGGTCCTTGCGCCCGCCTACACCGTCACCTTCACGACCAAGGAACCCGTCAAGCCCATCGACAACGATGCAGCAGCCCTCTCGCGGCGACTCGGATGGGGATGGAACCTCGGCAACCACTTCGACACCAGCTCCGGCGAGGACGGCAAGCCCAACCAATGGGGCTTCTGGGATAACTCCAAGCCCACCGAGGCCCTCTACACCAATCTGAAGGCCATCGGCGCGAGCACGGTGCGCATCTGCGTCACCTGGGGCAACTACCAGACGGCCTCACCCTGGACCATCGACCCCTCCTACATCGCCGAAGTCCGCCAGAACGTCGAATGGGCCGAGGCAGCCGGACTCAACGTCATCCTCAACACCCACCACGACGAATACTGGATGAACATCAAGGAAGCCGCGGCCAACAACCTCGTGAACGAAGCCGTCAAGTCGCGTCTCACCGCGACCTGGTCACAGATTGCCGAAGCCTTCCGCGACAAGGGCGACTTCCTCTTCTTCGAGACGTTCAACGAGGTGCAGGACGGCCAGTGGGGATGGGGCGATAACCGCAAGGACGGCGGACGGCAGTACCGCACGCTCAACGAGTGGAACCAGGCCGTCGTTGATGCCATCCGCGCCACAGGCGGCAACAACGCCACGCGCTGGATCGGCGTGCCCGGCTACGCCTCCAGTCCGACGTTCGTGCTCGACGACAACTTCGTGCTGCCCACCGATGCCGCCGGCCGCCTCATGGTCAGCGTCCACTTCTACGACCCCAGCAACTTCACCCTCACGCCCGTCTCCTCCGGCACCTCCGAGTGGGGCCACACCGCCGCCAGCGGGAAGTACGTGGCAGGGAGCAACGAAGAACATGTCACCGAGACCTTCCGGCAGCTGCAGGAGAAGTTCATCGCCCGCAACATCCCCGTCTATATCGGCGAGTACGGCTGTGTCGTGCAGACCACCGACCGCTCCAACCGCTTCCGCGACTACTACCTGGAGTACATCTGCCGCGCCGCCCACACCTACAGCCTGCCCCTCTGCCTCTGGGACAACTGGGACGGCAAGTCCTCCGGCGGCGGCGACGAGCACCACTACTACATCAACCACAACGACGGCACCTACTACTCCGGAGCCGGGCCGCTTGTCCAGACGATGATCCGTGCCGCCACCTCCGACGACCCCGCCTACACCCTCGACTCCGTCTATGCCACTGCTCCGCAGTAAGGTCAACGAGTCAACAAGTCTACCAGTCGAAAAGGTCGAAAAGTCGAAAGGGTCTAAAAGTCTAAAAGGTATTTTGGAGAATTTTTTGAACTAATATCAGTCTGAGGGTTTGAGGATGATGAGCTTGTCGCCGCTCAGATCGACCTCGAAGAAGTGAGGGGTGCGCACAGTGCGACCGCGGGCATCCTTGCGATGGAGGTGAACGGACATCATCCACTGATCGTCGAAGCGCTGGAAGAGCATCGAGTGGCCGTAGCCCGGAGGGGTGATGGGTTCTGGCTCCTGAATCCACGGGCCGTCGAGGGTGCCGCTCTCGCTATAGGCTACGCCCTGTGTATAGACGTCGAAGACCCACGACGTCCAGAGCATGCCCAGCCGGCCGGTGGCGGTGCGGAAGAGCCAGGGTCCGTCGGTGACCTTGTTCCAGGTGATGTTTCCCTTGTCGTCTCTCTCGCGGCTCCAGGGCGAGTCGCTGGCACGGAACAGGACTTCCGGCTCGCCGACGGTTCCGCTGAGGTCGGGTTTCAGCTCGATGCGCTCGACGGTGCCGTTCCAGTTCTGGAGCCATTCGCCGCAGAACACGAGGTAGGGCTTGCCGTCGGTGTCGCGCCAATAGGTGCCGTCGAGCGTCGGACGGTCGGCAGGCAGATAGGTGGCGTCGCCGAAGGCGCGATAGGGTCCCATGGGATTGTCGGCACGGAGCACCTGCGAGGCCCGGCGGTCGATGACGTTGCCGCGCACAGTGTCGATCTTCACGGCCTGATTGGTGAACGTCGCGAAGTAGTAGTACCACCCGTCGCCCGTCCGATGGAGTTCCGCGGCCCAGATCATCGGCCGGGGTCCCATCCACGAGTCGGCCTCAAATTCGGTCACGCGGAAAGGGCCCTCCCATAGCTTCAGGTCTGCACTGCGCCACATCATGCCTCCCGTACCGGTCATATAGTAAAGGCCGGACTTGTGGTCGGCCAGCACTGCGGGGTCGCTCAGGCGGATGGAGTCGGTGGGCACGTCCTTCCGTACGGTGAACCCCTGCTGAGCAGATGCCGCCATAAGGCAGCTGATTGCAATCGTCAAGAATTTCCTCATTATAGTGAATAGTGAATAGTGAGTAGTGAATAGTGAGTAGTGATCAGTGATTTTACTTCCGGCCCAGGGTTTCGACGATTCGTGCCATCTGGTTGGGGATGCGGATCTGCTGCGGGCATTTCTTGAGACAGATTTCGCAGTCGGCACACTGGGTGGCCCACTTGGCGGCATCGGGCAACGCCTTCTTCAGGCCGTCGGCAAACTTCTGCTTGCGGGCCATGTAGTCGGCGGACTGCTTCTCGGGCAGCGGCAGCAGCTGCTGGTTGACGGCTTCGTTGTAGTACGAGAAGTTGCCCGGTATATCGACGCCGAAGGGACAGGGCATGCAGTAGCCGCAGGCGGTGCAGGGTATCACGGGGAAGCCCGCCATGACGTCGGCAATCTCCTCGAGCACGCGGTTCTCGGCCTCGGTGCAGGGGTCGAGGGGCGAGAAGGTGCGCACATTCTCCTCGAGATGGTCCATCTGGTTCATGCCGCTGAGCGTGGTGAGGATGTTGGGATGGGATCCCACCCAGCGGAAGGCCCATGTGGCGGGGGTGTCGTCGGGGCGCAGGGCCGTGAGCCGCTCCGCCAGGTCGTCGCGGAGCCGTCCGAGCGAACCGCCGCGCAGGGGCTCCATCACAACGGCCTGCACGCCGGCCTTCGAGAGTTTTTCGTAGAGGTATTCGGCATCGGCATCTTTCTTCCATCCCCCACCCTGGAGCGAGGCGTGCCGCCAGTCGAGATAGTTCATCTGTATCTGGACGAAGTCCCAGTGGTAGTCGTCCTGATGATCCATGAGCCAGTCGAAGACGCTGACGTCGCCGTGATAGGAGAATCCGAGGTGGCGGATGCGGCCCGCCTCGCGCTCCTTGAGGAGGAAGTCGAGCAGCCCGTTGTCGAGGAAACGTCCCTGGAGGGTCTCCATGCCGCCATTGCCTACGCTGTGGAGCAGGTAGTAGTCGATGTGATCGACCTTCAGGTCCTGGAACGATTTCTCGTACATCTTCTTCGACTCGCTGAAGCGCCAGAGGCGTTTGTTCTGGTTCGACATCTTGGTGGCGACGAAGTATTTCTCACGGGGATAGCGGCTCAGGGCCAGGCCCGTCTGTGTCTCGCTGCGTCCGCCCTTGTACATCGGTGCGGTGTCGAAGTAGTTCACGCCGTGGGCGATGGCGTAGTCCACGAGGCGGTTGACGTCGTCCTGTTCGTTCGGCAGGCGCATCATGCCGAAGCCGAGCAGGGAGATTTTCTCGCCCGACCCGTGCTGTACGCGGTAGGTCATCTGCTGACTCTCGGGAGGTGTGACCGGACGGCTCTCACCGGCCAGCATGTGAAGCGGCGCCATTGCCTTCATGGCCAGAGCCGTGCCGGCGCCCAGCCCCAACCGCTGCAGGAATTCCCTGCGATTCATGTCTTTTTCTTTCATATCTCTGTGTTGTTAGGATGAATAATGTGAAGTCTTTATTTGAGTCCTTCCGGGACGTAACGTACGTTGACGGCCTCGCCCCTGAGCACATCGGCAAAGGTCTGGGGACGGATGGTGACGGGGCCTGTCATGAACTCGGGGATGTTGTAGCTGCGCATGAACTGGCGGTGATAGTCGGGATCGCGGCTGGGCAGCTCGAAGGGTTTGGCGGCTTTCCCGTTCCGGTCAAAATAGGCGATGAACGGACGGGTGAAGACGCCGTCGTCGCGGCGGCTGCTGAAGATGATCCATCGCCCGTTGCTCGACCAGGAGTGGTAGCTCTCGGTATCGGGGCTGTTCACACCGGCAAGGGGACGGGCGGAGCCGCGGGTGAGGTCCATCATCCAGAGGTCGGCATCGTGATGCCAGATGTGGAAGTAGCCGTAGTGTCCCACGGTGAACAGGAGATAGCGTCCGTCGGGAGAGATGCGGGGGAAGGTGGCACTACGGTCAACGGCGGCAGCGTCGAAGACCAGCTCGCGAGGACCGAACCGTCGGGTCTCGGGGTCGAAG
>Ga0310690_10012897_pt1 | contig 10216 bp, 18 predicted proteins | sample AusTroGonzalo_MG_2_FD_207661 | JGI IMG/M metagenome (GOLD analysis project Ga0310690, IMG submission 207661) | Bovine rumen microbial communities from tropical cattle in Woodstock, Queensland, Australia - Gonzalo_04 (v2) (version 2) | ecosystem: Host-associated > Mammals > Digestive system >...
TTTAAAGCCTTGTTTACCTAATATATCATCTGTATATCCTAAGCAATAACTTATTACTTCCGGCAAACTATGTACTTCATGACATGCAAAACAATGAAATTGTCCATCGTTCTTTCTTATTCCGGCTGACGGTCTACGTTCTTGTCCATTACTATGATATGGACAACAAACCATTATATCGTTACCGCTGTCTTTCGCAATCTGCAACATTGATATATGATTGATAGCAAGCTGTGATTTAAGCTCTGCTAGAATCTCTTCTAAGCTTGCATTTATCATTGTCTCGTTTACTATCATCTTTTATTTTCACCCCATGCTGTATCATAAGTCGTTTATAATCTATGAATGAATAAATATCATCCCAGCCTGACCTAAGATAATATCTGAATAGCTCTTCTTCTGTTGCTTCTAATATCTTATTCTTTTCGCTGATTATCATCTTAACTCCTATGTGTACCCGTACTTATTCTTTTCTCTTGTACCTTTTTCATATAGTTTACAATTATTATAATCGTCACCACGAATATCTACAATCTGCTTATTAACTAATCGTAGACAAGTACCTGTCTGAGACAATGCACCATAATAGCAAGCTACATTCTGAGGAGATACTTTCAGTCCAGCACCACCGGAAAATGTGCATCTGTATTTGCATTGTAAACATTTACTCTTATTGAATTTACTTCTATGTTTTGTCATTTAAAATACATCCTCCTTTTCTATTATTTTCTTCTTCTCTCTTATTACATTACTACTGCCTATAAACTCTCCTATATCTGGATTCCATCTGTAACTCATCTTGTCACCGACTTTTCCGTTTCGTTGCTTCTTAACTTGCATAGTTATTACTCCGTCGGGTCCTTGTTTTAAGCTTATAATCTTACTCGCATTTAAACTCAGTCCGTCTCCACCTCTTACGCTCTCTATTTCTGGAGTATCTTCACTTTCTTTATCTATTGCTCCACTTCTATTAGCTTGGGCAACTACTAAAACTGGAACATTCATATCTCTTGTTATATTCCATAAATCTTCTCCAAGATGTGTAAGCTTTTGTGCTTCTGAATCACCTCGTTTATATCTCTCATCTTCAAGATATGTAACTCCGTCTATAGCTATTATATCAAGTTTATGTTGCTTAATAAACTGCCTAAGCTTTGTAGCTGTTACTTTATTATCAAAATCTGCCGGTGTAGCAACTATAAACTTATTATTGCGCTGTTTAAGCTCCTCTATATATTGCTTATACTGTTTCTCATCTAAACTATCATTACCCCATATTAAATCTCTATTACTGAAATTCTTATATAATGTATCAAATCTATATCCTACAGATAACGCTCCCATTTCTGGAGATATATAACCTACATTAAATCCTATCTCCCATACGTGTGTACACATCTTTTCAAGTACCCAAGATTTACCTTGATTTGTTCTTGCAAAGATTAATATTAACTCTTCAGTTCTTTGTATGCCGTGCATTATATCATCTAACTCTGGAAATCCAGTTGTAAAGAACCAATTATCTTGATTATCTCTTCTATCTATGTATGCAACTAAACGCTCATTGGCTTGCTGTATAATGTCTATACCACCTATTTTATAATTAGGCTGTAAGTCTTTCATAGCTTGTATCATATATTCAGCGGCGGCATTACTGTCTGCCTTTAAAAGCTCCGCTACTTTCTGAACAACTGGTACAGATTTGTAATACAAATATTCTTCTCTGATTGTATCTACTAAATAGCTTTCACTCTCTTGGACTTCTACTATCTCAAAGTCTTGAAACTTAGATAAGAATGTAAGCTTATCTGGTACGTTGCCATATTCTTTATAATGACTTATTATAAAATCAAACTCATCTTGATATTCAGGAAAATAATCAACTGTCAGATTATTTCTTTCTACGATAGATAAGTCTTGTGTCTGTATAATTCTACTGATAATCTGTAAAGCTACCATATCTATCTCATATCCTTTCCTTTAAGTTCTACTACTTCACTTGTATAATATATTCTACTTGCTAATCTATTGCCCATCAACTTTGCAAACTCTTCTACTGATGGCTGATTCGATGTAAATATATTTGACTTCTCAGCTAATATGCGTGAATCTATAATACTATACAACTGGGTAAAATCATAGTTAGACATACCGCTTACAGCTATATCATCCCATATAACTAAATCTACATTCTTGAGATTATCTATGTATGACTTAGAAAGCGGATTGTTAAAGTCTTTTAACTGCAGTAATAGCTCTGTGGTTGATACAAACATACCTTTCAGATTATCATAGTTGCCGACTGCGGTATGATGGAAATATGTATGCAACATTTTAATTGCCCAACTTGTCTTACCATTACCGGTCCAATTACTGCATATATACAGATTCTTTCCTTGCTCTACAAAGTCTACTATGTTTTGTCTGATATCTGCTAATCGTTTAAAAGCATTTCTATCACCACTATTATCATCTGTTAAATAGAGTGCTATTGGTTTCTGCTTTGCTTCTGGGAGTCCGCTATTAACCATTTGCCACTTCATCTGAAAAAATACATTACATGTATCACAATTATCAGTACAGCTATCTTTATACCAGCACTCAGAATTTTTGTTCACTCTTTCTACCTCCTTTCTTTGCTCGTTCTGCTAATCCGGATAAATGCTCTATATCTCTTGCAACATTATTTGTTTTTCCTTTATATTTATTTTCTCGCACTTCATAATAATTATTCCAACCATTATCTATAGTCTGCTTAACTATCTTTCTTTGTTCATAATTATCTTCTGACAGAGATTTTAACTTATTCAGTTTGCCTTTAAATGTATTTGTGTAAAACGGCATTCCTGATTCTCTACTGTTCATTAAGAACATCTGTAATGTTTTCTCTAAGAATCCTTGTAATATTACATCATCTGTAAAATCATGTATTAAATTAACACACTTCTCATATAATGATAGTTTTTTAGATTTAGATTGCTTAGTACCGAATTGAAAATTTTCTACTATATCTTTAGATATAGTCTCTTTATTAGTATTTCTTTTTTTAGTATTTCTTATATTAGTATTTATTTGGGGCTGATTTTCTAGTGCTTGACTTTCTAGCACTAGACTTTCTACCCCTTGAGAATCTATGTCTTGAGGTATCTCATATACATTATAATCATAATGTATTCTATTGTTAGTCTCATCTGGTTTGTTCTTAACAATCTGCACATAGCCGTATCTTTGTAATTCTCTAAGTGCTGTATTAACTGTTGTCTCGCCTTCTTTACAACAAGCTACAATACCAGCTAATGAATAATCCCAATCATCATTATTTGATAACATCCAGGATAATAATCCTTTTGCTTTTAATGAAAGTCGTTTATCTTTTAGATGGTAGTTGCTCATTACTGTATAGTCTTTAGTTTTTTCGACTCTAAATATTGACATATTAATCTCCTCTTGAAAAATAAAATAGCTTATGTGAGATGCAGTGTCGGCTACAGTCACATAAGCTATTTTTTGGCTAGCTTTGTTATGAGGCCATATCGGCTAAGTTACCGACATAACTCAGCTAGCCTGTTTGTATGTATTGAGATTGAAAATCATACATCATATATATTATAACATTGTAAACAACGTTTGTCAACGCTTTTTTCTGTCTTTATATTCTGCTAATATTTCTTGCACTTGTTCATAGCATTCATCATCTACACATTCCCAAAGCAAACGTCTTTCTTCTTTCATATCTGCATCTGCCGGAACTGCACGTTCTTCACAAAACTCTACTGTAAAGAAGTTATCCCCTAGTTTTATAGACTTTCTGCTTGTACAGCTTATAGATGTGGTTGTTGCTTTACTTTCATATGCTTTATTCTTCGCCATCCTTATTCTCCTTTATTTTACTAACTCTGAGTGTTATAACCTCTTTAGACTCTCTGCATTTATCTATCTCCATCAGCACTTCTTTGCTAATCTTACCATTATAAATTGCTGATTCAAGTGCATCCATGTCTACATACTCTTTTGTCTTAATAACTCCAAGTTTTCTAAAATCAATAAACTCAATGCTTGAATCTACTTTATTAAGTGCTTTACTAATACCATCACTATATGATTGAAGTAATGATAACAGTGCCTCTTCATTCATAGATTCTCTTGTTGATACAATCTTTGTAGCTTTATAGCCTCCGGCTTCATAGGAACCTTCATCCATCAAATCTTTTATCTGCTTATTTTCATCATCACAAATCTTTTTATAATCATCAAGTAATTGCTTATTCTCTGCATACTGTGGAATAAGTGTATCAAGTGTTACTTCTACTTTCTTCTTTGCCATAATACTTATCTCCTCTCAAACAATCTGAAAAAGTTAAATACCCAATACTGATATGATTCATCTCCGAGAGAATTGTGCCTGATGATATCTACATACGATATGATAAACCATATCAGTATCAGAATGCATATTGTATATATTACTGTTTTTATAGTGTTTTTAGTTTTCATAGCTTACATCCTTTCTGTAGTACAATCTACTATTTTTATTCCATTTCTGTGTTACTGAACCAAGTATTCCGTTTCTACCTTTAGGTAGTTTACTCTTAAATTCTAACAGCTTATCAATATCAGACTGTTTCCAATATCTTGTTCTTCGCTGACCTTTTTGAATAAAGTCCGGAAGTATCTTCGCATACTCATTATCTGGATTCTGTTTCTTAAATCTATACCAGTTGTTGATTGAGTTAATAGAACTGTTGACTATTAGTGCCACTTCTGTAACGTTGTATAGTCTCTCTTCCACTTTCATCACCTCACTTTCTATTCAGATTTCAACATAAACATTGTACTACAATATTTAAACATTGTCAATCATATTTTAACTAAGTAAGAAATTAAGAAGTTCTGTCTTGTTGCTTTTCAGTTTGCCATCAACTATAGCATCACTCATAGCACCTTTATCGTTTACTATCTGCCATATTCTTTCATCTATCGTATTCTGAGCCATAATATTATAGATAGTTATATTGTTCTTCTGTCCTATTCTGTGGCATCTATCTACGCACTGGTCATACAATGCTCTATTCCAAGGATGGTCTAAGAATATCTCAACTGTTCCTGCTGTAAGTGTAATTCCAGTACCCATAGCACCGGAAGTACCAACTATGACTTTGCATCTATCATCATTCTGGAACTTATTAATCATAAGTTGTCTTGTATCAGCATTAATCTCACCAGTTATTATAGCTGGATTATAATCTCTTAATCTTTCTGCAATAGGCGTAGTCATCTGTGTCCAGTTAGAGAATATTACTACTTTACGTCCATTCTCTGTAGCTTCTTCTACAAGCTCTTCCATTCTATCAAGCTTTGCTGATTCTTGAATTGTAGTTGAAAGAATGCCGGTATAGCCTGTAGCTTGTCTCATTCTGATAAGCTCTGCAAGCGGGTTATTTGACATCTTGATATTATCTATGTTCTCTTTAATCTCTGCGGTAACTTCTTTGTAAATTTTTGCTTGCTTAGGAGTAAGCTCTACATATTCATCTACATAAGTCTTTTCTGGCAAATCAAGTACATCTTCTTTAAGTCTACGTAACATTATATCATTTAGTCTTTCTTGCAATTCATCAAGATTCTTATAGCCAACTACTTCGTAGCCACCAAATCCTCCCATTACACAATAATGATTCTTGAATTTATAGAAAGCATTCTTTTCATAGCCAAGCCACTTGAGAATGATATATAAATCCATAGGGGTATTCATGAGCGGAGTACCTGTCATGGCTATCATTGTTTTGGCTTGCAGTTTAAGGAATGCTTTTCCTTGCTGAGAAGATGGGTTCTTCATTTTATGTACTTCGTCTGCGGCAATCATATTAATAAGTCCGGCTTTGCAAGCTCTTACAAGTTCATTATTAATATCTAAGTTTCTTAACGTTTCAATATTAGTAATGATAAAGTAGTTGTCTATCTTATCAAGATTAAGTACATCATCAAATTTTGCATCTGAACCTTCGATTACAAGCTTGCCGTTCTTTCTTCTTCTCTGCCCGAGAATATAAGGCTTTTCATCTGAATGTGTAAGTATCTCATTGTACCAATTCCATTTAAGTCCGTTGACACCACAAACTATAAGACAATGCTGATAGTTATTAGAAAGCTTCTTTGCGACTGCAATATCAATAACTTGCTTTGTCTTGCCAAGTCCTTGCTCATCACCGAGCAACCATCTATCATATTGTAAGCCATAGTTAAAGCCATCTATCTGATGTTCAAATGGCTTAGTCTTAAATTTGAAGTTCTTAGGTACAACAGCTTTCGGAGCTTCAAGTGTTACATACTTTCCTGAGATATCAAAATTAAAGTCTGAAAGATTGTCGATAAGATATGAGAGTTTCTTTAATGGAACTTCCCATTCTTTAGTATCTTTGTTCCAGTATCTTGTTGGGAGTTCTCTGATTGTATCAACTACTTTTTGATTATATTCAAAAGATACAAACATTGAATAATCCTCACCACATTGTTTTGATTCTGCAATTCTTACGTTTATCATGTTGTTCTCCTTTTCTGAGTTTACTTTTTTAATCAATCTGTAAACATTGTACTTCATGTTTATTTGTTTGTCAACAACTTTTTTATAATAAAAAATAGAAGTGCTGACAGCAACACTTCTATTTTAAGCTTGTTATACGCTTCATAGAGCGATTTTAAATTAAAAAGTGATAAATTGTACATCTAATAGAAGAAACTCGATTTAAAGCGATTCTAGTAAGTCTGATAACATCTTATGAATAATATCTCTTTCTCCTTGTAATTCTGTATTATTATATAGAGTTTCTAAAAACTCTTCAATATCTCGGCACATACTTCGCATAGCAAACTTCAAATCCTCTTCATGTAATTCGCCAAGTTGATATTTAGCTTTGACAGCGACATACATTCTGAACTGGGGAAGTACATCTTCTAGCTCTTTCTGAGTATCACTATGCAGATTATCTCTTACATTATAAAGTGCTGATAGCTTGATACAAGAATCAAAAGTTGTAGGTCCATTTTCTAATTCTTCTATTGTATCACTTATTTCTTGCATATTCATAAGAATCACCTCACTTTGATAGTAACATTCTCACTTCGGCTGTCTTTTCTGCTAACATAGCTCCACACTTTTCCCATGCTTCTTTATCTTCTTCGGGTATATAAGAAACTGTCTTTGCCCATTCGTCCCCCATATCATGCAAAGCTGTAGCATGGTCAAGTTCATCTTCTGCCATTTGTGAAAAAAGCTTTGACCATTCCGGCTTAGTATTCTTATAAATGACATACTTCTCTGCATATTCACAAGCACCACAAAGTTCTTCTTTAATATGCTTAATCATTTTATGTATCTTCTTCATAATTCAATCTCCTTAATATCTCATCTATCTTATCATCCTGCTGTTGCAAGTGTTCCTGTATCGCATCTAATATCAACTGTGCTTTGTCTTGCAAGTCACCTTGTGTCAGATTTTCATCCAAGTTCATTACGTCTATAAGAAAACTTATAATGGAGATAATGTCAAGAAATGTGAACTCTCCATTATCTCCGCTACCTAATCTGTTCATTAGATTATTTTAGTGATTACAATATTGGCATCTGTAAATGTGCCGGCTGTTGTATTCTGTACCTGAATAGTTGTAGGGCTTGAACATGGACAGTTAGAGTTATTATTAGGTACTTGCACAAGTGTTATGAAGTTAGGTGTGATTCCTGTAGATTGTGCTTGTGGCTGTGCTACTCCATCTTTATAGAGCTGGATAGTAGTGCTTGTTCCTGTGCTTGCATCTACTGAAACCATATATATTCCACACTTATTAAGATTGAAGGTATCTGTACTTGTTTTAGTAACTGTACAACCTTTCTGAACTGATACTGAATTAAAAGGTATATTAGTATCTGCTCCTACTGCTATATTAGTTGAATAAGCTTCTATCATTTTAATCTCTCCTTTCAATAAAAATGGGAGTAGTTGCCTACTCCCTTATAATAGGCATACTAAATATGCTCAATTAGATATTACATCCACATCCACCAAAGCAAGGTGAAGGAACTGCATAAGTTGTGTTGTTTGGATACTTAACAACATTAGCAAGCTGATTAGCAAGTGTAAGCTGATTTACCTGATTCTGTAAAGCTTCAATCTTATCCTGTGCTATCATATCTTTTACACCTTGAATCTGTGCTGTAAAGTTAGCATTAGTTTGTGCATCTCGCATAGCACTATCATAGTTGCTCTGCATAATCAACTGCTTGGTTTCACAGCAACACTCTTGCTGTTTAGACATAAGATTTGCCTGTCCTACTGCAAGTCCACTAATATCCCTAGCAAGTTCATCATATCTGTTCTGAATAATGCCTAGAGTATCATGGAATGTCTGATTAGTTGCGGCAACTGCCTGTGCAGTTCCTGAATTTACGGCTGAAAGAATCTCTCTTTCATTTGCCATGCTGTTCTGTGCATCAAAACCTCTCTGCACTTCATTTGAAGTTGCAAGGTTCTCAAAGCCAATAGCATTAGCAAAGTTGTTATTGCCCCAACCATTACCATTGAACATTGACATGAGAATCAGAAGTCCGAAAATCCACATGAATGAATTTCCGCCAAACTCTCCACCATTAAGAAGTGCTACATCACTTGCAGAAAGTCCACCATTTTCCATAGCCATAATCGTGTTCTCCTTTCGTTAAATTATTTATATTATTCTTGCAAGAATCTATTTAAGCATATTCATGATATCATCAGGATTAACATTCATCTGTTTTGCCATGGCTTTGAATGCCTGTTCAGGATTGCCACCTGCCATCTTTATTGCTGTTTGTAATTGTGGATTCTGATTGAGCATTTGTTGTGCCATAGCTTGTGGGTTCTTCATACCTTTAAACATAGTAATCATCTGTTTGATGTTATTCGGTAATGAGATTCCGCTGTTTGCGTTGAGTTGTTGGAACAGATTGTTCATTTATTGTACCTCCTAACATAGATTGAATCATAGAATTTAATTCATCTTTTCTTACATACTGTGATAAGTCTACTGATGTAGGTTGTTCTTCTGTAATCTCTTCATACTGAAATATTCTTAGCTTGCACATGCCTACATTGTCAGCAATCTTGATATAGAATTTACCATCATTTTCGCTGTCCATAAGTATTGCATTTGAATTAGGCATTAGCTGAAAAGCTTTCGCTCCTTCTATGCCTTGCACCCATGTTATTCCGTTGTTCATAGGTTTTTGATACATTTGCTGAGGATACATATTGTTCATCATGACTATTCTCCTTTGCTAAAGTAAAAAGGGCATACACGGATGAACAATCATTCGCTTGCATTATGTCAACTAACATATTGCCAATATCTTTCATCTGCGTATGCTCCTTTCGATTTATAGCTATACTATAAATCAGAATAGCATTATTAACTTGTTTGAAAACTGTACGATTCTTGCACAAAAACAAACAGCACATAGAATTAACTATGTGCTGTCCGAGGTGGAAAAGTATTATGTTGGTAAATAGCTTTCGCTATAACACCCTTAACATTTTTGACTTCACTTTCCTTGCAAGCTTACTTACTTTAGATTCTGATATATTCATCTCTAAAGCTATCTGGATATTTGATTTATACTGAGCCCTTAGATTGAAATAACAAAGTTCCTCATCTGAAAAGTTACAGTTGATTATAAAATAATCTAATTCGGGTTTTGTAAAATCATATATCTTAATTTGTTTCGACATTTTTTCTGCGTTCCTTAATAGACTTATGTAGTCTTTCTAATTGCACTTTTTGTGCTTCGGATAAAGGCTTACCTTTTTTAGCTAAACTCATCTTTCGTTTAGATTCTGTTGCACAGCTCTCTGAACATATTAAGTTCTGGAACAGTAAAGTCTGCTATCTTCATGCTTCTTCCTTATCATCTTCTATTTTAGCTTTTTCTGCTTTGATAGTTGCATGAGATATTCCTATCAATGCACCTAAGAATAAGTCTACTGCGTTTATGGTGGCAGGTATTTCAGCTTCGTAGGGAAGCCCCCATATCTTTGCTACTGTGAAATAAAGAGTTGATAAAGCCGGAAGAACTATGATTACAATCCATTTCAAACAATCATATACTTTGTCATTAAGTCGCATTTACGTTACCTCCTCTTCCTATAAGATATTGCTCAAGGTTTGATTTTGCTTTCTTGAGTTCTTC
>Ga0310690_10012900_pt1 | contig 10215 bp, 11 predicted proteins | sample AusTroGonzalo_MG_2_FD_207661 | JGI IMG/M metagenome (GOLD analysis project Ga0310690, IMG submission 207661) | Bovine rumen microbial communities from tropical cattle in Woodstock, Queensland, Australia - Gonzalo_04 (v2) (version 2) | ecosystem: Host-associated > Mammals > Digestive system >...
CGAGGGAGGCGAGCGTGATGGGTAAACTCGGCGCGTTGCAGAGCAAAGCCCTCGGTCTCGAAAGGGAGGTTGAAATCTTGAAGCCCTACAAGGACTACGAGGAGAGGAGGAGGAAGAACATAAGCGTGGGGGTGTTGAGGCACTACGGGAAGATTCCACCGAAGGAGGACAAGCAACAGGTGTTGTTTTGATTTCCAAATGAAGAGGAACTTAAATCAGTTATCCAATTTTTTTGGATAACTGAAAGTGATGTTGCAAAGCGTTGATGACGACGAAAAGCTGATACAAACATTGTTGGTATCAGGTCAGAATCGTGATTGTTGGTTCCTCACGGAAGACGAAAAACTCACTACCAACATTATTGGTAGTGACGGACATGCACACAATCAGTCATTCCTCACGGAAGACGGTCTGTACTTGGCTCAACTATTGCAAAAAATGCAATAGTTCACTCAACAAGGGGTGGTTGTGTCAAAGAACTTTTGACAGACCACCCCTTGAATTCGTCCACGTTTGCCGTATTGTAGGGGTGTGGACGGAGAAAAAATGAAAAAAGGTTGATATTTTCATTTGAAAACAACGACCAACGGTTCATATTATGATTGCGACGAGGGGAACGGCATGTGGCTGAACCACACGGGTTTGGAAAAAATGAAAAAAAGTTGACAGGTTGCTCTTGAAAACATTTCATTTTGTCGTATGGTAAGGGTGTAGGCGAAAGACAATCAACCAGACAAACAAACAGGAGACACTAAAATGAAGAAAAACGAAGCCAAGACCACGATGGAAGAAATCAACGAAGCAATCGCGAAGGGAGTCGAAGATGTCCACATCTTTAGCGAAACACTTGCCAAAATCGGTGGCAGACCGATGTCGAAGGATGACGCAATCCGTATCATGATTAAAAAAATCGGCAAGCAGAAAGTCGTGAGCGCAGAGGAGTTGACGGCGATGTGCGAGAAGGCGTATGTGGAAAACTGCGAGGAAGAGGCGAAGGCGATGTTGGAAGAACACGAGAGACAGGTGAAGGAAGCGGAGGAGAAGCGCAGAAGGGAAGAGTACGAGAAGAGTTGGGCGAGACTCGAACGTTGGGCGAAGCGGATGGACAAGAAAATGGAACGCATGGAAGCGAAGAAGGAAGAGGAAGCGAAGAAGGAAGAGGAAAAGAAAGAGGAAGCGAAGAAGGAAGAAAAAAAAGAGGAAACAAAGGAGGAAAAGGAAATGAAAATCACGGAAACGGTCACGCAGGAAGAGTACGAACGCCTCATGGAGAGCTACAAGCACTACATCGACCACGAGGGGGAGGACGACATGGTGAAGGCACACGAGGCAGGTCACATGGTGATGTTGAGAAAGTTCTACCCCGACAAGACCTATGCCTACGGAATTCATGATGACCATCCCTGCGTCTATGACCACAACGACTACGACTTTGGCAAGGTCACGGTGTGCAAGCAACACATTTTCGTGGCGTTGGCAAGCCATGTCTCCGTCTGCAAGAGAATGGGATTCGACAAACGGACGACGGCGTTGGTGATGGGTCTTCTGCTCAACGCCCATGTGGACAACGAGGGTTCCGATCTGTGGAAGGCGAATAAGTTCATCGAACTTCTCGCGGAGTACAAAATCGCCAAGTTAAAATATTTGAAGCTCGTCGGCGAAGTCTATGACATGATTGACCTCGGCAAAATCGAGACCGAGATAGATGAACAGAAGAAAGTCGCGTAAAGGAGTATCACAAACATGCAGAAAAAGAAGGAAAACACGAAGTACGTGAAAGTCCGTATCGACTCGGAGCTATGGCAACAACTTAAAACGCAGTGCGTTATCGCAGGTGTTCCTCTGTGGGACGCAGTTGCGAAAGGTTGCGAAATCATGCTTTTCAGGTTGGAGTGCCAGAACAACCCGAAGACCGTCGCCGAGACGACGCCGACCAAGCAGACCGTCCCCGTCGTCCCAGACGGTATGATAACATCGGAATAAGGTCTGGCTTTTGAGAGTGCCATAGACCACGCGCCTCCTCCGACCGTTTTCGGAGGGGGCTTTTTTTCATTTGAAATTGCAACCCCTCGGCTCATATTGATTATAGTTCCGTCGTCGGACGGGAAGGAGACAACAATAGCAGAGGGGAAACAAATGGAAATCGAAGTGTGGAAGGATGTCGTGGGGTATGAGGGGTTGTATCAGGTTAGTGATCAGGGAAGGGTGAAGAGTCTGAATTATTGGACAGAGCGAATCCTGCATCAGACCTTGAACAAGTCTGGTTATTTGCACGTACCGTTGTGCAAGGATGGAAAACCGAAATGTTGTCGGGTTCACAGATTGGTAGCGATGGCGTTCATCCCGAATCCACTCAATCTGCCCGAAGTCAACCATATCGACGAGAACAAGCAGAACAATCGCGCCGACAATCTGGAGTGGTGCGATAGACTTTACAACACACGATATGGCACAGGCATTCAGAGGTCAAGGGCTTCACATTCCATCGCCATAGAGCAGGTTGACAAAGACGGCAACGTGGTCAGACAGTGGATTTCATCGAGAGAGGCTGAAAGAAACGGCTATCATTCTGGTGCCATCATTGCATGTTGCAAAGGAAAGAAAAGGTCACACAAGGGTTTCATTTGGCGTTACGCCGACCAACCTTGAGAATTCAGAATCAACGACTTGACATAGCCAATTTTAATGCTATGTTAATTTTCATGGCAGGGACAATCACCGACATAAAAAAAAGATGGAGGTACTGCGTTCCAGACTCGAACCAGTGACCTCCACCGTGTGAAGATGGCGTTCTAACCAACTGAACTATGCGCGCTCAATGACAAAAGATACTATAAGGCGTGTTTCACAAAATGCAAGTCGGTCGGTGATTTTTCCCCCTGCATGGGGTAAAAATGAATATTGTCGAAATCTGGAAGCTCTATGAAACCAGCCCGATGTACTGCAAGGATGTCACGGAGAGGCGCAGGGAAGCCGTCAGGAAGGTATGGAACGACTTCGCCAGAACATGTTGGTCTAGACCAGTCAAGTCCCTCACGAGCAATCTCATCGCGGATTACCTGCGCAACGAGTGTCTGGACAAGTCGCCGAAGACATACGACGAGCATCTCCGCATCATCCGTCAGGTCATCCGCGCCGTGTTGTCCAAGACTGGGTTGAAGGTCAATCCTGCCGACGAAGTGCCCGTCAGGAGGAAACGCTCCGTTTCGCGCAATCCGTTCACCCGTGATCAGATTGAGGGCGTCATCACGGCTGTCGGCAACGGCGTCATCCCCCTGCCTTGCCGTTACAGGACGCACGGGAAGACCGTGGAGGTGATGCGACCTTACGCCATCCCCCATGCCGAGGAAGTGAAGTTGTCGATACTGCTTGGGGCTTACTGTGGCATGAGGCTTGGGGACGCAGTGGCAGTGGACAAGACCATGTACGACGGTCTGATGATACGGTACACGCCTAGGAAAACGGAAACGTCCAGTGGCATGATGGTGGAGGTGCCAGTGGTTGACGACCGTCTCAAGGACGCCCTGGAGGGGTGCGAAGGGCTTCTGACGCCAAATCTGATGGCATGGCACGGGCATAACGCATCGACGCTCTCACGGCTCTACAAGAGGATTTTCGGGGCTTGTGGGTTGGAGACGCAGGTCGCCTGCGAGAACCGAAGGAACGCATCCGTCGGAGGATTCCACGCCTTGAGGCATTCGTTCGCGACGTGGGCGGCAAACGAGAACGTGCCTATTGAGATTGTCCAGTCCGTCCTAGGTCATACAAGCGTTATCACAACGCGCATATATGCGCACGTCTCGGCGCAACGCAAGGCGATGGAGCTTGCCAGAATCATGGGCAAAGGGATATAACCTAGTTATTGCCCTCGTCAAAAGGGGTACGACGAAAACGTACCCCTTGCAAAACGACCCCCTGAATTTCGGAATGTTCCAAGGGGTGTTTTGAGCGTGAATTCATTTTTTTCCGTAATTTTTCGCTTATATCGCTTGAAAAAGTGTACGGACGAATCATTAATGGTATAGACGCGACTTTCCCTGCCACGGGTTTTATCCTTCACTGTCTTGTTAGCCTCCCGTGGCAGGGTTGGTCGTCGTCGAAGGAGTGCGCATGTTGGAGAGGAGAGTCGAGGGGGAAGCAAGGGAGTTCGCGGAGTTGCGTGAATCCCTGTGGAGGTTGTGTGAGATTGGAAGGAGGAAACGGATGGAGACGAAGGTCGTCAAGCCCATCGTCATAGGGATGGATTTGTGGCGCAAATGGAAGGAGTCGAGCGTTCGGGACGGCAGGAGCCTGACCGAGCTTTTGGGTGAGTACATCAACAAGGAACTGGAGAAAAGGAGGAAAAAATGAACGAGGAGAAAGAAGAGAGGAAGAAAGTCGTGACGGTGAGAATCCCGTTGTCGGTCTGGTCGGATTTCAAAATCCTGTGCATCAGGGACGGACGTCAGATTGGGGATTACGTCGCGGAGGTAGTCGGGAAGGAGGTCGAAAGGAGAAAGACAGGGGATGAGGAGGTTATTGTTACTTCCTATGATTACCACCCCAAATGGGATTGTCCAACACCTGAACAACTGGAAGCCCTCAAGAGGGAGTCCATGATGAAGGAGGAGCCGAAGAGGGAGAAATCGAAAACTCCTTCTTCTTTCCCCAAAATAAATTCTTTAAACGAATATATAAAATCCTTAATGGAGAAGGAATTGGAGAGGAAGGAGAATTCTTCTTCCATCAAGGATGAGGACAGAGAGAGGACAGACAAGGAAGGATAAGGAAGGAAAGATGGAGAAAAACGGGAAAGAACTTGTCGGCATGATGTTGTCGAAAGAAAGACTGCTCGTTGAGAAGATGGATTCCGAGGGGACTTGCCCGATGGGTGTTTTCTACACGTTGCGCACAATATACGACCTGTACGCGAAGAGGAAGGACGACATCATGTTTTTTCGGGACGCGAAGAGTTTTGTCCTGAACGAGGACATGTTGAACTACCTTGGTGAACGTGGCGCGTTGGGGGATGAAAATTTTGACGCGGAGCACAATATCATGATGTTGAAAAGCATCTACTATTGGTTCCCCAAGATTTCCGTCAGGCAGACGAATGTGTTGAAGGCGATAGTGTGTGGAAGGATTGTCGGGTTCTCGTTGGAAATGATGAGCAATTTCAGGAAACGTTTGAGAGGAGAAAGAGGATGAGGAAGTTGAGCGAGCTTACGGACAGGCAACGCGCATGGTTGGAGAAGACCAAGCAGGAATGGTCGAACGGTGCGCATCACGACGGGTTGTTGAAGTGGGCAGGGGTGTACCGTAAACTGGACATCGGCATGGACGAAGCCATCTCGGACATGCAGGGGTTCTACATGCAGGTGGAGACGCCAGACAAGCACGACGAGCACATGAAGGAGGTCGAGGACGCCTGCCAGAAGAAGTACGACGAGAGTGATTCGGACGGGTTGGGTGGCATCGAGAGCCGTGTCACGAAGGCGCGTGTCAGGAAGGCGACCAACGACGACTACATCGAGGAGCGCAAGGCGTGGCTTGCGTCCAACGACTGCGACTGCAATCTCTATGACGAGGTTCTCAAGCAGGATTTGCGCGACGACAGGGTTCCGTGCAGGGTGGCGTTGGATTCGTTGTTCAGGAACGTCTCTGGTCGGTTGTGGCACGGGGTGTCGGAAAGCTCCATGACCAAGAGGAACTGGTTGGACGTGTCGAAGTTGTGCACGGTCGCGGATTCGTCCAAGTACGTCTCCGTGTGCACGTTCGGGGGGTTGTTGTACCAACGCAAGCAGGCAGACGGGACTTTCGACGAGGAGGACGGCTCCTATGCGAGGACGGACGACAATGTTGACAAGGTGGCGTGTCTCGTCATGGAGTTCGACAGTCCGATGGATTTGAAGGACGGTTTCAAGAGCGATGAAGTCAGGGCGTTGCCAGACGACGAGCGCAAGGCGTACAGGGACAGGATTCTCAAGCACACGTGCCTCGTCTTGGAGAAGGCAGGTATCAAGCCGACCACCATCACGTTTTCGGGTGGGAAGTCCTACCATGTCCTGATTCGTCTCAAGACCCCCGTGGACAGGGAAGGTTGGTTGAAATGCAAGGGCAGGTTGAAGACGGCGTACTCCCGTCTGGGGGCAGACACGCAGATGCTCACGTTCTCCCGTTGCACGAGGATGCCGTCTGGCTCCACGCTCCTCAACGCACAGAAGGGGGACTGCCAACGCCTGATGTACTTCGACGACGGCGCGGAAATGGAGCTTGACGAGCTTGCGTCGCGTCTCGACAGGTTGGCGGACGACGTGTGCGAAGTCAAGGGCAAGGGGTTGACCATGCCGATGACATGGAAGACGGGCGAGGAGAGTTCCAAGTTGGTGTACGACCACGAGAACTGGACGAAGTTCATCAAGGAAATCGGGTTGAGGAAGGTGTACGTGGACGAATGGGACGAGCAACGCCTCATCCAGACGGACGAGAACGGGATAAGCCGTTGGATGTCCCCAAGTTGGGCGTTGGACTACCAGATTGACATGATAAGGACGCAGGACAACAACATCGCCGTGAACTTCTCGCAGAAGAGGGCTTCCAGTCTGTTGAAGGACAACATGGCAGACTACCATTTCGGTTGCGAGACGTACAATCCTCCGAAGGATTCCCTTGAGAACGTCCTCGTCCCGTTCAGGAACGGGATGTTGGTCATAACGAAGAAGGGTTGCGAGTTGATGGAGGGCGACTATATGGGCTATGACATCCTCATGGACATGCCGACCGTCAGGAGGGACTGGAAGGAGGACTACTGCGAATCAGAGTTCCAGACGTTCCTTGAACACGCCTGTGGCTCGTTGGAGGACGCGCCACATTGGAAGGACAGGTTCAAGGCGGTATGCTCCATGCTGGGCTACTTGGTCTGCCGTGCGAAGGAGAACGTCAACTACTTCTGCGTCCTCATAGAGGAATCCATGACGGAGAACAACGGTGGCACGGGCAAGTCGCTCATCATGAAGAGCGTCGGCGAATGGAGGACGAGGCGCATCAAGGACATGAAGAACTACGACTCCAACACGAAGCGTTTCTTCTGGGGTGGCATAGCGAAGGAACGTCCTGATTACGTCGTCTTCGACGACCTGCCGAAGGGCTTCAAGGTGGAGGACTTCTACACGATGATCACGGGCGACATGAGCTACGAGCAGAAGGGCAAGGACGAGAGGGTTATGAAGTACAAGGACTTGCCGAAGTTCGTCGGCGCGACCAACTACTTCCTCCTCGGCATCGGCAACTCCATGCAGAGGCGTGTCAGGTTCTTCGAGATTTCCAACCACTACAACGGCTCCATGACACCCTTCGACGAGTTCGGTCACAACCTCTTCGAGGACTGGTCGGACGCCGAATGGCACAGGTTCGACACGTTCATCATGAGGTGTTGCGCCACGTACCTTGAACACGGTCTTGTCCAGTATTTCGGGGATAACTCGGTCGTCAAGATGCTCGACGCGAACCTCGAAGACCTAGCCGATGTCCTTGACGACTTCACGAAGGAGCTTCCACGTTGGTTCACGGTCACGGAGGTCGTGGATTTGGTTCACAACGAATCGACCAAATTCAGGAAAGCCAACAAGTCCACCATCATCGGCAAGGTCAAGGCGTACTGCGAATTGAAGGGGTTGGTGTACGACGACCACGGTGGCAATGTGAAGAAGCACAACGGAGAGACGAAGCGTTGGATTGTCATCGACGAGAAGGGCGACGACAACGAAACAGGGAACGTTGGTCAACAACGAGGTAACGAGTCAGGAGACGCGGTGACTGCGTTTCTGACAGGGGGTAACGAAACAGAGGGCGAAAAAAGCGGACGTTACTTTTTGTCAACCTCTGCGTTATCGGATAAGTGCCGTGATACCAGTGATTTAGAAACTTGTAACGAAGTAACGGATACTCATTTCTTTTCTTCTAAAGAAGAAAAAAATATATATAGTAAGGGGGAATGTGACCCTTGTAATTTTCTTGAGGAAAACAGTGAGGGAAATTCCGTAACCTGTTACCCTTCGGAGAACGACCAGTTCCTCCCCCTGCCTCAAGGCTACGACGTCAACGGCTACGTCGTCGCCACGGTCGAAACAGGCGAGGAGAACGGAGAGACCGTCCTTACCGTGCATTTCCCGAACGGACGACCTGCGCCTCAACGAAACCTGACAACTGGCAAGCCGATGTACCGTATGGAGGGGTGCGAACCGATAGAGCTTGACGAGCACGGCGACCCTCTTGATTCAAGGCGTTGGAGATTCGTGTTCCACAAGGAGGGAGAATGATGGAACAAGTTGATTTGATAAGCGAATTTCTGGAAGAGTGGAGGACGACCGAAATCAGTCCTTGCTACGAAGTATCGTCCTTCGGTCGGGTCAGGAACAAGGAGACGAAACACGTCATGTCCTACGTCATCAACAATGCGTCCTACAAGCTCGTCCACCTGTGCCTCGGTTGCAAGGATTCGATGTACCTGATTCACAGGTTGGTCGCACAGGCGTTCTGCCCAAACCCGAACGGCTACAAGGAGGTTGACCATATTGATTCCAATAAAATGAACAATTTTAGCACCAATCTCTGCTGGACAACCAGAAGGGGGAACATGGGGAAGCCCGACGTGGGCGAGAAACTCGGCAAGAGCAAGCCACGTTACTTCTACCAGTGCGACAAGGACACCCACGAGGTCATCAGACGCTACAACAACATCAAGGAGGTCAGGGCGGCGGGGTTCGACCCCGTATCCGTCAACAATGTCATCAGGGGTCGGTACAAGTCCCACAAGGGCTACTGGTGGAAGGCAGTGGACAAGATTATGGCATGGGACTTGCCACGAGAACGAAAAAAAGAGACCGACCAAACGAAAAAAGAGACCGACCAGAAGTAGAAAATCAACACACGACGCCATATTATGACAAAACGTGGTTCAGGGTTCCCGTTTCCATTATCCCTGTCTCCTACGCCGTGAAAACGCACGTACTCCCACGGTGAAACCACGTTTTCCCCCGACCACACTATTTCCCGTGGTCGGGGTTTTTTGTTGCCCTCGAATGGTATAATTCACCATGAGGCAGGTCATGAAAATCAACAGCGAAGGCGAGGTCGTGGCGACCTACAAGAGCATAAGCGAATGCGCAAGGGATTGCAACTCCACGCCCTCCCGCATCTTTGCGCACATACAGTGGCACACGCCGTTGGACGGCTTCTACTTCCACGCCGACGTGCCACCATTGGACAAGGACAGGCGCAACGGGAGGCGAAGGGAGTTGTACGCCAAACGCCCAAGCAAGCCGAAGCCACCGAAACAACACGACCGACATGCGCAGGCTCCTCCACGACCAGAACCTCCACGACATGCGCAGGCTCGCTCACCGTTGGGGCGTTGGTTGGCTCTCGTCCCAGAGGAATTCAGGGAGGGTTGCGAGACGGTCGCCAGAAGGCACATGGCAACGGGAAGGAGCGCGAAGGAGGCGTTCGCAATCTGGTACGTGAATCAGGAGGACTGCCTCATAAGCTCCGACCTGATTGTGCAGACATCAAAAGATGGAACCGACGAATGAAGTGATAGAATACGCGAGGACGTACCTTGAGTGCAAGTTGAAGCAACACTGGGGGTGGCGAATCGCCGACGAGGACTTGAAGGATGAAATCCAGTACGGTCTCCGCAAGCTCGTGCTCAAATGGAGGAAACACTACGACCCCCTGAAATCCAAGTGGAAGACATTCGTGGTCACTGTATGCCGTTGCACCGTGATAGACTGCATCAAGCACTACTGGAGGCAACACCAACGCCTCCAGACAATCCCCCTTGACGACCTGACGGACACGGTGGACAGGAGGACGGAGGAGAAGAGCGTGGAGGAAGTCATCGACGAGATTTTCGAGGACCCCGTTGTTCACGATGTCGCGTTGATGAAATGGCAGGGGCATACGCAGGCAGAGATTTGCAGACGGCTCCGAATCACCAAGCAACAGTACGTGGCGGCGTTGGCGAGAATCCACGGCGAGTTGCAGAAAAGAACAAAAGTGAAACAATGACTTCCTCATAAAGTCATTCAAGTTGTTTCAGAAATGAATATTATTGAAATAAAAAGGAACAAGCCGAAACACCACCTCCGCATGGATGGAGGAAACACACTACATGTAGGGCTGACAGGGTAGGTTCTTGCTACTGGTAGTGCCCATCGGCGCGAGGTGCGCCCGTCG
>Ga0310690_10012901_pt1 | contig 10215 bp, 9 predicted proteins | sample AusTroGonzalo_MG_2_FD_207661 | JGI IMG/M metagenome (GOLD analysis project Ga0310690, IMG submission 207661) | Bovine rumen microbial communities from tropical cattle in Woodstock, Queensland, Australia - Gonzalo_04 (v2) (version 2) | ecosystem: Host-associated > Mammals > Digestive system >...
CTGGCAGAACAAGCGGTACAAGCGATAAATGCTGCATACAATACGCTAAACATTTCAGCACTTTTAGCGGCCCCCGAAGACAACGCCGATGCTATTAATTCACTCTTTGATTATCTAGGACTGGCTGCCACAACTCCACGTACGTCTATAGGATCAGTGAGAGTACTGGTAGCTTCTCCGGAGAGTTTTATCGTACCGGTGGGTGCCAGCTTTAGCTTTAGGGATGCTATACTAACTGTGACTTCACAGTATACGGTATCGCTGAATGCATCGAGTTCTGCTGGCGGATTAAAGCTTAATCAAATAGGGTATAACGCCTACGAAGTCATTATCCCTGTAGAGGGGTCTTTAGTGGGAGAGAGCATTTCAGCGGGTACCGAGCTGACCTGGAATATAGCCAATCCTAATATCTATTCAGCGACCGTATACTCTACTATTATAGGTAGTGGTTCAACCTACACCGCAACTCAGAAGATAAACCAGATCAGACAATATTTATACCCTGCATCATTAACCTGCGCGGAGGGTTACCTTAAAACAATTAACAGTTATTCTGAAGGACTAGCTGTAGACTGCTTATTAGATAGCAAGTATCCGACCAACGGAGTAAACTTATTTGTCAAGACGGTCAATCCACCAGAGGTCTGGAGGATTCCTGCAACCGGTGAGCTAGTAGATGGAAAATATCAAGCCAGTATTAGCGCTATAGGCATTTCTAGAGTGCTCTCCGTAATCGGTGGGCAGTTGGAGAGCGCACTATGGGATGATCGCGGTATTTTGATAATTTGGTCCGGCTCCAGCGGGGAGGTGGAGATAGAGGTTACGGGTCTAAAAGATCTTATTACTGCGCAGGAAGCCATAGATAACTACACTGCCAACACAGGCGTAAGAGTCAATGTAAAGCCTCCCAGATTATTGACACTGTCGATGTACCTACCCATAGTGGCTAGTACACTTGGTGTGGAGGCTACTAGCCAAGTTGTGGCAGCTATCAATAACTCGCTGCTCAACGCGGCTGGTCTAGGAGACCATACAACCACACCAATTCTTAGGGCTGCAGGAATTTCTCTTCAGGGCGCCGGTACATATACGCTGGAAGACGAATTTTCCGGATATAAACAAACAACATTGGCGACGATCAATACTACTCCGTTTGCTAGTGCAACAACTCCGTTTGCTATATACACCTTCTCTAATAAGATAAGCACCACACAAAATGGCTAAACTATACGATCCACTTCTAACCCCGGAATGGCGTATTGCAATAGAGCCTAAAAGCTTAGCAGACGATACGCTAAAATCCATACGTATAGTTACCGGACGCATCGCTGCGCTTACGGGACTCACACTAGCTACTGATACCGTACGCCCGGCATATAATACTCTGAGCATAAACCTAGCTGACATAGAGTATGTAAATGCTTTGGCGTCTGATGCTATCCCGGTAGTAGCCGGTGAACTGAATGGCAACTCAGCGATAAAGTCTGGTGAGCTGTCTGTAAAGCAGTTCATAGCGCTGCCAGAGTCCGTGGGTAAATATAGATTCAGGTCTAGTATCAGTGATATTGACGCCTTCGGACTTGATATTGGAGCTCATACAGCCTTAGTAGGAAGAGACTTCTATTACGAAAACGGTTATTATTGGTTTAACGAGCACCCTTCTAAATTCGGCAGTATAGGAGTAGATGGTGATCTTACCAAGCTAGCGCTTCCGTGCCTAGGAGGAGCACTGGCAACGTCCCAAATGCCCTTAGGTGTGGCATATAGAGACTGTGCAGACTATACTACACTACAGGCTATTCAAGAATCTCTCTATGGTAATTCTCCTAACGGTTTAACGAGCTCGTTACTGTATGCGATAGGCGGTATGCATCTATCAGAATCTCCTATTGATCGCGAATGGGAGGAAGGCGATTACTACTTGGGAATAACCGAGTCCGGAGAATTGGTATATGCACCTAAAGTGTCTGGGGTTAGGTTTGTGATCGGGAAAAAAGTAGACACCTCTCAACTATTTTCACCAGGAGAATATTTCCTGGTGCCTACGTCACTAGATAACTACATATTAGGCTTAACCGAGCGCCATAACATTACTGACTTCCCGGGAATTGCCAAAGATTTTCCCCAGCTAGACGAGTACTTTACAGGCGCCGATGTGTTATATTTAATGTATGCACGGGGTTGTATTTTCTACCATTTAAAATATATTAATAATGCAGCTGGATCACAACAGGCATTAAGCGACTTCATAGTCAATACTGGAAAGGTTATCATCACAGCTAATGCAGAGGCTAGCGCAGTAGTTTCCTTAGGTACACTACCTGTGCTACCGGGTCTGACCGTCATCTCTACAGACACTACCGGAACCACAAACATAGTCTGATCATGAATAGTGTTATCCTTAATAATGAGCTTTATGCTAGCGCCGCCGCCGGGCTGACCAGTCTTAACGGCATGTATATTTTCTACGGTAGCAGTATTGGCACCCCTCAGTCTGGAGCCACAATAACGGCGCTGTCTGCACTTGTTACCGATACACCAGGAGCTGGTATGGCGCGCTGTCACGGTCTTACAATAATCCCTGAAAGTGGGGCATCCATACAACAAGGCGGAAATATCAAATTTATCACTACAACCGCTAATGCTGAAGTTATAGCTGGTGCTGGGCTGACTCCAGGTGTAATAGTAAATGCTCTGGGGCTGGCTCACCTAACACCCAATGCATATAACCGTGGAGGTACTGTCTGTGTCAGCGGATACCGTCAAGATCGTGTACTGGATTATTCGGTAATAAGCAGTGGGGGTGTCGTTTTACCTGCCGGCGGCTATATCACCTTAGTAGATAAACTTACTGTCACAAACGGAGCTGATGCATGAGCTGGCCAACTGTACCAGAAATTCAAGATAATGTTACCACATTAAACGCAAGTGGTCTTGGAGCCATTACCGATGCCTTAACAGAGCGCACGCAAGAGCTGCTGACAAGGATAGGCGATGGTAAGTATGAAAATGCCTTAGTAGTTAACGACAGCTGCATGGGGGGACTAACCCAGGGAACAGTTGTATATTTCAATACCACTCTAAACCGCTATCAATCAGCAGAACCCGTATCAACAAGCTCAAACGGGTTAGTAATACCGGCCGACTCTGCATATATTGCAGGCATTGTCTGCAATAACCCGTCTGCGGAAGGTGACGGAAAGCTGTTGGTAAGTGGTGTAGTCTCTGCGTCGCTGGTAGGATTTACTAATGCGAGTAGACCGGGACCCTACTACCTTGGGGATAATGGAACGCTGGTGACCACCCCACCAGAAGGTCGACTTGCAGTATACTGTGGCTACCTGACCAGCACACAATGGTTCATCTTTAGTCCGGCTTCTCCGTCACCAAAAATAACTGATCAGACTATAGCGGCTCCAATCGCCAGTATTATTCCAGGGCCTGGTATAGCGGCGAGTTCTAGTACTGGCAATAGAACCGTAACACTAAGCACGCAGCTAACCTCAGGAGGAGCAATAAGCAGCGGTGGTATGGCTGTTGCGCGTATCGAAAACGGTCAGCTAGTTACCACGCCAGTAATAAATGGCTTCTCTAGTACCGGTTTAGGGGTAGACATAAATGTCGATAACGGTATCGCCACAATAGAGGCCACTGGCCTGTCTCACTATCTAGATCTACAAACCATTAATGCCAACAATGTATTGATTGGCGGCGCCATTAACGACTCATTGATCACGTTCCCTGCGGGAATAGCATCCTCTATAATTGGGCTGGTAAGACTTCCGCATCAAATCCCTGCAGAAGGTATCCGATTATTTGTGTGGGCTATAGGCAGTGTATCCGGCCTAAGCGCAGCAATTACACCTATACGCTATGGTGAACCTCAGACTACGATTAGTGGTATAACCTTTTCAAACAATCCCACAGCACCCTCCACTAAAGAACTGTGGTCGGCACTACAATCCACTGTACGTGGAGATGACCTATTAAGGATTGTATTCTCTGTTAGCGGCGCTGCAAGCGCAGTAAGTCTACAAGCGCTCGGAGTAATAGTGTAAGTAAAAGGCAATAAGTATGTCTGACCTTCCTGCGAATGCACTATCGGAATTTCTGGCGGCTAACGCTCATCGGCTTTATCCTCTAGATCCTATCTTTAACAATGACACCGCTCTGGAAAATACACTTCCACCAGCGTTATTGTTAGATATGCGGATAATTGCAACCAGCAATATGCCTAACAATTCCGGTACAGACTGCACATACATTTCTAAAGTGGTTACCGATGGTACCCATGCTAGATTTTACTTGTCAACGAAAACGGGAGATAGTGTCACCGACTTGGGCTGTATTGCAACCATCGATGCTGCTAATCAACCCGGTGATAGAATAGATTTTCAGAGCATTGACAGAAATCCTCCAGGCGGCATTATTTTTGAAGGGTTCCTTATTGTCGGAGACACGTCAGTGCTAGCCCAAATGCCGTCTGTCACTGAGTTGTCATACAGTGACGGCCGCCTCTATGCCGGGTGTATTCACCATATGACAAAGTGGGCAGCCGGAATTAAGGTAGGATCTGAAATACTGGGTGGAGTGGTTGAATTAGTTGGCGGTGCGGGCGTTGAAATAAGTGTCGATGGCAATACTATTCAAATCTCCTGCGTCGGAGCTATTCCGCCTGAAAATGGAGAAATAGTCAAGGACTCTGATATATTAGATATGCTGGAGGCCCGTTATGGGGCGCCTATTACTAGCGTTAATAGCGTCAAGATAACCGACGGCGACTGGAAAATTTGTACTAAAGAGTCGGAAGGCCTGGTTGCCATCGCAGCAGACAATAGTATAACGATCACTAACACCCTGGCAAGCGCTTGCTGCAGCCAGGAGTCTATTAGCTACATAGTAGATAACATAGCTGAACTGAATGAACGCGTAGGCCTCATACAATCCTTTCAAAACCAGCTGGATACGAATTTAAACATAATATCAGCACAGTTGTCTAAGTTAGGATAGTGGAGGTAACGCATGGGATTTCAGCTGAATATTACTCAAAACTCCACCTATAATTACAGCATCACCGGAGAGGGGATCACTGTTTATAGTGGAGGAACGATCGTATCCTCGGCCCCAATATCCTCCGGTATTGTTTCGGCAATAGGCTCAGGTGGCAATCAAAGCGCTATGATGCTACTATCACCGGGCGGCGCTATTAACATTGCTACAACGCTCCCCGAAGACTCTTTATACGCATATCAGCAGTTTATTACTGATAAGAAACGGGCCATGGCTGAAGGGGGTTCTGCGTCATTAAACGGTGAGACTCAAATTTTTTCTGGTGGATATGTCGGCAGTGTGGGCGACCATTGCCTACTGAGTATAAACGGTGTAAAGGGTTCACCAGACGCCGCAGGTCGGAGCTGTAATATAAATATAAATCCTTCGGTAAGTTTCTGGGCTGAGCAGGCAATTATGACAACCACCGACTCACCGGTCACTGTTCTACGAACAACACCCCCCTGCGTAACGTGTGATGATTATAATAAGCTGTTCGCGGCTGAAATGATTTTATACCATGCCGCTAATCACGTAACCTGGAGACTACTAAACAACGGAACGAATTTAACAGTTCCAGGCACATGGTATAGATATGAAGGATTAGTGGCTTATTGGAACTTTTTAGTCTATAAGGACGCATTTCTTAACTATACATGTAGTGTTCGAGAGAACCTCGCTGTAAACGTTGGTTGGGCGAACCCCTCCTGTGATCCCCAGAATTTTGTATGTGCTGCAGTAGTGCGTAGAACTAGCGCTGCCCAGGTGTCTGGTGGTGTAGCAATGGTATCTAGAATGATCTTCTACCCAGGAACTATGCTTGTAAGTGGCGGTGGAAAAGATAATAATACATATAGTAGTGGTGATCCAATACCATTTATTATCGCCTACAGCAGTGGAAATGTTGCAAACGGAGCTCAAGTGTACTGTGGTCCCGGAGGATCAGCCGCACGCACAGAGCTACTTAAAGCAACTAGCAGCTGTTATTTGGATATAGAAGGTAATAATTCGTCGTACTCAATAGCCTCGATAGTATCTGGCGGTAGTTTAATTACAGACATTCAAAATTTTACCCGTAGAGATATAGCGGGTGGCTGGATTCTTGGAATTACTGGAAGAATGGACGCCCAGCAGTATGCTGCGATAGGTTATACGCTAAGCCCTGCAGCGGGGGGGAGTGCTTATACTTTCGACGCAGATCATAAAGATGTATATCGAGTACGCACTCAGTGGTGGTTGGGCTCTGGTGCATCCATAAAAGGCCCCTACAGGAAGCGGGAAAAGACCGAAGATTTTAATATCTACTCAATGCAGCTTTCCTCTGAATAATTATGCTTTTAACACAAACCAAAACTACGGGATACTCTTTAGGATTACCTCTTTGGTGGCCTGATATCCCCGACCGGGTATCTACAGGTTGGGTGCAGGGTATATCTTTAACGCTAAGAGGCGCCCCTAGAACTGTCTATCTTACTAAATATCAGAGGTTAAACAAAAATTTAAAACTGGTATTTTCTGATGGCCTTGGCTTGTTGTGCAGCTTGGATGCTAAGATCGGTACTAAACCAGAAGTGTACAGATTATCATCGTTATCTAGTGATTTTATAGACGGTTATGTTACATTTTGCGGCCCTAACTACGCTGACGAGCTGGACCTATCTGGTGCTCAGGTGTGCCCAAAGTATATCACATTCATCTCAGACTCGGAAACACATAGAAAGGAGTTGGTGATAGTACAAGCCACTGTAAGTAATGAGATCCTATCAGTAGTTACTGCCGATCTTAGCGTATTAACAGTGACTAACTCCACATCTGTAGCTACTACTATCACTAATGATTTTAATTATATATTGGAGGATGTTGTAGCTACGGTGGATGTTGTTATCGAAGATAATAATGTGTATACAATCAGTGGCGCGCCGAGCGACGGAGTCGGGAATGTTCTTATAGAACTTCCAAGTGACTGGCGCATAGTAAAGGTCGGCGCTGACCACATAAAGATAGGGATAACGGGTACCCGTAGCTCTTGTCCGGACGCAGATTACATAAATCAACGACTGTCTCCCGGGAATTTTGCACAGAGCTGCCCACTAGAGGCGGTATTTAGCACGATTGGCAATAAAAGTATTTTGGATATGCAAAAAGTGGTGTGCGCCAAGTTTAACACCGATTATGAAAACGGAGGAAACGGTTTAAGCTGGGATGATTTTAGTACATTCCATGATAGCACAACCGTTTAGGAGGAACTATGCTTACAGGACCGATTACGGGTATAGATCCATTTGTAAACTGGAGCACATTTAGGGGGCCATCACTAGTTATTCCAAGAGGCCTATTTTATGGAGGGATTTTTTACACGTCTGAAGACTATGACCCCCCATGCCACATATCTTATATCTCTGGCAGAGATGAGGTTTGTCTAAGTACCTGGGGTATTGCAGACGCTAACGGTAAAGAGCTCGCCCAGATATATTTTTATGATGAGTCGTCTGACGACCCCTTGAGTGGCTGGGGTGCGAATGTTGGACATATTATTGATATAAATGGCGCCTATAGTGGCTGTTTAAAAGGTCGACTATATCATTACTATGACACTTCAGTCGAAGGTAGTGAGGAGCCTTCAGATTTAGTGGTATTTTTGAACAATCTTAGTGGAGAACACACACTAGATACAGACTCACTGATACTAGACGTTTGCGTATGCTGCAAAACCCCGATAGCTAGAGACGCTGTTGCTAAATTTAATAGTATAGAGCTACCGGAAGGTTGCGCTTGTGTTCCAGATGATAATGGGCATTACTATATACGGCACGATCAATACTCACCGGATACAAACGCTGTAAAAAGCCTGACTTTTAGCACCGGTGACAATAGTGAGACCATTAGCGGAGAACATTTATTAATATCTCCCTATACACTGGCTCCTACAGTTAGCGGAAGCATCATTACAGTGGTTGATGCTAATAATAAAGTTATACGCGGTACTGGAACTGTAAATTACGACGAATCAACTGCAGATGTGGGAGAAGACATAGGTATTGATATACTGGATGGTGGTATTGTTATTGGTCGAAGAGGGAAGCTTAATGAGGTAGGTAAATGAGCAATATCTTATATGCCAGACAGAATCCCGTATTCGAATACACCAACACTATTCCGGGAGCCGGCACTGTATCCGGGGGATGTATATTAGATCTTAGACTACACTGGCCATCCTCTATAGGTAGTCCGGTTGCGCCTGAAGGGATAGATATCGAGCATGGAAAAAGTATAGTTACCTCAGTAGCTTATAGTAAAGGCGAAAGTCTTAGTATATCATTTGCCGCAAGACATCCGCTTAAAGATATGTACTATACGGTGGATATAACTTGCTCTTCGCAGGAGGGAACTGCCTACGTTAGATATCTAGTCGCTGAAGGTGTGTATTTAGCCCATAATAAGGTTTACTATGTTTCCACTGCTGGTAGCGAGCAGCAGAGTATTCGTAGTGAGATTAAGTGGCCAGGCGGATATATACTAGTGAATTTAAATGCAGATCTCTCTGAACAACCTGAAGTAGGGAGCATCGTAGAGCCGTTTAATGTAGTATTCGAACCTATAGCGGAGGGCGGCACGGACCCAGTTATTGGTGGCATACCAATGGCGGGAAAGCTTAGCATTGAGGGCGGTGTTCCGATAGAATTGGGTACCATTTTTACTAACAGCCCAATAGTTAATCAAAAGGCGGCCGTACCTTATTATAACCTTGAAGTAGTCAGGGAGACGCTGCAGTTTACCCGCAACGCTGTAAGTACTACAACAAATGGTATTTCGGTAAAATCTATCAATGGCGTTGTTCCTGAGAATGGTAACATAAACATACAGGTGTTAGGCTAATGTCCAGTAATTGCAGTAAAGCTGCTGATTTTATCCAAATATGCAGCGGCTCCTGTACGTTCGTTGGCGGAGTCTGTTACGTTAAACAGATTCCAAAGGTATGCAATGGGGCTATAGTTGTAACCTCCGGTGACAGCCAGTGTATACCTGAGGCCGACAGCATGTGTATTTATAATTACAGCGGAGCCGCTATCTATAACACCGGACGGCTTAGAAGTGTCCTTCCAGGGTATAATCCGGCAAACACAGTACTATCTGCTTTTGATTTTACTCCTACTGACCTACTGAGAGTATGGATTCCAGCGATATACGAAATCTCTGGAGGAACTATCGTTAACAGCAGCGGTGGTAGCGCTCCTATAATTTCTTCGGGAGGTAGCTATACAGTGTGTGAGGAGTCTTATAATGTAGCAGACAACCCATACTGGGTAGTTTCCTGGCATGAGCCAGCTAAGCTCGCAGGTTCCGCTGGGAGTGTAGAAGGAATAGTTTGTTCAAAGGGCATTGTATGATTTATTCTCCTCTACCTGGGCCAAATGGCGGTTGCTGCCGCTATGGTAACAATATAGTTGGACACGCCAGCGTACGCCAAAGTATCGCCAGTCCAGCAGGGATAGCAGCATTAATACACACTGTATTTGGAGCTTCTATCGTAGGTGTATCTCCAGGTGGCGGTGGAGGTGGCACCCCGACGCCTCCTCCAGGACTCATTACCATTCCTTTGACGGTGGTGCCTCCACCACCTACAGTGACACCTACAGTGGTGCCTCCACCTACCAGAATGCCGACGCACAACCCTACAAAATTACCTACTATTCATCCCACTATTCCACGTACAGCTGGACTGGGGGGATGGGTAATAGTAGGCGCTAGTGCTAAATATACTCTAGAGCTATGCACCGCTAAATACTGTACCAGAGAATTCGGGGATGCAAAAGGGAGCGTGGCCTGGAAAGCAAATATTAGACCAGGTGATAATTTAGAGTGGTACCAGACAAATAACTACGGTTGGCAGTATGATTGCGACGGCTGCGGAGATTATCGACATGGCGGATATAAAACCAAACTGTCAGTCGTTGGACCAGCCTTTGGGTGGGACCCCACAACTAATGACGTCTGGCTAAGATTCGGTAGCGATGACGGTGAACCTTGCGAAGAGACAGGGCATCTTCCAGACAATCCTACCCTTGGACAGATATATACACTTACAGTTGATTGCTCGGACATTACTCCTTGCGAGGGGGAGGAGGAGTGCGGACACTGCTGTAGTCCATACGACGAGAATTATGA
>Ga0310690_10012903_pt1 | contig 10213 bp, 8 predicted proteins | sample AusTroGonzalo_MG_2_FD_207661 | JGI IMG/M metagenome (GOLD analysis project Ga0310690, IMG submission 207661) | Bovine rumen microbial communities from tropical cattle in Woodstock, Queensland, Australia - Gonzalo_04 (v2) (version 2) | ecosystem: Host-associated > Mammals > Digestive system >...
AAACCTATTATTGGAAATAATAAAAACTAATTTAATATGGCAAAAAAGAAACAAGATTTCGTTAAACAAGACGAACAATTGCAAGAAGTGAATGAAGCGCTGACAGGCGCCGGTAAATGGATTGAGGACAACGCGAACCTCATCAGTTGGATCGTATGCGGTATCGCAGTGGTAGTGATGGGTATCATCGCTATCAACACCTATGTGATTAAACCCAAAGCGCTGGAGGCAAGTAATGAGAATGCCAAGGCTGTCGTTTATTTCATGGCGGGCGACTATGACAAAGCGCTGAACGGTGACGAGGCTGAGTGCATCGGTTTTGCAGCTATTGCAGACGAGTATCACAACCAGCAAGGAGAACTGGCTGCGCTCTATGCCGGTATCTGCCATTTTGAGAAAGGCGAATACGAAGAGGCTGCTGAGTACCTTAAGAAATTCGATGCAGACGACCTGAATATCGACCCGGCTGCACGTCAGTTGCTCGGTGATGCGTATGTAGAGCTTGGCGAGTACGGCAAGGCTGCGAAAGCTTTTGAGGCAGCTGCTGAGTCGGGCAATGAGATGATTGCTCCGATGAGTCTCAAGAAAGCAGGTATCGTTTATCTGCACGAGGGTCAAAATGCCAAAGCACTCAAAGCGTTCAAAGCTATCAAGGACAACTATCCTTCTTCTTCCGAAGCTCAGGATATCGATAAGTATATCGCAATCGCTGAATGACGACAGACTTATCCAAATATGATGTAAATCAATTGCCTAGCGCTGATGTTCTCGGACGTCAGCGCTATGCTATTGTGGTAGCCGACTGGAATAGCGAGATCACCTATTCGATGGCGCAAGGTGCGCTGGATACCTTCATCAAACATGGCGTACCCGAAGATAATATCGACGTGTTGCATGTGCCCGGAACGGTTGAACTGACCTACGGCGCAGCGCGTATCATGAAAGAGGAACGCGTGGACGCGGTCATCGTCATCGGATGCGTCATCCAAGGAGAGACACCGCATTTTGACTATGTGTGTCAGTCCGTGACGCAAGGCGTCGCTATGCTCAATGCGCAAGGCAAAGTGCCGGTGATCTTCTCCGTGCTCACGGTCTTGAACCAACAGCAGGCACTCGACCGCTGCGGAGGTAAGTTGGGCAATAAAGGTATCGAAGGAGCCTATACCGCTATCCGCATGGCTAACCTCTAACAGCGAAGCGGTCTAACAGTGAAACGGTCTCACTTCTAACAGCGAAGCGGTCTAATGAAAGTCTATAAGTTCGGTGGTGCATCGGTGAAGGACGCTAACGGCGTTCGGAACCTGGAACAGATCGTGCGGCTCGCTGGAGCGCAGGATCTGATGGTCGTTGTGTCGGCTGCAGGTAAAACCACCAATGCCCTCGAACGCGTGGTCGAGTTCCTCGATGCCGGCAAGGAAGAGCAAGCCTTGGCACAATGGGTCGATATCATCGATTACCATGTAGCGATCATGAAGGAGTTGAGGCTTCAACCCGGCTCGGACATCCGCTTACAAGGAGAGATCCCGTACGACCCGAATCGCTCGTTCGATGAGAACTACGATCAGATCGTGTCTTTGGGTGAGATCATGTCCACGCAGATCGTGGCGGTTTATCTGCTCAAACAGGGCTTGTCCGTCGAGTGGTGGAACATGCCCAAACTGCTGCGTACGGACTGTACATGGCGGGAAGCCAACGTGGACAACGAGACGAGTGCGGCAGTTATCCGTGCCGGTTGGGAGCGTCCTAACCGACCCGCTATCGTCATCGCACAAGGCTTCATCGGCGGCACGGAAGACGGTCGGCGTACGACGCTTGGTCGTGAAGGATCGGACTATTCTGCGGCATTGTTAGGTAACTACCTCGATGCCGAGTCCGTTACGATCTGGAAAGATGTACCGGGCATACTCAATGCCGACCCGCGTATCGAACCCAACACCGTGCTCATCCCTTCGTTGCGCTATCAGGATGCAGTCGAACTGAGTTATTCCGGTGCGCAGATTATTCACCCTAAAACCATCCGTCCGCTTGAGAATAAGCGCATACCGTTATACGTAAAGCCCTTCGGCAACCCTACGGCAGACGGTTCGCGTATCGCAGAGGATGGAGTAGGCCCGATTGATGTGCCGGTGTATATATGGCGCAAGAACCAGATACTGATCACCATGCGGGCAAAAGATTTTGCTTTTGTGCTCGAAGAGAGCCTGAGTGAGATCTTCGATATCATCCATCGTAACCGGCTCAAGGTGTCGCTTATTCAGTCCTCGGCGGTCTCAATCTCAGTCTGCGTGGACAACACACGTTTTGTGGCGGATGCCATCGAAGCGCTTAATGTGCATTTCAAAGTCAGTTATAATGACCACCTCTCGCTGCTCACTATCCGCGGTACCACCCCCGAGATTCTGGAGCAAGCCAAAGCCGGTCGAACGATCATGCTGAGTCAGACCACCCGCCGCACGGCACGACTCGTCGTAAAAGAAGAAACAGCCAGGTCAGACCTGTAATAGCCAATAGCCAATAATGGAACATTTAAAACAATATATATCCAAGCAACATTGGATTGAATTAGGGCGCTCGTTCTGGGCTGCTTTGCAAACGGGTAAGTTCTGGAAAGAACTGCTGATGATGACGGTTGGAATGAGTCTCGGGGCGGCAGCCGTGTATTATTTCCTGATGCCAAGCCACTTGATCGTGGGTTCTATCTCCGGTCTCTCCATTGTGCTGAATACGCTCTCAGGCGGGACGGCTGACACGTTCTCGTACTGGGTAATGGGCATCAATGCGTTCCTGTTGCTCTTGGCGTTCATCCTGATTGGCAATGAGTTCGGTGCCAAGACCGTCTATACGGCGATGATATTAGGTCCGTTGACGCAACTATGGGATCGTATCTATCCTTATACGAACCTAACGCACCGCGTCATTGAGAACCCCGACATCTTGGCACAACTGCAAGCAGGACAGACGGTCATCGACCCCAACGGCAACCCCTACCTGCTGAGTCGTTCCGGACAAGTGCTTGAGCAGGTACGCGAGTCGGTGATGAGCGGAGGCCTTGGCTTGGGCGATGTATGGTTCGACCTCATCTGTTTCGTACTGCTGCTCAGTGCCTGCCAAGCCGTTATGTTCCGCATCAACGCGTCCACCGGAGGACTCGATATTCTCGGTAAAATCGTCAATAAATACCTGCATTTCGATATAGGAACATCGGTTGCTATCGGCGGGGTCATCATCTGTTGTACTTCTTTCCTGATCAATGACTTCCGTATGGTCGTCATCGGCATCATCGGTACATGGATCAACGGCCTGGCGATTGACTATTTCACGGCATCGCTCAACAAACGCAAACGTGTATGTATCGTTTCCAACGAGTCCGAACGCGTACGCTCGTACATCGTGGACACGCTCGTGCGCGGGTGCTCCCTATATAAGATACAAGGAGGTTACAGCGGAGAGGAACATACAGAGATTCAAGTGCTGCTGACGCAAGACGAGTTCTCTTCGCTCATGGCCTTTATCCGCAATAACAAGATACAAGCGTTCATCACCGCCGGTAACTGCTCGGAGGTCTATGGACTTTGGTTCCGCCACAAAAAGAAAGACGGGAAGACCATCATCGTCAATGAATAAATGGCTAAATGAACCAATAAATGGTAAATGATTAAATCGTAAATATTTTTATGAAACCAACATTGTTTATTTTGGCTGCCGGCATGGGTAGCCGTTACGGAGGTCTCAAACAAATGGACGGCCTCGGACCGAATGGAGAAGCAATCCTTGACTACAGCGTGTTTGATGCGCTGCGCGCAGGGTTCGGTAAGATCGTTTTCGTCATCCGCAAGGATTTTGAAGACGACTTCCGTCGCGTTGTTCTGAGCAAATACGAAGGCAAAGTGCAATGCGAGTTGTGCTTCCAATCGGTGGATAAAGTGCCTGCCGGTTGCTCTTACAACCCCGAGCGCAGCAAACCTTGGGGTACAAACCATGCCGTTCTGATGGGACGAGAACTGATTCACGAACCCTTTGCTGTCATCAATGCCGATGATTTCTACGGCAAGGAGTCGTTCCAAGTGCTGGCTGATTTCCTGCGTTCCGTAGAGGGCAAACAAGGTGAGTACTGCATGGTAGGCTACCGTGTATGCAACACGCTGAGCGAGAACGGTTCCGTAAGCCGCGGTGTATGTACCACCGATGCGAACGGTCACCTGACCGATGTCGTAGAGCGCACGAAAATAGAAGATAAGAACGGTACGATCGTGTTCACCGAAGGAGAGGTAGATACACCGCTTGACCCGCATACACCGGTGTCGATGAATATGTGGGGCTTTACGCCGGAGTATTTCGAATACAGCGAACAAGCGTTCAAAGATTTCCTTGCTCAGAAAGGACAAGAGCTCAAATCGGAGTTCTATATCCCGACGCTCGTGAACCAACTCATTACCGAAGGTAAAGCGACATGCAAGGTACTCGATACGCCGTCCAAATGGTTTGGTGTTACCTATTCGGAAGATCGTCCGCAAGTAGTAATGAAAATCAACCAACTCATCGCAGCCGGTGAGTATCCCGCTAAATTATTTTAATCATGGCACGCATACTCGTTACCGGTGGAACCGGTTATATAGGTTCGCATACGACGGTGGAACTGATGCAGCAAGGCTATGAAGTGACCATCGTGGACAACCTCTCTAACTCGTCCGTGGATGTGCTGGACGGCATTGCAGCTATCGTAGGTCGCAAGCCCGAGTTCGCGAATATCGACTGCGGGAACTTTGTGGACCTCGATAATGTGTTCCGCCAACATCCCGATATCGTCGGAGTGATCCATTTTGCAGCCAGCAAAGCAGTAGGCGAGTCGGTGGAGAAACCGCTTCTGTACTACCGTAATAACCTCGGTAGTCTCTGCACCTTGCTGGATGTGATGCGCCAGCATCAGGTACCTAACCTCGTTTTCTCTTCTTCCTGCACCGTGTATGGTCAGCCCGACAAGGATCATCTGCCGGTTGATGAGACCGCACCGATCCAAAAAGCGCTCTCGCCGTACGGTAACACAAAGCAGATCAACGAAGAGATCATTCAGGACGAGGCACATGCGGACAAGAACCTGCACGCTACCATCCTCCGTTATTTCAATCCGATCGGTGCGCATCCGTCGGCAAACATAGGTGAACTGCCCAACGGTGTACCGCAGAACTTGCTGCCTTTCGTTACCCAGACTGCAGCCGGCTTACGTCCGGAACTCAAGGTCTTCGGCAATGACTACAACACGCCGGACGGTTCGTGCATCCGCGATTATATCTATGTGGTGGACCTTGCCAAAGCACACGTCAAAGCTATCGACCGCATGCTCAACGCCAAGGACCGCGAGCAAGTGGAGATCTTTAACCTCGGTACGGGAACCGGTCTCTCGGTGCTCACCCTCATCAATGAGTTCGAAGCAGCTACAGGCGTTAAGATCCCTTATACCATCGTCGGCCGTCGTGAAGGTGACATCGAGCAGGTTTGGGCTGCACCCAAGAAAGCCAATGAGGTGCTCGGTTGGAAAGCAGATACACCGATCCGTGACGTGCTCGCATCCGCTTGGAGATGGGAGAAGAAAATTCGTAATATTAAATGATGCTTTACCCGTTTAAGTTTACACCACAACTCTTCCATAAACTGTGGGGAGGCCATACGATCGAACAATGGTACGATCATGTACCCGCTGACTTTGAGAACGTTGGCGAGGCATGGGTCATCTCCGATATCGAGAAATATCCGACGGAAGTATCCAACGGTTCGCATGCAGGCGATTCATTGCAGGACTTGTTGGAGGTGTATATGGACGAGTTAGTTGGCGGGAAGGTCTATGAGGCGTTCGGGAATCATTTTCCGCTGCTGATGAAGTTCATCGATGCGACCGATGACCTCTCTATCCAGGTTCATCCGGGCGATGAGTATGCGTTGGAACACGAAGACTCGCTCGGTAAGACGGAGATGTGGTACGTACTGCCCGCCCAAGGAGAGTCATCTATCTATTTGGGTTGGAAACAACAGATGGACCCTGCGTTGATCCATAAGGCTATCGAGGATGGTACGCTTGCGAACTATCTGCGCGAATACAAGGTACAGGAAGGCGATGTAGCGTATATACCTTTCGGTACGGTGCATGCCATGCGACGCGATACGATCGTAGCGGAGATTCAGGAGAACTCGGACCTCACCTACCGGCTCTATGACTATAACCGCGTCGGCAATGACGGTAAGAAACGACCGCTCAAACTCGATAAGGCTTTGGATGTCATGGATTTCTCGCCGGAGAACGAGGCAGGCGTCACCCGTGCTACGCCGCGCATAGACGGCGCGGTGAACTTGCAGCAGACACCGTATTTCACAACGAACCTGCTCACGCTCGCTCATCCTGTTCAACGCGACTACGCGCCGCTGGACTCTTTCGTGGCATTTATGTGCGTTGGGGGAGCGTGTGAGGTGACGGCTTTGGACTGCGAGTCCGAAGATAAGACTGTATCGCTGCGTCTGGGCGAAGCCGTGCTGATTCCGGCGTGTCTGAATGACATCGTCCTGACCCCGCAACCCGACACCAAACTACTGGAGATATACATCCCCTAACGCATGCACGATAGTCCGCTCATAGATATACAGCATCCGATAACGGTTTGCAAAGCGTCGGCAGGTACGGGTAAAACGTACACGCTGGCTGCGTATTATGTGGGCTTATTGCTGTCCGGAGAAGACTACCGTTCCATCCTTGCTATCACGTTCACCAACAAAGCGACAGCCGAGATGAGTGAACGTATCATCGCTTACCTCTATGGTATCTCGCAGGGTCGTGAACAGGCTTTCCTCGAACGCGCACGGCGGTTCATGTTGCGGGATAACAACGCACCCGATGAACTGTTGGCTGAGCGGGCAGGGGAGTGCTTCAAGAAGATGCTACTGGACTATGATAACGTCCAAGTGCAGACCATCGACTCTTTCTTGCAAACGCTTCTCAGCGGCTTGGCAAGCCTGCTGCAGATGAGTGCAGGACTCAACACCGAATTGGATATCGATCATGTCATCCGGCAAGCTGTAGACCAGTTATTGACCACCGAGATGACCGAAGCCGACCGCATCATCCTCGAAGATTACATGCAACTCAAACTTGATCAGGAGTCGCATTGGGATGTCAGGGAGAGTTTATGCGGCATGGCGAAGGAGTTATACAACGAATCGGTACAAATGCTCGATGCCAACGGACAAATCCTGTTCGATACAGCCGCTATCATCCGTCGTCGTGAAGCCGTAGAAAAGGAGTGGAGTAGTGACCCGCACCTCGCCGAATTGCGAGCTATACTGGCAAAAGCCGATCCTGCCGACTATAACCGCTACACCAAAGCGGCTTATGAGCGGCTTAAACGCAGCGTTGAGAACCCGACCAAGATCTCTCCCAAGGACCGTTTCCGTGGGGTGGCAGACAAATACTGCAATGCCGATGAGATGGCGCAGGCTTCGGAATTGGCCGAACAACTCGGACACAAGTACAACACGCTCAACCTGACGATCCGTTTTAGTCGCGACACCGAACTGATGGCATCGCTGCAGAAGCTGATCCAACGTAACTTGGCCGAAGCCAACAGTGCCCTGCTCGCTCGTACGGCAAGCACGCTCGTCAAGGCTCTACGTGCCGGAGATGCTGACTTCATTCTGGAGAAAGCCGGCATCCGTTACCGCCACGTACTCATCGACGAGTTCCAGGACACGAGCCAACTACAATGGAGCGTGATTCGTCAACTGCTGCAAGACGTCTTGGCCGCCGAAGGTAACACGCTACTCATCGTAGGCGACATCAAACAGTCCATCTACCGTTGGCGAAACGGCGATTGGCATATAATGGATGAGTTAACGGTTAGTGGTGAGGGGTTAGCGGTTAGTGGTTTGAATGAGCGCTTTACGTCGCTTACCAAGAACTTCCGCAGCAGCGAAGAGGTGGTACGATTCAACCTCTCGCTATTCAAGCATATAATCAGCAAGGCCGACGACAAACTGATCGAGCGTATCTATGATGAAGGCTTTTCTACCGATCAAATCGAGGCTTTTTACCAATCGGATAAGAAAAGCGGTGGGTACGTCCATTTCCGTGCCGTACCGAATGCGACCAAGGATGAACTGGCGCAGCAGATGTTTGAAGATATCGACGAACTGGTTCTAAAGGGAGTGCCACTGTCCGACATCATGATCCTGGTGCGGGAGAAGAAAGAAGCGGCTCTCATATGCGAGATGTCGCCGTACCCCATCGTCTCGGCAGATAGTTTTCTATTAGAGGCTTCCCAAGATGTACAGACCATCATCGCCGGACTCAAAGTGCTGGTGCGCAACGATGAGGTAGCAGCCAAATATATCTTGATGCTCACGCAAAACCCCTATGTCATCGAACAAATACGGGCACGCATAGACCGCAAGACTCCCCTCTATGAGGCGGTGAGCGAACTGATCAAGATCCTTCTCTGTGACGAAAACGGTCAATACACCGGCACACAAACGGCTTATATTAATAATTTATTGGATCGCACGCGTGCGTACGTGAGTGCGTACGGCAGTCATATGGATGATTTCCTGACCTATTGGGACGACACGATGCACGCCAAAGCCATCCCTGCCACGTCCTCGAACGCCATCCGCATCATGACCGTGCATGCCAGCAAAGGACTGCAAGCGCAGACGCTCTTTGTGCCCTTCTGTATGTGGACCAAAGAGGCAGGAAGGCATCCGCAGAAGATCTGGTGTCAGGTAGCACCCGAAATAGAAGGCAATGACTTTGTGCCTATTCAAGACGGCGTAGAGATGGCAGAGTCCGCTTACCATGCCGAATACGAAGAGGAACACGCCAACATGCGCATTGACAACCTCAACATGCTCTATGTGGCACTCACCCGCGCGGAAGACAACCTCTTTGTCTCTACTTCGTACTCCGTCAATAAAGAAGGCAAACCCGGTGTATGCAACCATGTAGGCAAATACATCATAGATTTCGTGGAAGGCGATGAATACGAGGCTGGCGTTCCTGTAACCCCTAACCCCCTAACCCCTAACCCCCTAACCCCTAATCCCCTAACCCCTAATCCCTTAACTGCCGAACTATGGGCGAACAGTGATCAGGTACGTTTTGTGCAGTCCCAGGAAGGAGCGATGTACACCGACTTGGGCGAGGAAGCTTACCAACGTGTGGCGCGTATGGATGAAGGAACGCTGTGTCATGAGATATTTGCCCATCTGCGCAAAGCCGATGAACTGGATGCTGTACTCGATGACTTCGAGACGCAAGGATTGATAAGCGACAAACAACAACGAGAAACGCTAAAAGCCTTGATTTCATCGGCTTGGGAAGGCAATGAACAGATGCGGGATTGGTTCACCGCTCCTTGGGAACTGCGGCTCGAAGAGGCGATCTATATCGATCATCGGGAGTTACGTCCCGACCGCGTCATGATCAACCCCCAAACGAATGAAGCCATCGTGCTCGATTATAAGTTCGGTCGTTGGGAAGAGAGATATATCCAACAGGTGAACGATTACAAAGAGGCACTGCGTAGGATAGGGTACAAGCCTGTTCGAGGTTACTTATGGTTCGCACGGGAAAATAAACTGAGAGAGGTAAGAGATTAATGGATAACGGATTCTTACAACAGGTAGCGCGTTCCATCATCGCCACGATTGATTGGAAGCAACTGAGCCGCACGACGCTTGTGCTGCCATCTCACCGTGCCGGATTGGTACTCAAAGAGGAGTTACTGCGTTTGCAGCAAGAGCAACACGCACAAGCTATCTGGGCGCCTATCGTGCAGACGCTTACCCAACTGCAAGACGCCCTCAGCCCGCTCTACGCCGAGGATGAACTGTTCACCGTAGTGCGCCTGTTTAAGTTGTATAAGGGTTCCATGCCGCTCGATATGTTCTATCCTTGGGGCAGACAGATCATCGCCGATTTTACCAATATCGATGCGTCCATGCCGGCTTCCGAAGTGCCGAATTTCTTTGAGAATACGATAGCCGCCCACGAACTCGAACAGTGGAAACTCGACCCCGAGACCGAAGAGCGTCTGCGGTCGTTGATGGCAAAAGACGAATGGAGTAAGAAAGATGCGGAGTCCGTTCGGGCACATTACGAGACGTTGTGGCATCAACTCTATGAACTCTATACGGGCCTCAAAGCCGAGATGACAGCGGAGCAAAAAGGCTATCC
>Ga0310690_10012904_pt1 | contig 10212 bp, 8 predicted proteins | sample AusTroGonzalo_MG_2_FD_207661 | JGI IMG/M metagenome (GOLD analysis project Ga0310690, IMG submission 207661) | Bovine rumen microbial communities from tropical cattle in Woodstock, Queensland, Australia - Gonzalo_04 (v2) (version 2) | ecosystem: Host-associated > Mammals > Digestive system >...
GGTAGTGATGTTGCCGAAGTTCTCGGTATCGCTGACGATAAAGGTCTCGGGATGCTTTCCGGTCTCGCACGATTCGATCAGAATATCAATGTAATCGGTCAGGATAGGACTTCTGCCGCCGAAGGTGAAGTCATATTCTTCCTCATAATAGCAGTCCATGATATAGCACAGCGGGAGCCACTCGTCTTTGGCATCGAGCTCGGCGTCGTAGTGGGTAAGAATATCATAGTCGACCACGCAGAGAAAGACATCGTTTGCGTTCATGGACTTTCTCAGATTGTTGATTTCCGCCTTGATCTCCTGATAGCGGGCATCGGCGGCGATCTTGTCGAGCTCCTCCTGCGTGGTCGTGCCGTGCACATACTGTTCGGCAGCGTCTGCATAGGCAGCGATCTCTTCTTCGCTCACCGATCCGATCGCCGTGTCGGCTATCTTATACGCCATATCGGTATAGCGGGTCTGGATCGAGTAGCTGTAGATATTTGCACCCAGGACAACCGTGACAAGAGCGATCAAAAGCGCAAAGAGGATCATACCGACGATAAACTTGAACCGCAGGCCGATATGCCTCTTTTTCTTTTCTGCTACGTTTCTTTCCATATGTAAAAGCTCCTTTCTATACGCCCCGCAGAGGCGATATGCTTCGGCTTATTATGACCTGCTTTCAGTCCGGTCTGCATCATGAATCGTTCGTAATCCTCGCTGTTCAGGATGAGGACGTCCAGCCGATCGAGGCTCTTGAGCTCCCGAAGGTCGTCATAGTCGCAGTTGTTCTGACGAAGTAAGGCGTCCAGCGCACCGGCGATCCGATCCGCATCCTGTCCGGTATCTCCGAGCGAGAGCACGGCGAGATACCGCACGGGAATCCTCTCCACACTGACGGAGAAGCAGTACTGCTCGATCCTGACGCCGGAATCCGACAGCGCGCGCACCGCCTCTTCGATCTGAGCGAGCTCCATCTTCTCACCGGCGATATTCAGCATATGATTCTTGCGAAAGGCAAATTCGATGATCGGATAATCGCCGCGAAAGCCGCGGACCTCTACCACATCGCCCATACAGTAACGGTAGAGCCCCGAGAACGTCGTGCAGATGACCTCATACCGCTCTCCGACCTCCAACTCATGCGGGAGCAGCGTATCGCCGTCCTCTGAGCCGTAAGGCAGGAATTCATAAAACGCGTTGTCCGGCAGGAGGATATATCCGAAGTCGTCCTCCCCCACCGGATGGCCGATATGGCACTCGGAGGAAGCATAGCACAGATAATAGCGCGGCACATCGGGCGCGTATCGCTTCAGCGCCTTATCCTCGGAGAAGAACGCCTTGTTGCTGATCCCGCTGATCAGCCTGAGCCCGCTCCACAGCCGCAGAGCGATGTTGTCAAAGCCCTTCCCACATTCTCTCTCGACATAGTCCAGGCGATCCGCGTCGTATTCCATCGAGAGCAGACAGCGCCTGATCTCTTCGGACAGGGAGATATGCGGCGGGATGACGCCGCTCCTGATGCTGTCCAGCACCGTCATATAGTTCTTCTCAAGATAGTGAAAGAAATATAGCTGGTCGTATAAGAAGTTCGCCTCGAGCACCGTGACGTCGCTGCTGATCAGCGCCGCCCATGCCTTGGCAAAAAATATATCGCCCGGCTTCTCACAGAACATCAGGGTCCTGCCGCCGATATAGGTGTCATAATCGATGCAGCCCGACTCCGCCATGTTCCTGTAATAGATCTCGGACAGCAGGAAGGGCTTTTTGACCGACTCGAACGGCGGACAGCGAAAGGCGTTGAGGTGCAGCCTCCTGCCGCCGAAGCGCTCGATCACGCTGTCCTGATAGATCTCAAAATAGTTCTTGTACCTATCGAAAGCCTCGTGTGTCTCGGGGATGTACTTCACGCCTCCGGTGGTACCCGAGGTATAGCAGAACGCGAACACATCGTAAGAGGTGAGAACGTTCTCTTCGCCGTTCATCATCCGTTCGATATAAGGTTGTAAAGAAGCGTAATCGCTCAGAGGTACTCTTTGTCTGAATTCGTCTGCGCTGTTTATACTTTCAAAGGCATATTTCCTGCCGTAGTCGGAGGAACGGTTATCGCGCAGGATCCGCAGGCAGTTTTCTTCGTTGACCTGCTGATTCAGATGCAACAAATTCAATTTATTGTCCAATCATATCTCTCCTGTCGGATAGATTAGGGTGTTATCAGCTGAAAACTAATCGGTTTCATTTCCGAATACGATATTGATCGTATTCATTCCCAACGAATAAGTATAGAGCACGGCGTCCGCCATCTTGTTGATCATCTGAACCCCCATCAGGAGATCTTCGTCGCCGGAGTCTTCAAAGGGATTATAGCGGATGCCCGCGCATCTGATCCGGATGCCGGTAATATCGTTGAGCGCAAACGCCCTGAGATCGACGCTGGGCAGATCCTCGTTCTTTTCATTCAGAACGCAGATCAGCTCTTCGATCGCGAGCGCGATCCGCATGGTCTGTTTTCCGTCCATATGGTTGGCGCTGCAAAAGTCCGCGATCTGTTCACTCGCCTCACAGATGTTCTCGGAGGTAGGAAGGATCGAAAAGTCGATCACCTTGTTCTCTCTCTCCAGAGAATCGTCCAACAAAAGCAGTCTGGACAGAGGACGATCGGTCTTTTGACTTTTATAACAGCATATACTCGTCGCCAGAGCGCCGGCGAACAGCGTCAGGATCGCTCCCAGCGGCAAAAACAGGAAGATATACCCTCCTCCGAACGCCATCACACAGGCGAAAAGCACGGGGAAAAGTAACTTTCTGCACAAGACAAGTAAATTAGATAAGAATATCCTCTGCGTCGCCTGAAAGAAGCTGACCCAGATACCGGCGAGCATCTCAAAGATCAGGAAGGCGCCGAGGCACAGCAGCGGCAGGAGCAGCCCGCTGTCGATCGCAAACAGTCTTTCAAACGCGGGAGTCAGCGCGATGATGACCGCCGCATAAGCAGCGGTGAGGAGCAGACCTGCTTTGACCTGCAGCTTGACGATGATGCGCAGTCCGCTGTTCTCGCGCGCGGAGTAATAGGTGCCCGACATAGGCGCCGCCGCCTGCGGCACACCCGACGTGATCGACATCGCGAATTCGGACAGACAGTTGAGCACAGCCCATACCGCCAGCGCAGAGGTCCCTCCGTAATAGAGGATGATCCCGTTGAGCAGTAAAAGCTTGATGAAATCCAAAAAATTATTCAGCGCTGTGGGGCTTCCGAACCGGATGATCTTACGGATATAAGACAGCCTGAGCCTCTCGGCCTGGATATGATAGTTGGAATAGCCGCTCTCGAGCATGATAAAGCCGTAGACGCAGGCCGCGATCGTAGAGATCACGCTCGCCAGCGAGGCGCCGATCATCCCCATATCCATGACGAACAGGAACAGATAGTCCAGCAGCACATCGACGCCGATGACGATGCCCATCATGATCGAGATGGCTGTGTTCTTGCCTTCGAGCTGCAGATAGTAGGTCGGAACGTATACCACGATCGAGAATATCGCTCCGGCAAAAGCAACAAAGCAGTAGGAATAAACATAGGTATACAGCCCGCTCCCCTGCACAAGCAGAGAAACAAGCTGAGAGCACAGCGCGATCCCCGCAGCGGAAATGACCGCACCGGCGATCAGCGCCGAGAAAAACGCATGGCAGTAATACCTTTTTGCCTCATCCAGATTATCCCTGCCGGCCTCGATAGACGACGCGACAGAAGCGCCTCCGCCGATGAGCGAGCCGACGGTGCATATGATGAGGGTCACCGTGATACTGAGGTTGATCGCGGCCAGACCCTCTTGTCCGAGACGCTGCGAGACAAAGGCGCTGTCGATGAGCGCGTTGATCGTGCCGCCCAGCACGGACAGCATGATCGGATACAGCGTTCTGAAATAACCTTTTCGGAGAAACTGATCATCTCTCTTCATAAGAGCATTAAACCTTTCCTCTTTTTGGATGTCGCAAGAAAACCTCGTCCAGTATCTTCTCTGTATCGTCGCCGAATAAAGGACCGTTACAGATCTGGACATTGTTGATGCCGCCGAGGGACAGGTTCGCCTCGATCAGCACCGCTTCGCCGTCCTCATCGATCGCAACATCCCATGAAATAAGCCGAAAATGCCCCATCTGGGGATGCGCCCGCTCCACCAGCGCGACGGCCTTATCGACGCAGGGCAGTGTGATGTCCTCAAAGCGGTAGCCCAACTCGGGATGGCTGAACAGCACCGTACCGTTGTCGAGAGTCGCGCGCTTCTTCAGCCTGCCGTCCCTCTCAACGCCGCAGTAGATCCCGCCGTGACAGCCGTTGTCGCGGCGTTCCTGTCCGACGCCGATCTTGAGACAGACCGCATAGACCTTGACGCAGTCATCACACAGAAGCGATACGATACGCATCGTGTTGACCGACTCCGGGTGGAGCCGTGCATAAGCGCTGTGCTGCCTGACGGGGAGCTGGATGACGACGTCGCCGTCGACGGCGCGCATGATCTCATGAAAGCGGCGACTCAGCTCTCTGCCGCTGCAGAACTCGACCCCGTAGCCGCCCTGCGAGTTCACAGCCCGCTTCAGGACGACCTCGTCCTGACAGCCGACGAGCGCGGCGGCGGTATCCTCGCCGATCAGCGAAAGCGTGTGATCCAGATACGAGTCGCCTACGCGCATGACGACAAGACCCGGCTGCTTTATCTCAGAAAACAACCGATAATAATAGCACTTGTTATCGAGGAAGCGGGCCTCCTCACGGTCGCTGTAGAAGCGGTCGATGCGGGTGAAGAAGAGCTCCTCGGGGATATAGCGCGGGTCGAATACGCCGGTCTTATCGGTATAGAGCCGGTGATACCGGTCCGTGACATTCCGGACATACGGCGCATAAAAGCGCCTGAGCTCGGATCTCTGCGCAGGAGTCAGCTTTGGGATATTCTTCAGCGACGGGGTGACTGATTTTCTGTCCAAGCGCCTGAGCGCAGTATTCCCCAGGATATTGGGATCCTGCACGCCTTCTTCAAAGTCGCCCTTAATGCATACGCAGATATTGACGGCAAGCGCATTCAGAAAATCCCTGATATAGTTCATATTATTCTTCGATATTCAGAATATCCATGAAGCCCGTCACTTCAAACACGGCCATGATCGCAGCATTCGCGTTGCGGATCGTCATCTCGCCCTGCTTATTCATGATCTTCTGCGCAGAGAGCAGGATCCGCAAGCCGGCGGAAGAGATATAGTCCAGCTCGGCGATGTCAAAGACCAGCTCGGTGACGCCCGCAAGGCTCTGCTTGAGCTCGGCCTCGAGTTCGGGAGAGGTCACGGTATCCAGTCTGCCGCTGAGTTCCAGAGTTAATTCTGTTCCGTTTTGTGTTTTTTTGATATTCATAATGATCCTCCGATGAAAACGCCGCACAGGCGCAGCGTCCGAAATTTTTGTCCGATCCCGCTATGGATCGCACAAGGTGTTTTTTATTCAAAAAAACCCGACTTATGATTTTATCATAGCAGAAAACATGATATTTGTCTACATAAAAATGACTGCTGCGAATAAGAGAAAAAGACTGCTGCGAATAAGAGAGCGCATCTTTTTTCTCATGTTTTAAAAAATGAGGAAGGGATTGAAAGCGCTGTACCGCTGTGGTATGATAGAAGCGGTATCATATCTGTCCGCGTCTTTCGCCTGTGACAAATATACATACCGTGATCCTCGCTTTCGCAAAGCGAAATACCGCAGTCCCATCCTGCAGAGGAGGAACGACATGGATATAAAAATGAGAAAAGCAGAGATCAATCTGAAGTCGCTCGGTACGGGCGTGATGCTTTTCGGCGCATGGACCTTCATCAAGCTGGCGCTGTCCTGCCTGATCTACGGTATCGGCGATCAGTTGGATGAGTCGCTCGACCAAGCGGTCGTCATCATCGTCAACGTCATCGTATGGGGATTCATCGTCCTTCTGTTTTTGATGCATCTCTATATCGGACAGTCCGCCCGCCGCGAGAGTGAAGGCAGGCGCAAGCGCGCATTCTATCTCTTCCTGACCGGCGCTGTCGTGATGATCAACGCGGCGGCGATCGCGACCGAGGTCTTCATGATCGTCACACAGCATGAGGAGATCCTCACGATGCTGATCACGGTACTGATCGACGTCACCTCTGTCGCGATATTGATCGAGCTCATCGTGAACGCTCTCGCACTCCGCAAGCTCAGACGAGAGGAGGCGAAGGCATGAATCCCGATTTTCACTATTACGCGACCTATTGCGCCGCTTATCTCGCGGGATACTCGCACGAAGAAGCGCAGGTCATCGCCTGCAGTGATCAGTTTGTGGACCTGTGCAGCGCAACGCTGCTGACGAAGCTGAAAGCCCCCCAAGCAGCCGCAACGACCCAGCTCCAGCTCGAGCTGATGGACGCCAGGACGGACATCATCGGCCTGCAGGATATTACACGCATCTGGGCGTCGTTTCATTTTCTGCCCCGCGATCTGTACGCAGAGCCCCCGAAGCGCTGTTCCAAGCGCTACCGGAATAAATACCGCCTGATCTGCGGACCGAACGGCGCGCTGGTGAAGAGCACCGTAGAGCTCGCAAAGGATAAAGGCCTTCAGGCGGTCGGCGTCGCCATGCACGTGCTCGCGGACACATGGGCGCATCAGCACTTTGCCGGGACGCCCTCGCTGGTCATCAACAACACCAACTACTGGTTCTATGAGCTGTTCCCCGACGGGACGAAGAAGAAGCTCAGCTTCCGTCACAGCGCCTCTACCCCGGATGATCCCGGAAACAGTCTGTACACCGCCAGCATCTATGTCAGCGACGAGAACTCCATCATGAATCTCGGACACGGACGCGCCGGACATCTGCCCGATTACTGCTTCATCCGCTATCAATATCTGCCGGCATGGGGCAACTATGAAGCCATCGTCAAGGATAATCCCGATGACTATATGCACGCCTTCTGTCAGATGATCACCGCGATGAAATATCTGCGCGGTGCGGCGGACGCCTTCGAATGCGGACAGTATGACGAAGCGGCGATCGCTGAAATAAAGGATCAGATCGAAGCGATCCTGCACAAGCGTCAGCCGGACACGAGCGAGGACTGGAAAGCGCTGGGTGAAAAGCTCTCGGGTCAGACGATCGAGCCCTTCGATCTTGAAAGGATCCAAGAGGAATACCGCAGCGCCGCCGCAAAGGATAAGGACAGCACCTTCCTCGGTCAGTTCATCCTCGCCGCCCTGGCACAGAAGAGCATGGTCACCAACCGCATCTTTGCCTCCGGCAGCAAGCTGGCGGGATATTCCGTTGATTATCAGCGCAAGGGCTTCAAAGGTATGGAAGCCTATCGCAAGCTGATCGAAAGGAGGGCGGCAAATGAATAAGTTCCAACGCATCAAGGACGCTCTGTTCGGCGTCTTTATCCTGCTCTTCGCGCTGGCGATCCTGCTCGTCCCGAACGAAGGGTATGAGATCGTCGCGGCGATCGTCAGTGTCCTGCTGCTCCTCTACGGCTTTCGTCTGCTGTGGTATTATTTCAGGATGGCGCGCCACATGGTCAGCGGCAAGACGATCCTGTATCAGGCGATCATCATCCTGGATCTGGCGCTCTTCACCGGCTCTCTTGCCTCGATGAACAGCTTCATCATCCTGTTCTATCTGCTGGGCGTCTTTGCCTTCAGCGGGTTCATCGACGTACTGCGCGCCTTTGAAGCAAAGCGCATCGGCGGCGCATGGAAGTATAAGCTCGTCAGCGGATGCGTCAGTGTTTTGTACGCGATCCTGATGCTGATCCTCGGCGTGATCCTCGGCGATAAAGATATTCTGGTCTACGGCTTCAGTTCCAGCCTGTTCTACACCGGCGCTGTCCGGATCGCCAACGCCTTCCGCAGGACCGCCATCGTATATATCCAGTGAGAGCCGCTGACAAGCTCACCCGACAGCATGAACAAACCTCCCGTGCCGATCCTGCGATCCTAGGTACGGGAGGTTATTATTTTGCAGTTATTCCGATGTGTTGACTTATACTAAGTCCGACAACGAAGCTATGTGGAATTCTCCGCTAATATCTTATCAAAAGTTTTGATCAGCGTTCAGTATTACTCTTTCTTATCCGATCAGCCCGATGAACGCCTGAATGATCACCTCAACGGGCAGGCGGTTCTCCAACCGCTCCTTTATCTCGCCGGACAGCTTGACGGAGTCGGTGATGATCGCGTCGGCGTCGCTTGTCAGGAACTGTTCAATATCATCTTCCTCGTTCACCGTCCATACGATGAGCTTCTTGCCCTTTTCGTGGACGGACTCGATCGTATCATCCGTCGCGATCTCTTCCTCCAGCGCCAGATAGTCAAAGGGTGTGTTCTCGATCTGACCGAAGGAGATGAACGCAAGATAGCCGGTCAGCATCTCGGGATACTGCTGCTCGATATACTCCAGCACGTCATATTTCAGCGAGATCAGCACCGTCTGCTCTTCCATTCCCTTTTCCTTGATGATCCTGACGGCGTCATCCGCCATCTGCAGATCGGCGCTCTCACCCTTAAGCTCAACGAAGAGCGTCACCTTATCGCGGGATGCGTCGAGCATATCCTCCAGCGTCGGAACAGGCTCGCCGTCCACACGCAGCTCCTTGACCTGAGCGAGAGTCATCTCGGAAGGCTTTTTGCCGACGCCGGCGACACGGCTGAAGTCGTTGTCGTGATTCACCACATAGTATCCGTCGGCGGTGCGCTGAATATCGATCTCGCAGCCCTTCGCGCCGAGTACCCATGCGGTCTCGATCCCCTTGACGGTATTCTCGGGCGCTTCTACGCCGCCCGCGCGGTGGGCGACGACCTCAGTCTTGATCTCATGCACAAAGACCTGATCGTAGACAAAGGACCCGCCGATCGAGAAAAGAACGACAGCCGCCGACAGGAGCACAATGAGCGTGATGACGACCGGATGGCGCCTCTTCTCCCGCTTCTGATACTGCCACACGCCTTCGCTGCTGTACTTTTTGTAGAGCATGGTCAGCTTGATCATCAAAAACGAGAGGGCCATCATCATCGCCAGCATAACAATGATGAGAGAAACCAAGCAGAAAAAGATGTCAAAGCACAGTGATGCCGTCTGCGCCATCGGGATCATCTGGACGACCAGCAAAGGCAGCCATGAAAGAAGCACGAGCGGGATGAATAGCGCCAGCATCGCGATCACGAAGAAGCAGAGCATTTCAAAAAGATAGTTCTTCCAGTTGCGTGCGATCAGCCTGCGCGAGTTGACGCTCGCCTGCTTCATCGTCATGCCGTCCAGCAGTACGCCGTGCATGATGAAGCAATAGATGATCGCGATCACCGCCAGTATCACCTGCACGAGAAGGAAGCCCGTATGGTACAGCGGATTTGCGTCGATGACCGACATGATGAAGCGCGGGATATAGAACGTCTCGGTCAAAGAGATCGAAAAGCCGAGTCCGATCACCGGAGAGATCACCGTCGCATAGAGTATGATCAGCACACCGCGCAGATTCAGATATTGCTTCAGCGCAGCAAAGCCTCCCTTGACGCTCTGCCGGAGGGACGGCTGCTCACCGTCGATGACCTTGCCGCAGTACAGGATCAAGGCGTTGATCTCAACGGCGATGTAGGTGAGCACCATCAGCAGGACGAGAAGGATCATCACATATCCCTGCCAGCTTGTGAACAGGAAGGTCAGGTCGCCGCTGCTGACAGCCGCCTTTCCGGACAGGCCTAACAGCAGATTAGACAGAGCGGACACCGCCCATGTCACAAGCGTAAGGAACAAAGATGATGCGATCTGAAACAGCAGGAGCTTCGGGATCGCCTGCCAGAAGGGCAGAATACGATTTTTCAGTTTCATGGCATTTTCCCTTATATCAGTGATTCGGCTTTTGATACTCCGCCTTGCCGTAGGCGATGATCAAGAGAAACAGGTTCGGAAAGAGGAGCATGCCGATCTTGAAGCCCAACCCCTTGCCGAAGCAATTACACAACCTGATGACATGGATCCACTCGGATACGATCGTGAATATTCCCGCGGCGATACCGAACCCGAGGACGACCGCCTCGGGCAGCTTCACCAGTTCGAACACGATCTCGATCACCCATATGACGACCTCCAGGATAAACCAGACATGGCTCATTCCGACGATATGGTGAGAGATAAAGACACTGTAGACAGGGACCAGGGACTTCCATCCCTTTTCTCCTGC
>Ga0310690_10012905_pt1 | contig 10211 bp, 3 predicted proteins | sample AusTroGonzalo_MG_2_FD_207661 | JGI IMG/M metagenome (GOLD analysis project Ga0310690, IMG submission 207661) | Bovine rumen microbial communities from tropical cattle in Woodstock, Queensland, Australia - Gonzalo_04 (v2) (version 2) | ecosystem: Host-associated > Mammals > Digestive system >...
TGATAGCCTGAGAGCCTCCATCGAAAACCGTATGGTGGACATCCTGAAAATAATAAAAGTGTTCTTTGTCGCGCAGCAGGCGTATGCGGAACAGACGGTTGCCCACGATGTTGAAAGGTTGAACCATCGTTTTCTTGGCAGTCTCAATGTCATCGACATGCTCTACCTTCAACGAGAAGGTCTCCGTGTCATCAATGGTCTGCACAGGCTCGCCCTGATCCGTTAGTTCGATGCGCGTAAACAATGTCGGGTGGGCTGAAACCACAGTCTCGACAGCCTTACGGAGCCGTTCTTCGTCCAGACTGCCATCGAGAATATAGAAACAGGGTACATTATAGCAAGGCTCTCCCGTGTGGTTTACACATTCCACATAGAGGCCATACTGCGTCTTTGTTAACGGTGCGGATGTTTTCATTTGAATCAGTTCTTGTCAAAATACCCAAACCCACTGATAGCCGACAGCATTTGGTCGACATAATCCCACGAGGTGGGCGACCAGCGGAATCCGAGACGATACAACACCTGTGTAGTGTATTGGTTTTCAGTAGGAATCAACACTGCTTTTTGTCCGTGGGCCATGTCTTGGTAGGCAATCAAGCTGGAAAGGCGTTTGGCCTTCTCCGGGTCTTGCTTGGCGGTTTCCATGGCTTCGTTGAAGGCCGCATTTTCCACCTGACTCGGTGCATTGCCAATTTGTGACAACTCGCACAACACGTCGCCGAAATGCACATAATGGTTGTTGAACGGATGGAACAAGCAGCACTCTTGCGGCGTTTCCGACAGCAACACGATGGCGTGTGCAACTTCATTAATGGGTGAGAACTCCATCGGAGCGTCATTCAGCTCGTAGGGATAGCATCCTAACATTTCGTAAACCCTGATGCGGCCCATCGCGCTGTTGGTCTGGAAGTTAATCTGGAACTCGCCGTCGGTGGAACGCGGAGCAAGGTTGCCCACCCGCATCACCTTGGCATTCAGCTTGTGCAAGGCTACGGCATCAAGCACGATGCGCTCGGAGATGAACTTCGAATGCGAATATTGGTTGCCAAGATTCTGGCCGAAATAGAGTTTCTGCTCGGTGTAAACCGTATCCTCAGGCGGCATACCATTGACGGACATGCCACCTGTGCTGTAGGTAGACACATGGATCAGTCTTGCATTGTTGAGCAAGCAGAACCTGACACAATGCGCTGTGCCTCCCACATTCACATCCTCAATCTCAGTGCCCTTGGAGAAGTGTTTCACCACAGCGGCACAATTGAAGACGGTATCCACTTTGCCGTCCACTTTGATTTCTTGCGTCACATCACCGTTGACGATACGCAAACGGTTGCCAAACAATTCGTTATAGCTATTGCTGAAGTAATAGAACAACAAACGCTTCAGTCTGTGCTCGGCTTTTTCATCGTTCTCACCTCTCACCATGCACCAGATGACTGGCACGTCATCACGGTCAATCAGTTCCTTTAGGACGTGGATGCCCAAGAAGCCCGTAGAACCCGTCAGCAACACATTTCCAATAGCTTGACGCTCTCCATTAAGGAAAGCATCGAGGGTGTTGCTTTCGAGGATATGGTTGATGGGGCCATAGTTGTAGTTGCGGGCCTCTTCGTCCTCATCGACGGTACCACCGGTAAGGAAGGCGGACAACATTCGCGGTGTCGGGTTGGCAAACACGTCACCGTAGGCGATATGATGACCGACCTTGTCTGCCTCGATGATGACTCGCGTCACCATGAGTGAAGTGCCGCCCAACTCGAAGAAGTTGTCGGTCGCGCCAATCTTGTCCATGGACAAAATGTCGCTGTAAATCTTGCAGAACAGTTTCTCAACATCGTTGACAGGCTCCACATATTCGTGGTCGGCGGCCTGGATGACGGGAGCAGGCAAGGCCTTACGGTTCACTTTCTGGTTCTGGTTCAGCGGGATAGCGTCAATCTGCATCGTAGCAGCAGGAATCATGTAAGGCGGTTTCTGCTGGCCAATGAAAGCGTTCAGCTCCTTGATATCGACCTTGTTGTCGCTGACGATGTAGGCTGCGATGAACTTGCCGCCGTTCTCATAGTCAAAGGCTTGCACGGTAGCATCCTTGATGCCCGGGAATTGACGGATGACAGCCTCGACCTCCTTCAGCTCGATGCGGAAGCCACGAATCTTCACCTGACCGTCCTTACGTCCCACAAACTGGATATTGCCATCGGAAAGGTAACGCACGATGTCGCCGGTGCGATACACACGGCTGTGTTTCGGGTCATCGCTGAAAGGATTCTTGATGTAAGTCTCTGCAGTCTTTTCGGGGCGGTTCAAGTAGCCACGGCTCACTTGTGGTCCAGTGACCCACAACTCACCCATGGCACCGACGGGAAGCCTGTTGAATTGCTTGTCAACGATATAGAGTCTCAAGTTGTCTAACGGCTTGCCGATGGGGATGTCCAATTCGTAATCCTTCACCCAGTAATTCGTGGTGAAGATGGTGCATTCCGTCGGGCCGTAGCCGTTGTACATCTTGTAGTTCGTCGGCGGGTTGAGTGCCGAGAGTTTCTCGCCACCCACAGCGAAGCAACGCAACGAATGGTTCTCGACATTGGTCGCGAACTGGTAGCCTACCTGTGTGGTGATGAACGAGTGTGTGATGCCTTGCTGGTTAAAGTAGTCGTTCAAGTCGGGCAAATTCAGGCGGATGTCCTCGCCGATGATATATACGCAGGCACCGCAGGTCAGTGCCGGATACATGTCCATCATGCAGGCATCGAAGCCGTAACTGGCGTAGGCGGCCACCTTGTCGTTGGCAGTCAGGCCATATTGCCTCTGGTACCAATGGCAGAAAGCCACGAGGTTGCCGTGTTCCAACTGGCAGCCCTTGGGCGTACCCGTAGAACCAGAAGTGTAAAGCATGATAAAGAGAGACGATGGGGTTGGTAGAGACGTTTCATGAAACGTCTCTACAGCCTCCAATGTCGCAATATCCTTGGTCAACAGCACTTCACCTTGGTATTCATCGACGATGGGACGCAACTCTTCGTCAGCAATCAGCAACTTGGCGTTGGCGTCCTTCATCATGAAATTCAGACGCTCGGCGGGATAGCTCGGGTCGAGGGGCTGGTAGGCGCAACCGGCTTTCAGCACGCCCAACGAAGCAATGGCCATCCACTCGCAGCGCGGAATGAGCACCGAGACCACGTCCTCGTTGCCGAGGCCTTGTTTCACAAGGTAACTGGCAATACGTTCCGAAATGGCATCCACTTCCTTGTAAGTAAAGTGCTTGTCGTGGTACACCACCGCCATATTGTCTGGCGTTTGAGCCACTTGCTTACGGAACAGGGAGATGATGGTCTGGGTGTCGTCGTAAGGCACGTCGGTCTGGTTGAAACTGTCGAGGATGGCGGTCTGCTCGGCATCCAGGAGCGACACTTGCTGAAGCTTCATCTCCGGCTGACGAATGAATGCCTTCGCAGCATTGCAAATCGACTGAGCCAAAGTCTGCATCAAGTCGTGGCTGTAACGGCCATTGTCGTATTCCACACACACGCTCGGCTTGCCATCCTTGTCGTTCATGATATAGAAAGCGATGCGGAACTTCGGCGTGTCTGACTCCATGCTCTCAATGGCAAGCGTCTGGCCTTTGTACTTGTGCTCGTCAATCACGCCCATCTGGTAGGCAAACATGATTTCGGCGGAGAGGTCATAGTCGGCAGCGATTTGTGCGAAAGGATACTTCTCATGACGCAGCGTCTCATCGAATTGCTTGCTGGTTTCGTCGAGGAACTCAAGCACAGTCTGTTCGCCGATGGTGGAACTCAATGCCAGCGTGTTGACGAACATGCCGGTAGTGTTGCTGATGCGCAGGTCGGAACGCCCGTTGCTGATGGTGGTGATGCACAATTGCTCGTTGTTGGTGAAACGCGAGAGTGCATAGAAGGTGGCAGCAAGGGTGAGATGCGCCGGAGTGATATTGTGCTGACGGCAGAAGCTATCAATGGCTTCGAAATCCAACGGGCTAGACAAGGCCTCGATGACGCCTTGCTCTTTGGGGTTGGTCAGGTCTGACGGAACCTCGGTCACGCCTTCCACCTTACCGAGACGTTCCTGGAAGAAGTCCTTGGCGGCAGTGTGTTCGGGACTGCTTTCGGCGGCTTTCTCTGCTGCCACGAAGTCGGCGTAGGTGAATGATTCAGGTTCAATGTCATGACCGTTGAGCAAGTCAAACAATTGTGTCAACAACAGGTCGAAGGAGCCACCATCCATGACTAGGTGATGGAAGTCGAGCAAGAGATAGACCCATTGCTCAGTTGAGGCAATCTCCATGCGGTAGAGCGGGCCTTGCCTCAAATTGAACGGCTTGACGAATTCCCGCTTGTATTGTTCCATCTCGGCCTCGCTATGTTGGCTGTGTGCAATTTCGATAGGTTGCTCGAAATCAATAATTTGAATGATATCCGAGCCTGAACTACCAAAATGCGCCTGCAACTGAGGATGCGCCTTGACAAGGGTTTCCAATGCTTGGGTAAGCAGCATGGTGTCCACGTCCTTGGGGAAACGGACCGCCATCGGGATATTATATACGGTGGCTTCAGGCTGCTTCACGCAATCCACGTAAACACCCATCTGTGCGTACGACAGCGGAATGTTGTTCGTGTCGGCATGGATCTCTGTCTTCGCCGTCTCCTCCCCTGCTTCTTCGTTCATCATCTTGGCCAAAATCTCATTCTCGATGGTCTGCAAAGTACCCGTCTTGGCCAATGATTTCGAGTCGAGGGTGACGCCAAAGCGCTTGTTGATCTGAATCGCCAACTTGATGGCCATGATGGAGGTCAGGCCGACATAGCCCAACACGGTGGTCACGCCAAAGTCTTCGGTGTTGATGATCTTGGCGATGATGCCGTGGATTTCCTGCTCCAGCACATTCATCGGCACGTTGCTCTCCACCACTGCCTCGGCGGCTTTCTTTTCGGGCTTCGGCAGGGCTTTCTTGTTCACCTTCTGGTTCTGGTTGAGCGGGATGCGGTCGATTTGCATCGTCACAGCAGGCACCATATAAGGCGGTTTCTGATCCAGGATGAAGTCATTCAATGCCTGGATGTCAACAGTTTCGTCGGAGACGATGTAAGCCGCGATGAACTTACCTCCACCCTCTTCATCGAAGGCCTGCACGGTAGCATCCTTGATGCCGGGGAACTGAAGAATGATGCCTTCCACCTCTTTGAGTTCGATACGGAAGCCACGGATCTTCACTTGTCCGTCCTTGCGCCCCACAAACTGGATGTCGCCCGAAGGCAGATAGCGCACGATGTCGCCAGTGCGGTAGATGTGTGCATATTTCTCGTCGGTATCGAAGGGGTTGTCAATATAGACCTCAGCGGTCTTCTCGGGACGGTTGAGGTAGCCGCGGGTCACTTGCGGTCCGGCGACCCAGAGTTCTCCTGCCACACCTACTGGCAGACGGTGTCCCGCCTTATCGACGATATATAGTTTGATGTTGTCCAACGCAGCGCCAATCGGGATGTCCTTCATGGGCTTCGTCACGTCGAAGGAGGTGATGCAGACGGTGCTCTCGGTCGGACCGTAAAGGTTCACTAACGTATAGTCCGTAGGCGGAGTCAGCGGGGCCAGCTTCTCGCCGCCAGTCAACAGGTAGCGCAGGCAGTGGTTCTCGACGCTCGTGGCAAACTGATAAGCCACCTGTGTGGTCATGAATCCGTGAGTGATTTGCTCTTTTTCGAAATATTCGTTCAATGTCAGCAAATCCAGACGCAGTTCTTCAGGGATGATGTAAAGCGTGGCGCCAGCGGTGAGACACGGATAGGTTTCCATCATATTGGCATCGAAGCCAAAACTGGCGTAGGCCGTGACTTTGCAGCCCGGGGTGAGGTTAAATCTACGATGATACCACTCACAGAATGCGACGAGGTTACGATGCACCAACTGACAGCCTTTGGGCGTGCCCGTCGTGCCAGAGGTGTATAGCATAATGAACAAATCCTCCGGTTTTACAGTTGGCAGTTGGCAGTTGACAGCTGGCAGTTGGTTGATGTCTTTCGTGTAGAGTACGTCGCCTTGGTATTCGTTCACGATGTCGCGTAACGATTCATCAGCGATGAGCAGTTTGGCGGAAGCATCTTGCATCATGAAGTTGAGGCGCTCCGAAGGATAGGTCGGGTCGAGGGGCTGATAAGCGCAGCCGGCCTTCAATACGCCCAAGGAGATGACAGGCATCCACTCGCAACGCGGAATCAACACGGAGACGACATCTTCTGCATGAAGGCCCTTCCCGTGGATATAAGCCGCGATGCTGTTGGAAATCTCATCCAATTCTTTGTATGTAAAACGCTTGTCCTGATAAACCACCGCGATATTGTCCGGGGTCTTTGCCACCTGATTACGGAACATGGAAACAATGGTCGCGTTCATATCCAGTTCCTTGTCGGTCTGGTTGAAACTATCCAGCAAGGCGCGTTGGCTCTCGGTGCAGATGTCGATGTCGCGCAGGAGGGTTTGGCTTAGGAAGCCCTCCAAAACCGCCTCATAACTCTCCATGAATTGGTCAATCAGCGTCTCGGAGTATTCGTTGGCGTTGTATTCCGCTTTGATATGATATTTCTTGCCGACATAGAACGCCATCAGATAAAACGACACGCCCTCGTTGTGCTTGCGGAGCTGTATGGCCTCCATGGGTTTGCCCATCAGTTCGGTGAAATCGAGAATGAGCCCATGCCATGCAAATATGGAGTTGGTTTGCAGGTTGAGGTCAGTCATGATGTCGGTATAGGAATAGAGGTCGTGCTTGCGGCAACCGATCATCTGTTCCTCACCTGCTTTCATGAAGTCGAGCACGGTGGTGTCGTCCGTGAACTTGGCATAAACGGGCAGCGTCTTCACCGTCATACCAACGGAATGTTGGAACTTCGGGTCGGTGCGGCCGTTGAAAACCGTGGTGAACAGCGATTCCTGCTCATTATTGTACTTGGCCAGCAGGAAGGAATAGGCCGACGTGAAGAAAGTGCTTTTTTTGATGCCGTTGGCTTTGCAGAAAGCATCCACCCGATCCATGTCGGTGCCGAGAATGCGGACTTTTTGACCGTCCCTTTGTTCGGGAATCTCTAAGTCGGGCATAAGTTGAGTGAAGGTGTCGCCGCAGTCAAAGTTCTGGGCATACCATTGTTTGCCTTCCTCAAAAGCGGGTGTTTTGCGCATCTCCGCTTCGGCAAGGGCAAATTCCTGCATTGACATCTCCTCGGGCGCCAGCGTGCCACCGTTGTAAGCCGTCTCCACATCGCAAACGATAATATGATACGAGGATCCGTCGCTGATGAGATGATGCATGTCGAAGAACCAATAGACATGCTCTGCATCGCGCATCACCTTGGTATGAAACAGCCTGCCACCATAGAGTTTGAAAGGCTCGATGAATTTCCGTTTCTCAGCTTCAAGGTCTGTAAGCTGTTCAACGGAAAGACTGAATTCCTCTTTTTCCAGGTCAATGGTCTGCAAAGGCTCTCCCTCGTCATTCAACTCAATACGTGTGAAAAAAACGGGATGGGCATGTACCATCGCCTCTATGGCGCGACACAAGCGATCGGCATCAATACTGCCATCAAAGACAAAAAGGAAAGGAAGGTTATAAAAAACCTCGTTTTCATGTTGTACACATTCGGCATAAATACCTAATTGCGATTTTGAAAGGGGCGCTGATTGTTTCATGGTTTTATGTTATTTCTTATCTTGCCAAGTGGTGGTGAAAATGGTGGGGTTGATGACGAGCATCAAATAAGCCCAGTGAAGGTGTTGATTGTCAGAGACACGCTTGAGGAACTTCATGGTCTCCGAACCGTACATATAAGAATAGCCGCATTCTGCGCTAATGTATTTCGTAAAGGCGTAATTGGCCGAAAACTCACCCGCCAGGCCCAAAAACTGGTCGACATTGGGCAACTTGGTAGCCATGGCATAATAATGCCCCGCCACATTGAAATTAAGGGTGTTGTAGGGATTGAATGTGCAGCCAAGATAGGCGTTTTGCAAACCGGGGGTGAAGCCTCCCACCCATGTGCTCATGTAGAAAAAGTCCATCGCACCGTAAAACTCGTGATGCGAACCATAAATCGGGTTGAAACCGCGGACCTTGTCGTGAAACACCAAGCCAATGTCTCCCTCGGGCGGCACGGCAAAATAAGCGTCACCACTCAAGTAGTCGTAGCCGGCATAGATGGAATAGCTGTCGCGAGGCTTGGCTGTCAGTTTTATGCTAGCCATATAGGCAGACAAAGGTATGCCGTGTTCTTCCGTGCCAAACTGGTAATAGAACGCACCTTCCGCCATGAAATATTTTGGGGTGAAGGTGATATATGTACCTGCCAACTGCTGGAAATAGGTTACCGGGACATTGTTTTTTTCGCCCTGCATTCCGATATTCATGAACAACAACGAGGCTCCGAAGTTCGATTTGGGCGTGTCATAGTGATACCAAAGGGTTTGCATCGACTTGTAAGGCTGGTTGCCATCCTTGTAAGCAGTGAAACCCTCCATGTTCTCGGGGTTTTGGTTGTAGGCGAAGAGCAGATGGACTTTGTGTTGCTGGCCTTCATAACCGAGTTTCAACACATCGTGGGTCGGGGCGGTCACAGACCAGTCGTTCGAGCCGATGATACGCTCGTCGTCGTAAGCAAGGATCTGTCTACCTATTTTGGTAAACCATCCTTTCTTGGATTTCAGTGTGACCCAACCTTCATTCAGGCTGAACGAGCCGCCACCCATGCCCCATGTGCCCGATTGCTGCAATGAGACTCTCGCCTCCAACCACGAACGGCTATAGTCAGTGGTCAGTCGGTAGCGCCCTAGGACAAAATTGGAATGACCTTCGTTGTTTTCTTCTGCTTCGCTGAATCCTCCGTAACGCAACTCGCCACGGGTCATCGTGTTCAAATTTACTGAAAAAGTATTGTCGGCCTGTTCCTGAGCCCACGATGCGACGGGGTATAACATCAGGAATGCCAGACAAACCAGTAGTTGTCGGCTTTTCATAGTGTGATATGGTATGGTTGATTATTCGATGTTGAAAAGGTCGATGAAGCCTGTCATCTTGAAGACATCCTTGATCTCCTCATTCAGATTTTTCAGAACGACCTTATTGCCGTTGGCCTTGGCGTTTTTCAGCAAGCCCAACAGGACGCGCAGGCCGCTGGAAGCGATGTATTCCAACTGGGCGCAGTCGAGGGTGATTTCTTTTCCAGTAAGATTGTGGAGGGGTTTCATGGCCTCTTCGAATTCGAGTGCATGTGCGGTGTCGAGTTCGCCTTCCAATGCAACGGTGTATTTGCCGTCGGTTTCTGTGATGGTCGTTTTCATAATTAATGGTCTTATTTTGTTAATACTATTGTTTATATAATTGTTCAAAACTAAGCTGTAATATCAGTTGACTTCGGGACACGGGACTTCGAGACTTTTTTGACCATGACCATTGACCATGACCATGACTGCTTTTACCGATGGTGAAGCGGTCATCGTCATAGTCACATGTCATAGTCCCTATGTCTCGCAGTCTCGTAATCTTATGTCCAATATGTAAACCGAATCTGCTCATCTACTCAATCAATTTTTTTCTCAATCATTAAAACATTTTTCCCGTCGATACGCTCGTAGTTGATGCTGTCCATCAGGTTCCTCACAAGAAGTATGCCCAAACCGCCAATCGGACGGTCTTCCACAGTAAGCGTGGTGTCGGCTCGCGAGACGCTTGTCGGGTCGAACGGACGGCCCGAGTCGGTGAAGATGAACCTCAACCGCTTGTCGTTGGCCATGACCTCCACTTTCAATTCGCCTTTGACATCAGCCAGATAGGCATAATTCATGATGTTCACCGCGACTTCCTCAACGGCAAGCTTGATTTTCTGGGAAAGGGATTTATCGAGTTTCAAATCCTCCGTCACCGATTGGACAAACTGGTTCAATTCAACGACTTGAGCAACATCGTTATCAAGGGTTATCGAGCGTGAAAGTGTCCACGACTCTTCTCTAGGCGTGTAGCGGATAGCCAACAAGGTGAGGTCGTCGCTGGGCTCGGCATCGCCCACAAAAGCATTCACCTTTTGCATAAGGTTTTGGATGAGTTGCGTCGCCGTGGCATCGTGACATTCTTTCACGGCTTCAAGGGTTCTATCGATACCGAACTGCTTATGCTGTAGATTTTTGGCTTCTGTAAGACCATCGGTATAAAG
>Ga0310690_10012906_pt1 | contig 10211 bp, 7 predicted proteins | sample AusTroGonzalo_MG_2_FD_207661 | JGI IMG/M metagenome (GOLD analysis project Ga0310690, IMG submission 207661) | Bovine rumen microbial communities from tropical cattle in Woodstock, Queensland, Australia - Gonzalo_04 (v2) (version 2) | ecosystem: Host-associated > Mammals > Digestive system >...
GATGGTGTCGTAAAGGGTGGTGTCGCTGTCGGCAAGGCGTGTGATGTGGTAATGGACGGTGGAGTCTTCTCCGTGCTGACCGGTGTAGACCACCGTCGTGTCGCCCGAAAGCGCGAGACCGGCAATGGAGTAGGGTATCATGGAGGGACAGAGGTAGAGGAATGCGGAGTCGGTCATGTTGGGCCAGACGTGGAGGATGTAGTGCAGATGGGTGTCGCATTCGGGTGCCGTGCCGGGGAGGATGAGCAGGGTGTCGATGCCGACGGTGTCGGCGATGGTGAGGCTGAGGAAGTTCCAGGGGAGCTGGTTCTCGACAATGGTGTCGTAGATCGTGATGTCGGTCTGCTGTCCGATGATGACGGTGAGGACGAGGAGGGTGTCGCCGTGGTCGAGGTAGAGGGTGGTGTCGCCATAGATGCTGGAGTCGTCAATCACCACGGGGAGTTGTTCGGGGCAGATGGTGAGGGTGTCGTAGTAGCGGCAGATGTGACTGGCGAGGAAATTGAGGGTGAGGGTGTCTGTGCAGGGGCGTCCCGTCATGGCGGTGGCGAGGCGGAGGGTGTGGCTTCCCGGGCCAAGGTCGATGATGATGGTGTCGGTATTGGCGACAGGCGGCAGGGTGTCGACCAGGAATTGCCAGTTGCTGCAAGGCTCGGTGGCGAGCGAGTCGGGGCGCACTTCGGTGACGATGCTGCTGTGGTTGACGAGGCGCAGGCGGACGAAGCAGCCTATGGTGTCGAGGGTGTCGATGGAGAATGCCGATACGGGGTATTGCGGTATGGGGGGCGAGGTGGAGATGAGGGTGTGGCAGTTGGTGCCTGCCGGGGCGCCGATGAATCCGAGTCGGCAGTGGAAGCGCTCGCGCGAGGTGGTAGAGTAGTCGCGTGTGGTGGCCACGATATTGCCCGGCTGGCCGTCGGGGTACCACTGGTAGGTGAATCCGTCGGGGGCGGAATAGTAGCTGGTGTCGAGGCAGTGGATGGCTTGGATTTGCCGTTGGTGGCATCCGAGGGTAAAGTAGGCATAGCCGAAGTGTGCCCCCTGCGAGCAGTCGTAGGTCGTCAGGCGGATGGATACTACCTGGCCGTGGACACCCGAGAGGTCGGCCCCGATGGTGGTCCAGTCTTTCCAGAGGATATTGCTTGAGCTGCCGATAGCGTTCCACCCCAGGGAAGTGGAAGCGACGTAGGTGGCTGAGTAGCAGTCGGAATTGATGGGTGTCCCTGCCGAGTCGAGGATTTCAAAGGTGAATTTGGGCTGCTGCTGTTCGTAGTGGCTGGGGTTTTCCAACACGGCGGCATAGCGCAGGATAAGGAGGTCGGACTGCGTGGTGTCGACCTTATAGTAGAAGGTGATGCTTTCGTACTCGCTGCCTGATAGGTCGTTACCAAGTTTGATCGAGGCGTTTTCGCCAGGCGGGATGACAGAGAGCAGCCCGCCGGTGTTGGCATCGGTTCCCGGGGTGGTGATTAGGGTGTGGCGGCCCACCATAGTGCCGATGGATTCGGTCATCGGATTGTTTTCGCTCCAGGTGCCGTAGGTGCAGTGGGTGCGGAGGTTGCCAAGGTCGTAGACCGACGGGCAGGAGGAATAGAGCGAGTCGTAGTAGTGGCAAGCCAGTCGGCTGACTGTGACGGTCTTCGTGACAGTGTTGGTACACCCTTCGGTCCGAAGGTAGTACATCGTGAAGGTGTGGCTTCCGGGGTTGAGGGTGAAAAGGGTGTCGCTGGCACTGAGTTGGTTCCCATGAAATTCGCAGTAGTTGGGGACGCTGGGATCGTGGGGGGTGAAGGTGGTGTCGCCTGCCGGGGTGTAGAGGGTGCTGCTGAAATCCTTCCGGAGCCGGAATTGGACGCGGCAGACGGTGTCGGCCTCGATGGTGTCGACGGGTATCAGTTCCAGCCTGCCGGTCGATTCGCTGAAGGTGATGGGTTTGGTACTGAGGGTGGCGACGTAGCATGACGTGTCGGGCATCGCGTAGGAGAACAGGTGGCAGGAATACTCCCGGAGGTCGTGCGGCACAAAGGTGCGCGAATTGCTCAGGACGCTGTCGGGATTGCTGTTGTGAACCCAGGTATAGATAAAACCGTCGGGCGCCGTATGTGTGTACCCTTGGTAACAGCTGTATTGTGAGGTGATGGAGTCGACCCGTATGCAGGAGAATTGTATCCGGCTCATGCAGCGGGTGTTGAGTCCGGGCGGTTTCCCTGCGGTGAAACGGATGGAGAGAGTCTGCCCGTGGAAGGGGCGCAGGTCGAAGGCGTAGTAGCGGTTGGGGGCGCTGTAGGTGACGTTGCCGTTGGCTGCCGTGGTGGTGGTTCCGTGCCGGTCGTGGTAGGTGAAGCGTATCTGGTAGCACGAGTCGCCCACCTGCTGGCCCGTGGAGTCGAGGATTTCTATCATGGAATAGGTCAGGCTGTCGGCGGGAGTCTCCCCCACGCTCGCGATGTTGACAATATCGCGGACGAGGAGGATGTGGGTGATGTTGGTGTCGACCTGGTAGATCCAGGTGAGGGAGGCCCCGAAGCCTATGGCGTTGACAGTGCCGTGCCCCAGCCGGACGTAAGGCGACTGGATGGAGTGGAGGTTGCTGACGATTCCCGTGTCGAGGTAAGGATTGGCGAATGGCCCCGAAGTGCAGATGACGCGCGAAGTGTTGAGGTCGCCCGTGACCGGGCAAGTCGTGAGGTCTTGCGCCCGTGCCGCAAGGGGAAGTAAGAGGTAAGAACTAAGAACTAAGAGGAGGGCGCGTCGCATTGTCCACTAAAAAAGGTATCCTATGGTGAAATAGAGGTTGGCCAGCTTCTCGTTGTCCTGTTCGCGCAGCGGCGAGGCGTAGTCGCAACTGACCACGAAGGCACCGCCCACGGTGGCTTTGGCGCCGCAGCCCACGGTGAAGTGCGGCGTGTAGGCACTCTCCTCCGTATGGAAATACTTGGCCGCCACGCTGGTGGTCAGCTCTTCGGGAAGCGTCTGCGGCTGGAGTATCATCATCTGGTCGACGAAGGGGTTGAGGGAGAGGATGACCGTCTGGTGTCCCACGCGCAGGTGGAAGACGTTGATGCGCAACTCGACGCTGGCGTAGTCGTAGCCACGGCCCAGGAGGCGGTTGCGCAGCATGCCGCGGGGCAGATTGTCGGCCCCGATGCCCTCGAACATGTCGCGTTGGCACAGAAGCTGGTGGATGACGCCGTTCTGGTAGAAGGGGGTCTTGCCCGCGAGCGTCAGCTGGCCGCCCACCATGTAGGCCAGCGTCACCACGTCGGGCCAGAGGGTGACATGGTGCTTCCAGTTGAAGTTGAGGCGCAGGTTGTTGTAGGAGGCAAGGTCGCCAAAGGCAAAGGTGCCGGTGAGGAAGATGTCGCCGTAGTAGCGCCCCCGCCCTGAGGAGGGCGTGATGCTGGCTCCGGCATGGATGTAGGGATGGAAGCCGCCGGAGGTCTCTTCGGGGGTCACGAGTCCCCAGAGGCGGTAGAGGTCGTAGAGGCTGATGGTGTCTTTCAGCTGGTTGATGGGGGCAAGGCCGCGGTTGTACCTGTCGACATCCACGCGTCCCGTGGCGAAATGCTGCAGGCCGAGACCCGCGTGCCAGTAGATGTCGGCCCCGTTGGAACCGAGGCTGTCGAGGTGGGCAATCTTGCCCCGGATGTCGGCGGCGCCGCGCAGGTAGTTGCGCTTCATGCGGTAGAAGGCAGAGGAAATGTAGTTGGGGTTGTCGTGGATATAATACGAATCGGGGTAGAAGGGGGTGGCGAGGAGGTAGTCGTAGTATGCCTGGTATCCGTTGAAGCCGTAGAAGTCGTAGAGGGCGTCGGGCTGGTAGGTGAGGTCGAAGTCCAGTTTGTAGCCGTCGAGGAGTTTGCGGGTGTCGTAGTAGGCGCGGAATATGCCTGCCTGGTGGCTGCTGTAGCCCGCCTCGGCGTAGAGCATCTGGTTGATGCTGCCGTTTTGGGAAAAGTCGAACCACGACCCTGCCACGCGGCCGCTGAAGCCCAGTTGGTCGTTGTATGACAGGAACGGCATTGCGCACCAGTGCGTGCCGCGTTTTTGTATGGCCCGCGAGGTCTCCTGCATCGTGATGCCGTCGATGGAGGCGTAGGGGTCGTAATCCTCCTCCTGCGCGACTGCGCAGGTTCCTATAACTAATAGGTAAAAACCAAAAGCCAATAATCTCTTCATAATCTATCCTGTCTATCGTATCTGTCCTATTTATCCCATTCCCAGCACTCCACACACGCCGTCGACTCCAGCCGGTCTTCCAGTTCGTCGTCGAGGTCGGGGAAGAAGTCGATGCCGGTGACGAGCTCGAGGTCGTCCACACTCACCACCCAGGCTTCTATCGGGCCGAGGCGGTTCTCGTGCGGGACGAGGAGGGCAATCATCTGTTGCCTCGCGGGGCAGTGAACCACCTTGTAGAAGTAGTCGGGCACACTGATGAGGTGTTTCTTGCCGATGGTGGGGAAGGGGTCGGTTGTCTGGATGAGGGTGATGCAGTCCCACGCGGTGTCGCAACGGATGCCGGTCTTCTCAATATTGCAGCGGATGATGGCACTGCATCTCTTGACCGTCGTGGCGTTCAGGACGGGTCCCGTCACCACCTGGATGCTGTCGTACTTTATCGCCCAGTCGCGCACCAGTGCCTCCATGCGTCTCCAGAGGCCCGCGTTGAAGGCGTGGGTCTGCGGCGACATGTTGCTCATATAGAAGCACTCCTGCTGCACCGTCTTGTCCCAGTTCATGTCGGCGTTGGGCGCCAGATGCCCCTTGTCGTAGCCGCTGTTCTTGTAGTCGTCCTTTGTCGCGCTGCCCCCCTCAACCAATGGGTCGGCCTTGAAGCTGTCCTTTCGGGGCAGGTCGCCGAGGGCATGTTCGCGCGTCAGCAGGTAGGCCACCCACGACGGCTGGTTGTGCTGCGGGTTGTACGAGAGTGTATAGGCCGTGTGCACTACGCGCTGTTCCCCCTCCATATCCGACGGCAGCAGGCAGTTTTGCCCGCTTGCGCCCACGGCGAGAAGCAAAAAGAGGAGATAGAATGATATGTGTTTCATGCCCTTCGAAATTATTTCTCTTTGAAAATGCAAAAATACAAAAAATATTCGTACTTTTGCACTTCCAAAAGGAGAAAAATATCTAATACTTTATAATTATGGCAGAAAAAGTTTACAAATTAATGAATGACAGTGCTCTTGCACGTTGGTCCGCGCTTATTCTGATAGCGCTAATGATGTTCTTCGCGTACATGTTCGTTGATGTCATGTCGCCTCTGAAAACCCTTGTTGAGGGTGCCAGGGGTTGGGATAGCGGTGTTTTTGGCACTTATGCCGCTTCCGAATACATACTGAATGTATGCGGCTTTTTGATTATCGCCGGCATTATCCTCGACAAGATGGGAATCCGTTTTACCGGCACTCTCTCCGCTTCCCTGATGGTGATTGGCGCTGCGCTGAAGTATATCGGTATCAGCGACTGGTTCCAGGGAACCGGTTTTGCCGAGTGGCTCAATTCATGGTGGGTGGCAATGCCCGCCAGTGCCAAAATGGCTTCGCTGGGCTTCATGATTTTTGGCTGTGGCTGCGAGATGGCAGGTACAACGGTGTCCAAATCTATAGCCAAATGGTTCAAGGGTAAGGAAATGGCTCTCGCTATGGGTCTTGAGATGGCCATCGCCCGTTTGGGCGTTTTCGCCGTGATGTGGATTGCTCCCATCATTGCCGCTAAGTTCGCTGCCAACGGTATGCAGTCGATTGTGGCTCCCGTGGCTTTCTGCGGAGGACTGCTTTGCATCGGTCTTATCTTCTTCCTCGTTTTCTGCGGAATGGACAAGAAGTTTGACAAGCAACTCGTTGCAGCCGGTATGGCCACCGAGGAGAAGTCGCCCGAAGACGAGTTCCATCTGCGCGACCTTGGCAAGATTTTCTCCAGCAAGATGTTCTGGATTGTCGCCATGCTCTGTGTCCTTTACTACAGTGCCATTTTCCCCTTCCAGCGTTACGCTCCCAACTTCCTTGAGGTGACCCTCGGCGTTGATGCCGCCACGGGTGCGAAACTCTTCAGTGTCTTCCCCATCCTGGCCATGTGTCTGACTCCGGTACTCGGCATTTTCCTGGACCGGGTTGGCAAGGGTGCTTCGATGTTGATGGTGGGTGCAGTCATCATGATTGTATGCCATCTCAGCTTCGCTTTCTTGCTCCCCTTGTTCCCCTACAAGTGGTTGGCAGTCCTGCTGATTGTCACTCTCGGCGTCAGTTTCTCGCTGGTTCCTGCCGCTTTGTGGCCCTCCGTCCCCAAGATTATTGACGAGAAGGTGCTGGGTAGCGCCTACTGCCTCATCTTCTGGGTTCAGAACCTCGGCCTCTGCTTTGTCCCGCTGCTTATCGGCAAGGTGCTTGCCTCCACAGGCGGTTATGTCGTGCCGATGATTATCTTCTCCTCTTTCGGTGTGCTGGCATTCATCTTCAGCCTGTTGCTGAAAGCGGAAGACCATAAGAAAGGCTTCGGACTCGAACTCCCCAATATCAAGAAATGACAACCGTTACCCTTGGCCGCTCCGGCCTCATCGTCCCCAAGAACGGCTTCGGTGCGTTGCCCATCCAGCGCATTTCCAAGGCTGACACCGTCCACCTCCTCCATAAGGCACTGGACCACGGCATGTACTATTTCGATACCGCCAGGTTCTACACCGACAGTGAGGAGAAGCTCGGCGAGGCTTTCCACGACCGCCGCGACAAGGTGATTATCAGCACCAAGACGGGCGCCGTCAACGCCGCCGACTTTTGGGACCAGCTGCACACTTCGCTGCGCCTGCTGCGCACCGACCATGTCGACCTCTATCAGTTCCACAACCCGTCGTTCTGCCCCAAGCCGGGCGACGGCACGGGCATCTACGAGGCCATGCAGGAGGCTGTGCGCCAGGGCAAGGTACTCCATATTGGCATCACCAACCATCGCCTCGCGGTAGCCCGCGAGGCGGTAGAGAGTGGCCTCTACGAGACCCTCCAGTTCCCATTCTCCTACCTCGCCTCCGACGAGGAGATGGCGCTCATGCAGTCCACCGTCGACCACGGCATGGGCTTCATCGCCATGAAGGGTCTCGCCGGCGGACTCATCAACCACGCCGCCACGGCCTACGCCTACATGGCCCAGTTCCCTGGCGTGGAGCCTATCTGGGGCATCCAGCGCGAGAGCGAGCTCGACGAGTTCATCTCCTTCCAGGACAACCCGCCCGTCCTCGACGACGAGATGCGCGCCCGCATTGAGAAGGACCGTCAGGAACTCTGCGGCGACTTCTGCCGTGGCTGCGCCTACTGCCAGCCCTGCCCCGCGGGCATCGAGATCGAGAGCTGCAACCGCATGTACCTTTTCCTCCGCCGCGCCCCCTACGAGGTGTACCTCAACGAGGAGTTCTACGAGAAGATGCAGAAGGTGAAAGGGTGCCTCCAGTGTGGCCGCTGCCGCGAAAAATGCCCTTACCACCTCGACACCCCCAATCTCCTCAAGCGCAACTACGACGACTTTATGGAACATTGGCCGCGCCGAGAGGAACTGCTCAATAAGAAATAAAAGAATCCGCCACCTCAAGGGGTGGCGGTTTTCTTTTCGATGGCGATGACGACCGCTGTGCAGTCTTTTACCCTGAAGCGGATGTCGTGGTTGCCGTAGGCCATGCCGTAGAGGCGGTCGGGGTCGTCGTGGTATTGCGGCCGTGGATCGTGGGCCAGGAGGTCGAGGAGAGGCTGGCGCCGGTCGGCGGGGAGGTGTTCCAGCAGCTCCGGCGGGCATTCCACCGCCAGCAGCCGCTCGGCAGGGCGCGCGGCGAAGCCGCTGCGGGCGTCGGGATGGCTGTCGGTGTAAGGTAGGTAGGGCTTGATGTCGAGGATGGGCGTGCCGTCCATCAGGTCGGCACCCGCGATATGCAGCACGGGTCCGCGGTCGGGCGAGATCTCTACCCGCGTGAGCCTCACGGAGGAAAGCCCTATGGGGTTGGGACGGAAGGGGCTGCGTGTGGCGAAGACCCCCATGCGCTCGTTGCCCCCCAGGCGTGGCGGCCGCACCGTGGGCGACCAGCCCTCGCGCACAGCCTCGCTGAAGACCCACACCAGCCAGAGGTAGTCGAACCCCTCCAGCCCCCGCACAGCCTCCGCCACCCGGTATTCCGGCTCGAAGACGATGCGGGCCGGCGTGTCGACAATCCCCGCCTGCCGCGGGATGCCGAATTTCTCAGGGAAGAGACTCTCGATATGGGCGATGGGGGTCATGGAGTTAGGCGTTATCCCTAGTATGACTAGTTCTACTAGCGCTACTAGTATTACTAGTTTTAACCTTCAAAGCCCCTTCCTTCAGGAAGGGTACCACGGGGCAGGTGTCCCGGCGGAAGGCGAAGAGGACGTCGTCGTGGGCGCCGAAGCTGTCGAGGCGCTGGATGTGGTAGGCGCGGGGGAGGCAGTAGGCGTAGGGGTCGTCCTTGCCGAGGTGCCAGAGGTCGAGGGCCATGCGGGCGGCATCGCTCGTAGTGCTGTAGCGTCCGCTGTCGAGGAGCCGCTCGATGAGGGCGCCGGCAAAGAGGGTGTCCTCGACGCAGAAGTTCCCCTCCCAGCCGCTGCAGATAATCACGAGGGGGTTAGGACATGAGAGGAGTCGACTGGTGAGTGCCGTGATGTTGGCGAAGGCCCCCACGAGGGTGGCATCGGCGGCGGCGCCGCGCAGGATGCAGCGGGTGCCGTTGGTGGTGCTGTAGGCGAGGCGCTGGCCGTGGAGGTCGTGGCGGAGGTATTCCGTGGGCGAGTTGCCATAGTGGGCGTCGCCTATCTTCTTGCCGCCGCGCTCGGCGGCGAGGAGGTAGCCCTTGTCGCGGTACCCCTCGAGGGCCTCCAGTGTGTCGAGGGGGACAATCTCCTCTGCCCCGGCCTGGAAGGCGGCGCAGATGGCCGTGGTGGCGCGCAGGATGTCGACAGCCACGACGGTGCACCCCTCAATGGAAATGGGTGCTGCGGGCGTCAGGGCAACACTAATCGGTGAAGCATTCATTGCCGAAGGCATCTTCGTTGTATTCATGGCGTTCAAGGCTGCCGTCGGGGTTGATGGCGAAGCCATAATAGGAGGGGTTGGCCGAGATGTATTGGTCGTGCTTGTGGAACCAGCGGCGGGAGCCGATGGGCAGGTTGCGCAGCACGAAGTCGCTCATCTGCTGCATGAGGATGCAGCGGTGTGCGAGACTGCTGCTAACGCCGCTGCGGTCGATGAATTCAAGGTCGGAGGGTAGTTCTATGGGTTCGCCGTAGGTGTCGACGGGCTGTATCTTGTCGCCCCGCACCCAGGAGTGCATCAGGTCCTGACCTGTCTTGGTCGAGCGCAGGGTGTATTCGGCGTAGACAACCATCTCGTTGATTTCGGGAGTCTGCCATTTGTGGATGGCCACGAGGAGGACGGCATCGATGCCGTAGAGGCTGTCGAGGTGGCGGATATCTCCGTTCATGTAATCTTTGTAGGCGAGACCGAGGCTGTCGAGGATGATGTCGGAGGCCAGGACGGGGAGAGTGTAGTAGCCCATGTTGACGAGCGGTTCGGAGAGGGTCTGCCGCATAAAGAGAGCCGCGGAGGCGAGTTCCTGCACCAGCAGCTCGTCCTGCGAGGTCTTGACCACGGGGCGTTTGGCATTGTCCTGCACAGGCCCGATGAGCACCGTGACAGGCCGTTCCTTGTAGAGGTCGTTGTACGACGTGGCCTTCTGCTCCGTCTGGCAACCCGCGAAGGCGACTAAAAGGTAAAAACTAAAAACTAAAAGAGGAAGGGTCTTATTGATGGGTTTCATGGGTCTAATAGGTTTAATGGGTGAGCGGCGCCCGCCCTGTTAGTTTTTACTTTCCACTCCCGTGCTGTCCGGGGCTTCGCGGTAGCCGTTCTTGATGAGCCAGGCTTCGTATTTGCGGGCGAATTCCTCGCGGCGCTGCTTGCGTGCCTCGCGGCGTGCCAGACGTTCCTGCTCGCGTCGCTGGGCATCGAGTTCGGCCTGGCGTTGGCGTTCCTGCTTCTCCAGGGCCTTCTGGGCCTTCCTCTCGGCGCGGGCAATGCTGTCCTGCCTGTGCTGTTCGGCGCGGATCGAGTCCTCCTTGGCTTGAATGGCGGCCTGGCGTGCCTCCTCCTTGTCGCGCTTGGCTTGCTCGCGGGCTTTCTTCTTGGCTTTCAGTTCCTCCTGGCGGGCGCGTTTCTGCTCC
>Ga0310690_10012907_pt1 | contig 10211 bp, 7 predicted proteins | sample AusTroGonzalo_MG_2_FD_207661 | JGI IMG/M metagenome (GOLD analysis project Ga0310690, IMG submission 207661) | Bovine rumen microbial communities from tropical cattle in Woodstock, Queensland, Australia - Gonzalo_04 (v2) (version 2) | ecosystem: Host-associated > Mammals > Digestive system >...
ATCGCAATCGTCTTCCGGGAAATGCTGGAGCAGACCGATTTCAACACGGAACTGCTGGGGCAGTATTTCCATTTCTGCTGGGACGGCAGACGAGCGGAGGATCTGCGATTCATGGCAGACGAACTGGATTCCGTGAAGGACGGGAAACTGAAGCATTTCGCTGTCTTTTTCCGTGCGGCGGCATTACTCCTGACAGAGGACAAGTCGAAGGAAGAAGAAGCGCTCGATCTGCTTGCCTCGACTCCGACCGCCGAACCCGAATTCGCATTTTCTGCCGCGAACTGCCTGTGCCGATACGGCCGTCTTGACGAAGCGGAAGCGAAGTACAGGGCGATTTCGGAGACCTACCGCAATCCTTCGCTGATCTACGTCAATCTTTCCATCATCTACCATGCAAGGGGCGAAGAACAAAAAGCAATGGATGCCGCAAAGACGGCATATCAGCTCGAAACGGAATCCCTGTTCCCGGCCTTCATCTACGCGAAACGACTCTCCGAGGCGAAACGCTATGAGGATGCGGTAGACGTCCTCAAATTCCCGCGTCACGCCGTGAACTACCGCAAAGACATCATCGAACTGTGGTGCGACTGCATGCACCATGTAATCGAGAAAAGCTTCGCCGACCGGAAGATCCTTCAGGCGGAAAACCAGTGTCGGCATCTCCTGATTATCAACCCGGACGATGAATTCGGGAAAGAAAACCTGGAAAAAGTCCGGGAGATCCTCTTCCCGAAAAAGGATGATGACGGGAACGAAAACGGCGAGGCGGGGCTGTATCGAAACCTGCCGCCTCAAACCGACTTGCGGCAATAACGCCGCACGAGGCCGATTCACCCCGAATCGTCCGCAGCCACGTCTGCCGGATCAGATGAACAGCGTGGTGCCGCTGGACTTCACGAGTTCGGCGAAGGTCGCGACGCCCGCCACCTCGTCCACGTCGTTCAGCTCCTCGCGCGTAATGCCCATCACGTCCATCGCCATGTCGCAGGCGACGAAGCGGACGCCGGCCTCGCGCGCGGACCGGATCAGTTCCGGCAGCGTCAGCACATTCTTCTTTTTCATGACGGACTTCATCATCGCGCCGCCCATGCCCATCATGTTCAGTTTAGAGAGCGCGAGCTTCCGCGGCCCGGTCGGGAGTATGAACCCGAACATCCGCGAGATGATGTCCTTCCTGACCGGGGGCGCCGGATTTTTGCGGAGGACGCTCAAGCCCCAGAACGTGAAGAACATGCTGACCTTCATCCCGGCGGCGGAAAGCCCGTTCGCCAGGATCATGGCCGCCATCGCGCGGTCGAAATCGTTGCTGAAGACGACGATCGCGGCGGACTGTCCCGCCTGCGGCACATTCCCCTGCCCCGCCGGAAGCTCCGCCGACTCCGGGGGCGCGCCCTTCAGCACGTCGGCCTCGATCCATGTTTCGACGCGGGCGAGATTCCGCACGGCGCAGCCGGCCCCTTTCGCCCAGTTCAGCAGATCGCCCTCGAACGTCGACGGCGCGAGCAGATGAACGCCGCCGCCCGGCGGGAGATCCTTCATCGCGGACTTCAGTTTCACGACCGGCCCGGGGCACGGCAGCGTCCGCACGTCAAGTTTCGTGAGATCGCCCGTGGACGGCATGGAAATCATATCGTTTTCCGCCTTCCGTTCCGGGGCTGCCGGCTTCCTCTGCTCGCGGTGGAACATCTTCCACGCCAGCCATCCGCCGGAAAGGTTCGCCGTGCGGAATCCGTTCTGCTTCAGGATGCGTTCGGCCAGATATCCGCGCAGTCCGACCTGACAGTACGCGACCACCGGACGCGATTTGTCGAGTTCGCCCAGACGCGCACGGAGTTGTCCGAGCGGGATATTCGCCGCGCCGGGGACTGCGCCGAGTTCATGTTCGTCAGGCTCGCGGACGTCGACGATCTGCGCGTCCTGCGGGATGGCATCCGCATAAACCACGTCGCTTTTCCCGGTCAGGATATCCTCGGCCACGAAGCCCGCGAAATTCACCGGGTCCTTCGCCGAGCTGTACGGCGGGGCATAAGCGAGCTCAAGTTCGCCAAGGGCGGGCGCTTTCAGCCCGTTCCGCATGGCCTGCGCGATCGTGTCGATGCGCTTGTCGACGCCCTTCGCGCCGACGATCTGAGCCCCGTAGATCGCGCCGTCGTCGCCGAAGATCAGCTTCAAGGTCAGGCGCGCGCCGCCGGGATAATAGGATGCGTTGGACGCGGGATGAATGTAAAGTTTTCGATACGGGCGCCCCATGTCCTTCAGGCGGCTTTCGGTCAGGCCGACCGCGCCGGCGCTCAAATGCCCGACCTTCACGATGCTCGTGCCGAAGCTGCCGCGGTACACGGACTTCCCGCCGCAGATGTTGTCCGCGGCGATGCGCCCCTGCTTGTTGGCCGGGCCTGCGAGCGGGATGGCCGTCCTGCCGCCGAAGATCGGGTCCGTGACCTCGACCGCGTCGCCCGCGGCATAGATATCCGGATCGGACGTCCGAAGGTGTTCGTTCACGACGATGTGTCCGCGCGGGCCGCATTCCAGACCTGCTTCGGTCGCGATGGCCGTATTCGGGCGTACACCGGTCGAAACGATGACGAGATCGCTTTCCAGTTTCGATCCGTCGTCGAGTTCGACTTCCACGCAGTCGAGATGCTCATGATACGCCCTGACCGTGCGTCCGAACAGCACGCCGATCCCCGCGGAAGCCAGCTCGTCCGCGAGCGCCCCGGCCATTTCCGGGTCGAGGGTCGGCAGGACGTGTTCTCCGCGCTGGATCACGGTCACGGCGAGGCCGCGTTCCCGAAGATTCTCCGCCGCTTCGAGTCCGATGAACCCGGCCCCGACCACGACGGCCCGTTTCGCACCGGGCAGCCGTTTCAGGGCGCGGTCCATGTCGCGGATCGTCCACAGGTGGGTCACATGCGGGAAGTCGTTTTCCGGGAAGACGTCTCCCGCCGGGGTCGCGCCGACCGCCAGAAGGAGTTTGTCATAGTTTTCGGTATATTCACCCTCCGCGCGGCGGATGGTCAGCAGACGGTTCGCACGGTCGATCTTCATCGCTTCGTTTCCCGTGCGCACGTCGATGCGGAACCACGAAGAAAACTTCTCCGGCGTCATGACGAGCAGGTCGTCGCGTTCCGGGATGACGCCGCCCAGATGGTACGGCAGGCCGCAGTTCGCATAGGAGATGAACGCGCCTTTCTCCAGCAGAATGATCTCGGCGGATTCGTCCAGACGGCGCAGACGGGCCGCGGCACTTGCTCCGGCGGCGACGCCGCCAACGATGATGACTTTCATACATGCCCCTCCGTGATTCGGGATGGTTTCGGATCGCTTTGCTGCGGACGGCCGGCACACGGCAGTCCTTGAATTCGAAAGCCGGGCCGTTCCGTTGTCCTGTAATGTAATCCGCCGTCCGGCATTTGTCAAGCCTGCGATCCGCTTTTGACGCCTCTTTTTCATCACGTCCTTTTGTTTCGCTTTTCGTTCGGAATAAAGTTTATTTTTTTTTCGGTAACGCGCTTGATTTTTCATAATAACACGTTAGATTAACAGTGATAACGCTTCTTTCAACGAAAAAAATACGATAAGGAATCCGCACCATGAAGAAACAGAAGACCACGCTCCGCGATATCGCAAAAGCCGCAAACGTCTCCATGATGAGCGTATCGCGCGCGCTTCGCGGCGGAGTCGGGGTGAGCGGCGAACTTCGCACCCGGATCACGCGCCTCGCGGAAGAACTCGGCTATGTGCCGAATCGCCTTTCCTACGAGCTGGGCCAGCAGAAAAACACCATGACGGTCGGCGTCGTGATCCCGCACTTCGGCAACTCGTTCTTCACCAGCATCCTGCAGCAGATCGAAGCAACGCTCTTCACGCACGGATACCGCATCCTCCTCGCCTGCAGTTTCAACAACCCGATCAAGGAATTCCACGACATCTCCGCACTGCTGGAACGCCAGGTGGACGGCATCATCTGGGCGCCCGTCGTGTACGACGAAGGCCGCCGCGCCGCCGAGCTCATTATGAAGCAGAACTGCCCGCTGGTCTTCATCGACCGCAAGATCCCCGGCATCAACACCGACTCCGTGGTCGTCGACGACCGCCACGGCGCACTTTCCGCCATGCGTCACCTCACCAGCATGGGCCTCCGCAAGATCGCCTATTTCGGCGCGCGCCTGGATTCCTATGTGACGCAGGAACGCCGTTCCGGCTATCTGGCGGGGCTTCGCGAGGCGGGAATCGAGGTGCACGGCGACTGGATGTTCCGCACCGGCAACGACATGATCGCAGGTCAGAGCGCGGTCGCGCAGCTGCTGGAACAGAAGGACCCCGTCGAGGCAATCTTCTGCTTCAACGACATGCTCGCGGTCGGCACGGAGCTGGAACTCCTGAGCCGCGGCATCCGGATCCCGGAGGACATCATGCTCGTCGGGTTCGGCGGCGTCTTCGAAAGCGGCATCGTGCGCGTCCCGATCACCAGCGTGCATCAGGACGAAAACGCGCTCGCGACGGCCGCGGCTGAACTTCTGCTTACGCGCATGAACAATCCGAACATGAAGCTCCCGTCCGTGGAACGCGTCATCCCGACCAGCCTGATCGTGCGGGAATCGACGCAGCGACGTCCGGCGTCGAAGAAATCCGCGGCGAAAAGCAAATCACGTTAACCGAACGCTGTCTTCACGGCATCCGCGTTACACGGGGGCTCATTCCGTCCGGCGGACAGGCTCCCCTTATTCTTTTCTCTCACGTCGTCCGCGTTACGCGAGGCGTTTTTCCATCACATAGTCGTCCATGTAGAAACCGCCGCCGATGTCGTTCTTGACGGACTCGACGGTCTCGAACCCGTTTTTGCGGTACACGGATATCGCACGTTCATTGTGCTTGTTCACGTTCAGGCGCAGTTTCCGGAATCCGGCTGCGCGGCAGGTTTCCGATGCGTAGTCCAGCATCATCCGTCCGAAGCCCCTCCCGTGGCACGAGGTCAGCAGATACACCTTGTGAAGTTTGGCCGTGTCGTCATGGTACGGCGACCAGGAGATGTAGCCGGACGGCGTGCCGTCGACAAGGAGCGCGGCGAACCTGTATCCTTCGCGCAGTTCGCGTTCCATGACCTCCGGCGCGTACATCATGTTCATCATGTACGGGATCTGTTCCGGCGGCAGGATCGGGGCGAACGTCTTCGGCCAGACTTCGGCGGCGATATCGCGCACGATCCGAAGACTCTCCGGCGTATCGAGCGTCAAAAACTCCGTTTTCATTTTTTCCTCCGTGCCTTCCCCGCCTGTTTGAGCATGTCTTTCGCATGGGCGGACGCGGATTCGCCGCCGCCGAGCATGCGGGCGACTTCACTCACGCGCGCTGCCTCGTCGAGTCTGCGGATCCCGGAGAGCGTGCGGCCGTCCGCGACGCGCTTGGCGACGCGGAAATGCGTGTCCGCGCAGACGGCGACCTGCGCCAGATGCGAAATGGAGATGATCTGTTTGAACCGGCCGAGCAACGCCAGCTCCTCGCCGACCCGGCAGGCCGTCTCGCCGCCGATGTTCGCGTCGATCTCGTCGAACACCAGGACGGGGATCTCGTCGACGGCCGCCAGTACGGTCTTCACGGCCAGCATCACACGCGCCACTTCGCCGCTGCTGGCGACGTCGCGGAGCGGGATCATCGGCACGCCCGGATTCGCGGAGAAAAGGAACGTGACGGCGTCCATGCCGAGCGGGGTTTCCTTCGTCTCGGAGAACTCGATCCGGTAGGAAGCCTTCAGGAATCCGAGCTTGTGCGTCTCCTTCGACAGCGCCTGTTCGAGGGAGCCCGCGGCGGCCTGGCGTTTTTCGCACAGAGAAGCGGCGGCCTCATGGTATGACTGAAGCGCTTCCGCCTCCTTCTTTTCAAACTCGCAACGGCGGAGTTCGGCGTCGTCGAACGCCGCGACACGGTCCCGGACGCGCTCCAGATGCGTCAGCACGTCGTCGAGCGTGGGCCCGTAGCGGCGTTTCAGCGTCTGGAGCAGACGCATGCGTTCCTCCATCTCCTGAAACTCCTGCTCGTCGACTTCCACTTCGGATGCGAACGACGCGAGATCGGAGGAAAGCTCGTCGACGGCTTCCTTCGCGCCGTCGAGCGCGTTCAGAAACGTCTCCGCCTTCCCCGGCTCGAACCGTTCCAGACCGCGCAGGATCCGGCGGCAGTCGGCGATCCGCTGCGAGATGCTGTCCTCGCCGTCGGTCAGGCCGCCGCACACCTGCGACGCCAGCTCGATCACGCTGCGGGAATTGGCGGCGAGGTCGTGACGGGCGGTAAGCTCGTCGTCCTCGCCGGAATGGACGTCGGCGCGTTCGATCTCCTCGCAGTCGCGGCGGAGGCGCGCGGCCTCTTCGGGCGACGGCAGGGAGGATGCGAATTCGGCTTTCTCCCGGCGGACGGAGGCGAGGGCTTCCCATCTTTCGCGGACGGAGGCAAGCTCGCGCTGAAGCCCGGCGAACCGGTCCAGCACATCGAGCTGGTTGCCCGGATCGAGGATCGCGGCGTTCTCGTTCGCGGCATGCACGTCGACCATCGCCGACGCGATCGTCCGCAGCACGTTCAGATTGACCGCCGAGCCGTTCACGAAGTTGCGGGACGAACTGTGCGTGATGACGCGACGGACCAGGATGCCGTCCGGTTCGTCGGCCTGGACCAGCGCATTTTCCGCGAGGAAGGCGCGGAGTTTCGGCAAGGCGCCCGGGGCGAGCGTGAATCCGGCGGAAATCTCGCAGTGGTCCGCACCGGTCCGGATGGCCGATTTGTCGGCGCGGTTCCCGAGCAGAAGCCCGAGCGCGCCCATGATGACGGATTTTCCGGCGCCGGTTTCGCCGGTTATGACATTGAACGCGGGGCCGAATTCGATTTCAGCCTCTTCCACGATCGCGAGGTTATGTACGGAAAGCCAGTTGAGCATAAGGATCCGGGGATGAAGCCTCCGTGACGGTTGAGGGAAGTCGCGCGAGACGGACCGGGATGTCCGCGCCGCGCCGGAGACTGGTTGATTTTTTTCACAGAAAAAGATACGTCTTTCCCGCAAAAAATCAATTCAAACGGCGAAAAAAAACGAAAAAAACACGTTCGCAGCTTGAAAACGGCCCCGGATGAAGCTAAATTTCTTTCCCGTTATTGTTTCTTCCGACCATTATCCCGGATGCGACCTCCCCCGTTCATCCGTTTTTTTTCACTGTACGATCATGGAATCCGCACTGGCAAGACAAGTCTACGACAAACTGCTGTCCGTCTACGGTCCCCAGAAGTGTTTTCTGGAGCACATGACGCCGTTTCAGCTTCTGGTGGCGACGATCCTGTCCGCACAGTGCACCGACAAGCGCGTGAACATGGTCACGCGCGAGCTCTTCCGACGCTGGCCGGACGCCGAATCGTTCGCATCATGCGGCCGGGACGAGCTCGAACAGGCCATTTTCACCTGCGGTTTCTACCGGGCGAAGGCGGCGCATATCATCGAAGCGTCGAAGGCCATCGTCGAGCAGTTCCACGGCGAGATCCCCGACACGATGGAAGGACTGCTCCGGCTGCCGGGCGTCGGCAGAAAAACCGCGAACGTGGTGCTCGGTGACGCGATGGGAAAGCCGGGGTTCCCGGTCGACACGCATGTCAAACGCCTCTCCGCGCTGATCGGACTTTCGAAGTCCGCGGCCCCCGAAGTCATCGAGTCCGACATCTGTTCCGTCATGCCGCCGGACACCTGGGCGCAGTTCTCGCACCTTCTGATCGTTCACGGCCGCACGCGCTGCCCCGCGAACCGTCCCGACTGCCCCGGTTGCGAACTCGCGCATCTCTGCCGCTGTGCAGAGGGCAAGGGCAAGGCCGCGAAGAATGGCCGCAAGACCTCCGTTCCCGCGAAAAAAGCCGGAAAAACGCCTGCAGGGAAATCGGCCGCAAAGGCGCCCTCCCCTGTCCGGAAAACCGCCGGAAGCAAGTCCGGAGGCACGGTGAGATCATGAGCGGCAAGTTCAAAAAGTATTTCCGGGACATCAAGAAATTCCCGGACTGGATTTACTGGTTTCCCGCACGCGTGATAATGGCGTGGCGCGCACTGATGCCGGTCAGGATCGTCGACCCGAACGGGCTTCTCGAAGAATACCGCCATGCGCCGCAGCGCGTCTGCATCGTGAACATCTGGCACAACCGTCTGCTCATGCTCCCGCCGCTTTTCGAGCGGCCTCTGCGCGAACGAACGGTCGCGGTCATCAGCGCCTCGCGCGACGGTCAGTACATCGCCGACTTCGCCGCGCAGTTCGGCGCGAAAAGCATCCGCGGCTCCAGCACGCGTCAGGGCGTGAAGGTCCTCCACGATGCGATCAAGACCATCAAGGGCGGCTGCATGGTCGTCTTCACGCCGGACGGCCCGCGCGGCCCGCGTTACCACATGAGCAAGGGCCCGATCCACATCGCATCCCAGCTCGGCATCCCCGTCGTGGCGCTCGGCATCAACTACTCCGCGTACTGGGGCGTGAAAAGCTGGGACGGATTCCGAATCCCGAAGCCGTGGGCGAAACTCACGCTCATCATCGGGAAAGAACTGCACGTCCCGCCCGACCTGGATGCGGAAGGGATCGAACACTGGCGCAAGGAAGCCGAAGACGAACTGAACCGCGCTTCCCTCGTGGAACCGAAGGATTACCTATGAGCGAAAAAATTGCAGTCATCTGCATCGGCGACGAACTCCTAAAGGGCGCCGTCGTCAACACGAACCTCTCCTCCATCGGCGTCCGTCTGCTCGCGCTTGGCGTCGTCCCCGTTTCCTCGATCGAGGTCCCGGACCGCCGCGACGACATCCTCGCCGCCCTTGATTTCTCCCTGGCACGCGCCGACATCGTCATCACGAGCGGCGGACTCGGCCCCACCGCCGACGACGTGACCAAGGAGTACATCGCCGAACGCTGCGGCATGCGGCTGGAGGAGGACGGCGCGGCCGCGCTCAACATCATGAAACACTGGAAGATGCGCCATCCGAGCGAGGAGATCCCGCCCCGCGTTTTCAATCAGGCCCTTGTCCCGCACGGCGCGAAGATCATCCAGAACGACTGCGGCACGGCCCCGGGACTCATCCTGCGCACGCCGGAGTCCGATCCCTTCCCCGGCCGCACGATCATCATGCTGCCCGGCCCGCCGAACGAGCTCTGCCCCATGATGGACGCTTCCGTCGTGCCGTATCTGAAGAAGACGCTGAAACATTTCACATTCACCCGCGAATTTCATGTGGCCGGACTCGGCGAGAACATCGTGGAGGAGCGCATGCTCCCCGTAATCGCGCGGTTCCACTCCATGCTTTCCGTGGCCTACTGCGCCACCGCGCAGTTCGTCCGCCTCTTCCTGACCACGGAATCGCCCGAGGTCATGGAATCCGCCATTCAGTCCGTGCAGGAAATCTTCGCCGACGAACTTCTCTCCGACGACGCGGACTCGCTTTCCCACGAGATCCTGCATCTGCTCGGCGAACGCGACGAGACGCTGGCGCTGGCCGAATCCTGCACGGGCGGACTTGCCGCGAAACTCCTGACCGACATCCCCGGTTCCTCCCATGTGTTCGCCGGCGGCGTCGTGACCTACAGCGACGAATCGAAGACTTCCCTGCTGGGCGTTCCCGCGGACCTCATCCGCAAGCACGGCGCAGTCAGCCGGGAAACCGCGCGCGCCATGGCGGACGGCCTCGCGAAAGCCGTTCCGTCGGACGCCGCGATCGCGCTCACGGGCATCGCCGGACCGGGCGGCGCCACGGTCGGAAAGCCGGTCGGGCTCGTCTACGCGGCCATCCGCTACCGCGACAAAACGGAGGTCCACGAACTGCGTCTCCGCCGCACCCGCGAGCAGATCAGGGAACGCGCCGTCGCGGCCGCTTTTTTCCGGCTCCGCGCCATGATTCTTTCGCCCGGGGACGAGGCGTGATCCGCCTCGGATCTTCCCCATGCACGCCCGTTTTTCTCCTTATCCCCGCTCGCGCCCGCTTGAATTGTTCTATATTTTAATCTGTTTTTTTGAAAAATAATCCCCGCTTCCGCTTGACAACATGCTGAAGCCGGGCTATATTACTGGAAAATCCAAATCTTTTTATCACTCAACAACCATTTCTCAGGTGAAACATGGCTGAAGTCATTCTCAAGAACGTCTGCAAAGTCTACGATGGCGGCGTCAAAGCCGTCAACAGCGTTTCCATCGACATCCACGACAAGGAA
>Ga0310690_10012908_pt1 | contig 10211 bp, 9 predicted proteins | sample AusTroGonzalo_MG_2_FD_207661 | JGI IMG/M metagenome (GOLD analysis project Ga0310690, IMG submission 207661) | Bovine rumen microbial communities from tropical cattle in Woodstock, Queensland, Australia - Gonzalo_04 (v2) (version 2) | ecosystem: Host-associated > Mammals > Digestive system >...
GACATTTTCGCCGAGTGCTCTCTATTTTCCCATAAACCCATGGCCTTTTATGTATCCGGATATTCATAAAAATCCTTTTTCAGAGGCTGCAGAGTATTGCAGGCTTTTGAAAAAGGATTTAGACTGACCGAAAAGCCATAACTGGTTTATTGCTGTTGCTTTTTCTTCCCGGCAATTAGCAGTCCTGCAATTAATGCTATAACAGCAGCGCCTCCAATATAAGGGGCAACTCTACAGATGAATTTCCACATATCCTGCATGAAGGAGGCAAAGCTATCAGGCTGGTTTTGCCCTGGATTCTTGACGTCAGATGTATCTACAATGTCTGATTCGTCAAATCCCGGAGTTCCTCCAGGCTCAACCGTCGCAGCCGGTTTATGAACGTTCGGGTCGTCCAGAGAACCCCTTGTAAGCAACGTACCGCCAATCAGAAAAACAAATGTTGCAGCAATTGAAATCACCGATGTCCAGATCCTTCTGTTGTTTTTTCGACCCTGATTGATTTCCGTTATATTATTGTAAGATTCACTTGGTTGTTTATCAGCTGCCGGTTCACGGATGGAATCTACACGTACGTCCTTGGCTTCTTCCTCATTATCATTCCTTTGGAAATCATCCCAGAAAGTATCATTTTCTGCATTGGCATCCAATTCTGCTTTCCGCTTAACAACTTTATCCAAATAATCGGGATTTCCGTTTTTTATATCTTCCGGGATTTCTTCATTGGCAATAATGCTAAGCAGTTCCCTAACATCATCTTCGGAAACGATTCTATTATCATCCATACTATATATCCTCCCTTCCCTTTTTACTTGCTTTTCCCTGAACGTGTTTCATTATCATCACTATAATTCGGTGGATTTAGTAGTCGGGTTAAGGACTTGATGCCTCTGTTCACCCGGCTTTTTATGGTCCCTTCTGCTACTTCCTCCATGTGTGCTACTTCAGCATACGATTTACCTTCCAGTTGAGTCAGAACGATTGCATAGCTCTGATCGGGTGGAATTTCTCCTAGAGCCCTTCGTAATTCTTCTTTTCGGGTCTTTTTTTCAATAATTTCTTCAACATTGACAGAAGGATCTTCCGCCTCAAAGGGTATTTCTCCGTCTTTATCCATGGTTTTCCCATCTAGCGATTCAGTTATATCTGCACCCTGCCGTTTTTTCATCCTGAGCATATTGATAGCTGTATTAGCAGTTACCTTACTTACAAATGCCTTAAAAGAATCATTGTAACGGAACATATTTCTGTCTAATCCTTGCCAAACTCGGGCCATTGCCTCATTTTCGCAGTCTTCGACATCTTCCCTGTTGTGGAAATAATCCCATGCAATACTGCGGATTAGTCCGCGAAATGGCGTTATCAGTTGATCGAAGGCATTTCGGTCCCCCTCTGCCACTTTTCGGACCAAGCGTTCGATAATATCCTTATCCCCTTTTGCTATTCGTTTGGTAATTAGTTCGTCCATTCTTGACCGTCCTCCATTGTCCTGTTTACCAAAGCCATAGCTATTCTATCTTTTGTTATAGAATCTGTCAATAAAGTGAAGCCCTCGGGTGAACAATCTAATGGGAAGCACTGGAATAACTCGTCCCGACAAGCTCACAATACTGTCCTATTCTACTGGCGCGGATTCAGGCGGAATCATACAGGCGGCAAATCTGAGCAGATTTATACATTCTCCAGGCATAGAGGAATCGGCCATCTCCATAATTCTTTGACCTTTGACTGACGTTGGACCTATTGCCTCATCTGGAAGCCATCTGGCGCTTTGGCTAACGATCTGCATTATTTCACCTGCTTCATCATCAAACAACTGACCATTTAAAGCAGCAGATACCAGTTTGCCACAGTATTCCCGGCATGACATCAATAATGCTCCAAGGTAGCGATCGAAAACACCGGGAGAGAAAGCTCCATGATAGCAATTACTGTATACAAGCTTGATCTCATTTGTTTTTTTATCTAAAACAAAATTACCGAATCGCAGCTCCGCATTGATGCCTTGGATAGTTCGTTCTATTAGTGCCAAACGTCCGCGAAGATGATTCCGACATACCACTAATTCTATTCTGTACGTGTGTATACTGTATACAATTATTATCCTGCATTCGACTGGCAATCCCTGCATGACTGTACTGAATACGTGCTGGTGCTTATCAGCTGTGAGCTCTTGTCTTTCTGTATGGTATCCATGGTTAATGAGTACCAGGTTTATCAATTCAGTGACCGCTTCACCGTAATCAATAGCAGCCATATATTTTGATTCCAGAATAATATCATTGTCCGAAAGCAACGTTCGCTTTAGCAGACTGCTTCGTTTCGTAGTTTTCTTGCTATTTTGCCTACACTTTTGCTGAGCCTCATGACTCTGGTCAGCGTCAAGTCTTCCCTGCTCCTTTATCTCAGGAGATCTGATGCAGGCATCCAGCTCCTCTAAAACATCTGTAATATGTTTAGGCGGATCATTCCCGTTTGTTTTCTTCGATTCAGAACAAAGGTCGTACTCTTTGGGTATGCGATTTGCAGATGATAATCCTAAAGGTTTGGTAGAGGCTCCAGAAATAGTGAACACCATTTCCTTCAGGCGGATATATTCTTCTGGAGTCAGGCCTTGGCCAGTATTTGTTGCTTTAGACATAAATGCTCCTTCCCTGCCAAAAGCATTGCGACATATCAATGAAAACCCATTTTCCTTTTTTCTCCGCCTGCAACTTCATTGACAGCTTCCTGAAACATTACGCGCGTAGTCTTTGCTTTTTCGGTCTCATCGCACTGCATAGCATAGTTGAATGCTTTGTTCAAAACGCTCTCTGCAACTTCCTGATGCTTGCGAATGGAGGTGATTCCCTTTGTAATCATCTCGTCAATTTGCTCGTTCATCAGCTCGAAATCGAAATCAATCAGGCTATATGTCTTTTCAGAGAGACGTTTTTCTAAATATTTCTTCATGATGGATTTCATCCGTTCAGGTGTCGGATTGGGATACTTAATGATGGTACAACGATCTGCAAGAATCGGATTGACGTTTTCAAATTCGTTTCCAGTAAAGCAGATCGGGCAGTACGGGAGACCAACCAGGAGAGATTCGAGATATTTGTCCTCAACAGTAGAAACAGAATCATCCGTGATGGAAAGCAGTTCTTCATCGATAGTTGCCTGTGGAATATCACCGGGAACTTTGTCAATCTCATCAATGACAAAGCCAACAATCAGGGAGTCGTTTTTGTACTGAGCCTTAGCCAAACTGCCTAAATCAGCTGATTTATATGTTCCGCTGTCTCCTGTCATGCCATGACCATAAGTTGCCTCAGGCACTTTGATAACCTCAACCGGGATTGAAAGAGCCTCCTGCAAGAGAAGCTTAGCGCAGGTCGTTTTTCCGCATCCTTTGTCTCCAATGAACATAATCGGCCGCATATGACCTGTTTCCATGTAGTTGATCAGAGAAGGGACCATAAACGACACGATTTCGTCAGGGAGATCATGCTCTTTGCAGAATTTCTGGAGTTTCTGATACATTTCACGTGGCTCAGAAACGAAATGAAGAGGCTTTTCGAGTGTCATCTGACTGAACTTCCTGGCGTAACGAAGCCATTTCTTCTCCACATGCTGAGAATTTCGATTATTCCTAATTTCTGTCTCAGCCTCTTTGAGAGCCTCTTGAGCGTCTTTGGAGAGTCCGCATATCTGGCCGTCAAACCAACCATTTGAGGCTTTAATGGCCTTCTTTTGCGATGTTTTTCCGGAATCATAGGCATCCAGGGCCACCCTGAGAAGTTCAGTCAGGTCTTTGTCACTTAATCCCAAAAGGAATTTCTTCTCACGGCTCAGGTTATCAAATGCAGACGCTGTATTGTCATTAGCCATAGCAACACCTCCAAGTAACATCTGGTTTACAATACTATTAACAACGAAAGCGGATTCAAAGTTCCCGCGAAACAAAGGTAAACCTACTGCACTCTTTGAAAACCGGGATCAGGGCAGACTGCTGAGTAAGGAACAGTATGTATTGGCAGCAATCTACTCTGGTAAAAGATTTATTGAACATAGGGCAGCAAACAGTTTTCTGATGAAGTCCCCGGACAATACAGAAACCCGGAAGAACAGCAAAGTGTTCTTCCGGTAAATGATTCTTACTGATTAGCCGCCGCGGGAAGATCCTCCTCAGGGTTCTCGCCTTCAGCCATCTTGCGCTTCAACATACTGATGAGGCCATCCAAGGGATTAGTCTCCTCCTCTTCAGAATCGTCACCAGAAGTGCTTTCACCGGCTTTATCGGCGGGATTCTCATTCTCCTTGACGCGCTCATCAATCTGCTGACGCATCCTCCTCATCAGATCCTCGTGGCTTTCAGAACTCTGAATTTCTTCATTGGTGAACAAGGCTTTCATGAAAACCGGGTAGTATTCCTTGAGAATCCGCATCGTCCGGACAAAAATCTCAAAAGCCATTTCACCAACACAGCAGTCGTCAGTTTTGGTTGGGAAGTCATAGCTGATATTCACATCGCCGGAATCATCCATGGAGAACTTCATAAACCTAACAGTATCATTCACATAATTGCAGGCTTTCAGGATTCTCTCCTGCTTATCCTTTGGGACATTGTTAATGAATGAGAAGATTCGGACTGCTACATCGTTGCAATCGTCAATAGAAATGAATTTCTCAACGACCATAGGACCGCCTTCAATGGAGAAACCGGCTTCGACCTCTTCCTGCACTACTCCTTCACTGACACGATACTTGATTCCCCTTTCATCGAACACCTTGGTAATCAGGTCTGTTGCACGGTACTTACTCATACTTCCATCTCCCTCCGCATATTTGTTTTGCAGCATTTTCGCCGCCTTACACTACATAGAACACCAATCTTTCGGATTGGTTCCCAATTTAGAATAAATTTCTTTCGAGATTCTTGAATTCTCATTTTCCGAATTAGATATTGGATTGCTTCCTATATTATATGGGAATTGTGGGCGGAGGGAACTTTTTCTGTTTAACCGTTGTTTGATTTAATGGGAGTGATACCATCGGACTTCTTCGATGCACAGAAAACATGTGGAAAGGAGCGCATAGGAATGAAAAAGACTGATTACAAGCCAACAGGCTCTCCATTTGAGATTGATCTGGCCCATGACGATCATCTGGACAGATTCATGAAACTTTACACGAATAACACCGGTTCAGTTCCCTTTGAAGAAGGAATCATGCAATATGAGGCGTCTGAGAAGAAGCATAATCGCGTCTGCGGTTATGTTGAGATTCTTAAGATTTCCTTGGCCAGGGTCTGCAGAAAACTGTCATCCTATAAGAACAGATTGAAAATGCGGAGTAACAGGTTTTCAATCATCAATGATGAAGGAAAGCGCGTAAAATGTAAAATCCTTTTTACATTTGATTCTGCCGCTATGAGAAAGTCATATATTGTATTTACCGACGATACAAAAGACGAGGATGGAAACACTAATGTTTACTCGGCAGTTTATGATCCGGAAGGTCCGAGAAAGCAAGTGTTGGCCTCTATTGAGGATCCTCAGGAACTAAAGCATATTGAGTCTATTATGAATAATTTGGTCGAAATGTTCCGAGAAGGAAGAAATCATCCAGAATACTTTGTATGATGGACGAGGAAATCATTCATAAAGAGACTCCCCATCGCTGATCAGTTTGACGGCAAACTGCTTTGGATAAAATAGCGTCTGACAAGCTGACATGAGATTGTAAAAAGTTATGGGTATCAAATAATCAGATGATTTAAGGAGGACAAAAAGATGAAAAAGGTGCTTTGTATGTTTCTGTTGCTGTGCCTGATGATTGTTTCTGCATCGGCGGACGAATGGGTAGTACCGAGGAATGGAGTTCCATGTTCCGGTTCATACTATGATGACTACGCATTCTATGGGATCAAGGCCAGACTTATTGAGGATCTCGCTACCCGCAGTGGTCCCTCTACGACCTACACCGGATGCGGTTCTTACCAAATGAAAGGAGAAACCGTAACAGTATACTCCAGAAAGTATGATAATGGCGGAGTTTTATGGGTGGAGGTTGAATTCACCTATGGCGGAGGATATCGAAGAGCCTGGACCGGTGCGAAAAGGCTGAACCTCTCGGAATACCAATTGGCTTGTTTACCGGAAGAAGATGGCTCATTCCTGGGTTATGGGACAATTTTGACCCGCACCACACCAAGATACGGCCCCGGTACGCTATATTCAACTCACACCGAGGCAACTTTGAACAGAGGAGACCAGGTGGCAGTTATTAGAGAACAGAATGGCTTTTACCTTACTGAATGTTACATTAATGACAGCAATGAAAAGCTGAGAAGCTGGATTTCTGTTGATGAAATGATGTTGAATTAAATAGCAAAACTCTTGTGTATTTCGGGTAGAAAGCGTTTGGAGAGCTTTGTGAAGGGACTATACTATCGAGGCCCCAAACTCCCTTTTTGCAAACGAATATTTATATCAGTTCCAGCAATCCCTTCATTAGCTGTAAATTCTTAACTTCAGGAAGACAATCCTGAAATGGCATGTCCTTTCCTATTTGTTAACCGCCCAGTTCAGATATACCTCAAATATCGGGCTGTGCGGTTTTCAGTTTTGTTCCTATTTGTTAAGTTCTTCGATTTCTTCCCATTTTATGCTTTTGTTCCCGTCACCGTAAAGATAATACTCCATCTGGCGGTAAGTCTCCGCGCTCAGCCATACCTGTGCGGTGCTGTCGCCATCAATTCTGATATACGACAAAATGCGCTCCCGGTCCGGAGTATCCCATATGAGAGGTTTTGCCGTTATTTTAATCTGCCCCTGCCCTTCTCTTTCCCAACTGATCTTATAAAAGTCGCCCTCCAGCCGGCTCAGCTGATACTCCCGGCCGTTCGGAAATACATTAAACAAGCTGTTCTGATTGATCAGTTCATCATTAAGATACACCATATCCAAGGTATTCTGCCCTTGAAGCGGAATGTACAGCTCATTTTCCCACAAATGAAAAATCATCCATTTGCCGTCTCCAGATCTTTGGTAGTTTGGCGTATATCCCAGTTGCTGTTCCAACATATACTGCATTGCCCTTGGAGACGCTCCGGTTTTGTTGTCCGGGTCTTTCCTGGCATAATAGTCCATATAGTTGCTTGTTTCAAATACCGTAGAAGCTTCTTCCACGGATCCAATGCTGATTCCGAATACTGTCTCCTGGTTGTGTATAACAGTATCAACAACCAACATATCGTTATATGCCACGGGCGAAGCACAGATCTCTCCTTCAAGGGCCAATGACGCTACTGTCTCCCCTGTTCTGCCATCCAGTAAAAGAACAGTTCCGTCCTGAACTGCCTGAACAATCCATCCTTTTTCCGCTTCACTATTATACAGTGCCAGAGGCGAGAAAAAGGCCTGCCCCTCCAAGCCCTTTACCCAAAGGACATCTCCAGTTTCCTTCTCTAAAGCAATAATAGCTGCTTCCGATACTTCTCCGACATTCAGCAGGCCTTGTCCTTCGGCATTCAGGCCGGTCACCGTATAGAACACAAGATCGCCAAGTTCTCCTTTTCCGATCACCGGCGAGGCCACAAAGCCAGAAGGCACTTTTCCGCCAGGTTCCTTCTTCACGCCGATCTCCCGGCACCATATTTCGTTCCCGTTCATGGCATCCAGCCTTCGAACCTGCACATTACCGCCATTTTCATGGAGATTAAGCGTGTTGGCAGTATATAAGTCAAGCCTGTCCTCCTCTACCTGATCCAAAGCAACTGCTGCAAAAACGGAATCTCCGGTTTCAGCAAACCAGACAGGTGTCAGTGTATCCGTGTCCACACAGCAGACGGTTCCTGCCATATTTGCATAGAAAACATAATGATCCACCATGGCAAAAGGCGACTTTACTGCGGTCATGGACTTGTCTTTCCCTGCAAAGCTGGTCTTCATCATGACTGTTCTTGGATCAATTTCATAGGATGCTTCACGCCAGTCAAAGTTACTGTTCAGATAGACCAGATACAGATTTCCATCACTATCCATCGTTATGAGCGTATCGCTTTTTCGGTCAAACAGGGAATTGTTTTCATTCCCTATGACAAGGTCGTTCCCTTCTGCGTCTTTTGCTGACGGAAATTGCGTCTGTGTATACAGGTTGTACTGCCTCAGCAGATACTCGTCTTCTCCCATTGTTTCAGAATCTGCTGCTTCCCCCAGACTCATATAGGGCAGCCCTGAAGGGTGAATGCACGGGGCTCCTCCAGTAAATTGCCCATCATATATGTTATCGCGTGTCTTGGAACCGTCAAATAATTCCAGAAAGTATATCCTGCCATCCTTTCCCGGAATGATTACTTCCTTCAGCGCTTTCTTCTGCCGTTTTTCCTCATACAGATTGGATGCCTCACGTACTTCGACGCTCCATTTCATAATTGCAGGCTGTCTTAAACACTCGCAATCGCTGATATCAGCCTCGTTCTCCTGAAGAATACACAATTGTCTCTTCCACTGCACTTTCAATGAAGTCGGGGCGTCTACTTCACCAGCATAAGCGTTCTGTCTGAAAGCATTTTCTCTGAAAGTAAGGATCCCAAGGCGGATTTTCGTATAATCCTCCCCCGCAGGCATATAGATCCTTTCTTTTGCCGAACGATGATAATTATCTATCTTCCCTGACTGGTCATATACTTCCCATGCCATAACGGAAGACACGTTTCCTTGCTGCTCAATAACAATTGGCTCCGAGTAGAGTTCTGATATATCTTCTTCTGCCAACGCAGCAAAAGTGCCGAAGGAAATCACCGCAGCCAGTACAATAGCCAGAACTTTCTTTCCTGACATCCTCATTATCCTTCCTTCTTCACCAATTGGTCTTTATTGTTCGGTTTTGATTGGGATATTATATCTCTCATCTGCTTTCATGAGTTCTTCACGTATGGCATCTACCAGCTGATCCGGCGAGATCACCCGAACTTTGGTGGCGAACATAACCGCCCATTGTTTCATGGCTTCAATACTTGCCTTTACTCTGCAGGCAACAATTCCGTCTTCCTTCTCATGAAACCATACGTTTTTACCGAAGAAATCAATTACCAGGCTCACGTTTCTCTGATCCACTTCAAACTCAACGTCCGCTATTTCACCGGCAAACATGTTTATATTCTGATAAACATATTCCTGCAGATTCAGTCCATTTTCCAGTCCTTTGACCTGTGTTTTCGGCTTTGCCGGCGTGTCCAACAGTTCTATATTCGTTATGCGGTCAATTCTGTAGTTGGAAGCATTGTCATGATGATCATTATTGCATATCAGGTAATACCGGCCCTCATTGGTAATCATCTGGTAAGGGTTCAGCACCTGACGCTTCGGATTTCCGTCAGGATCCAGTGTCGGGTGCAATTTCATATCCGTTGAATAATAGTTGTAAGTAATTCTTACTTGTTTTCCCGCAGTAATCGCCTCATCCAGTATATCAATGGTATGGAACAGTTCCGGATTCTGCGGCGAATCTGCAGACATACAGTGAACATGATTCATCCGCTGGTTGAAATGGATATTGGAAAGTTTCCCGAGCTTATCGATCAATTCCCGCCGCTGTTTATACGGTACCGACCTGGAAAACAACAGGCCGTCTATAAGCATATGAAGCTCCGCTTCTGTAAAGTCATGTTCATAGTACAAAGCCGTATAGATAGAGTTTTCCTCTGTCTCCCCCGTTTTCTTGTTTTTGTGTGTGCGAACAATCTCATTGTACTGAATAGGATATCCCGATTCAATCAGTTCGTGAAGATTTCGCTTGACCGTCGCTCTGTCAACAACAACATGGTAATCTTCCCGCATTTTGTCAACAATCTGCTGCTGCGTCATGGTATGATCTGCATCTGTGTACTTCTGAAGGATCTTCAGAACATTCAGAATCAGAACTTTCTTTCCTTGCTCAGCCCCCATCTTAATCCTCCTCGCCTTCAGGTATTCAGGCGTCCTCGTGACAATGCTTCCGGGAAAACAATCCATCCAGCAATCATTCTGTTCAATTCATAAGAAACGCCATTCCCCGTGAACCGTTTCTTAAGCATCCCAGTTCACATCTGTTATTATAGTACACCAGATGATGTAAAAATACAACATCTTTTCGAATGGAATCAGATAAGACGAACTTTTTGAATTCGTACGAATGCGATTTGGAGACAAGTCGGTATGTGCAGAAGGGTGAAAGAGGGAGTTCGG
>Ga0310690_10012910_pt1 | contig 10210 bp, 8 predicted proteins | sample AusTroGonzalo_MG_2_FD_207661 | JGI IMG/M metagenome (GOLD analysis project Ga0310690, IMG submission 207661) | Bovine rumen microbial communities from tropical cattle in Woodstock, Queensland, Australia - Gonzalo_04 (v2) (version 2) | ecosystem: Host-associated > Mammals > Digestive system >...
TGCGGCCATCTTGCGGATGGCTTTGTTGAAGACGAAGGGGCCTTCGCCGGGCTGGTCCACGAACTTGTTTTCGTACTCAAGTCCGTAGATGTTGCCTACCATCTGGCCCATCCAGGCTCCGGCAATCTTGTCCTTGAGCTGGGTGCGGGTAATCTCAAGCGGCTTCTGGGCGCAGGAGGCCACAAGAAGGGCAAGGGCTGCTATTAGGGAGAGTCTTTTCATAATCAATAACCGGGGTTCTGCTGGAGGTTGGGGTTGTCACCGATTCTCTCATCAGGGATTGGCAGCAGTTCTGTATGACCGTCTGCATTATCGGCATCCTTTGCCCACCAGGCCTGAGTGTATTTTCCAAAGCGGATAAGGTCCTGGCGCTGCCAGCCTTCAAGAGCCATCTCATGCTGGCGCTCGTTGAAGAGATTGTCCAGGGTGAGTTCCGCCGCCGTCATAGGAGCCAGGCCGGCTCGTGTACGAATCTGGATAAACTCAGGAACCAGGGCAGCCTTAGTGGCCTGGTTTTGGCGTACCAATGCTTCTACATACATAAGAACCACATCGGAGTACCTCATCAGGTAGAAGTCATTCTCCATGGAAATCTTGTAGCTGTTAAGCGATCCGTCTGTCTGGTAAGGCCATTTTATAATCCTGGCGCCGTCCAGCCTTGCGATACCGCTGGAGAAGCGTGCAGGATCAATTGGTGAAGGATTCAGGACATAGTCGATGGAGATATCACTTCCATCGGCCTGCTTCTGCTTGTAAGAGTACTTTGCCCCATTGTAATCGTAAACCTGTCCGTAGAGCCAGGTAGCGCTTCTGCGGAGATCGGCAGGATCGTAGGTGTCGAAGAAGTCGGGCTGACATATCATGGTGCCGTTCCAGCTTGCTCCTTCAATGTTGAAGGCCTTGGCCAGGTCATCGTTGAATGTCATTACATAAATGTAGAAGGAATAGTTGGTATAGACGCTGCTGTGCGGGAGTGCAAAGATAGCCTCTGAACCGTTTTCGTTCTTGATGGCGAAATTATCCTCGTACCTGGGGGCAAGAGAGAAATTGCCACTTTCCATTATTTCCTTGCAGACCTTTTCTGCATCATCGTAACGCTTGGTCCCGGTCCATTTTTCAGAGTTGAGGTAAATCTTGGCAAGGAGGAACCTGGCTACATCCAGAGTTACACGGCCATATGTGGCGGCGGAAACGTTTTTGTCCAGAAGCGCTGTGTTTTCCTTGATTTCATTTTCCAGCCATGCAAGCATGGTTGCCCTGTCCTTCTGTTCCGGCAGCTTAACGGAAGTGCGGTCGATGGAGAAAGGAACATTGCCCCAGCAGTCAATTGCCAGAAGATAGTAGTAAGCACGGAGAATCTTGATTTCGGAGATATTCTTGTCTGTGGCTTCTGTCTTTGCGGCCGTCTCAAGGGAGTAGATGGCGTCGTTGCAGGCAGAAATGCCGTCAAAACAGAAGTCCCATCCGCATCTCACAAGCTTGTTGCTGGTGGGAATCTTATGGGTTTGAAGCTCTCCGTAACGGGGCTCTCCCCAGCTGCCGTTCCAGGAAAGAGGAATGGCGGTTTCATTGGTGAGCTGGATAATAAGGGTGAGCATGCTCTGCTCAGCGCCCCAGCTCTGCAGGGCAGTGTATGGCCTTGAAGTGTAGAGAGCCAGATTGGCAGGATCGTTAAGGAAGGTATCCTTGGGAATCTGGGAATAGATTACCTCGTCCAGATTTGTGCAGGATGCTGTGAAGAGAGCAGCTGCAGAGATTATTGCAATAGTAAGCTTTTTCATAGTTCCCTCCTGTTTAGAATTTAACATTTACACCAAGGGTGAAAACTCTTGTCCTTGGATAGTAGGAGAGTCCCTCAATACCGGGAGTAAGCCCGGTGAGGCCTACCTCGGGATCCACTCCGCTATAACCGGTTATGACCAGGAGGTTCTGACCGGAGAGATAGACGTCAGCGTTCTTGACGATGCTGTTCTTCTTGAGAGGAACGTTGTAATTGAGGGTAATGTTGTCCAGTTTCACGTAGGTTGCGTCTTCCAGATACTTGTCTGAATAGACAACCTTACCGGTGTATTCCGGCTCGTCAAGCCAGCTGCCAAGGACATTGTTTATGCCCAGGTTGGTAATGTTCTCGTAGACCGCCCTCATCTGATTGAAGACCTTGCCGCCAAGAGATGCGCGGAGACTGGCGTTGAGAGTGAAATTCTGCCACTTGACTGAGTTGCTCCATCCTATGTTTGCCCAAGGGTAGGCATTCCCAAGCTTTACCCAGTCGGCTTCCTTGGTCTGAGCCACCTTTGCGGAGCCGGAACTCCTGAGGCCCTCGTAGTTTGGACCATAGAAAGTACCGATGCTCTCGCCTTCAATAAGCCTCTGTGAATAAACGCCAAGAGGTGTATTCAGCCAGCCGATTCTGTATTCCTGGCCAACGAACTCTTCGTTGGTGAAGGAAATGAGCTTGTTGGTGTTATGGGAAGCCGTAAGTGTGGTGTTCCATGCAAACTCCTTGGTCTTTACGGGGGTGGCGTCAACGGTGAGTTCAATACCGCTGTTGCTGATCTTTCCCACGTTGGTGAAGAGTGTGCCGTAATCGTAAGGAGGTACAGGAACAGTGTAGTTATAAAGCAGATCCGTAGTGAGACGGTAGTAGTAGTCCAAAGTAATGTTTATCTGATTTGACGTTGTGGCGTCAAAGCCCACATTAAACTCGGATTTCTTTTCCCATGAAAGGTCCGGATTGGCGTTGCTTGCGGGAGCGTAGGAAGTGGACCACTGGCCATTGTAATAGAAGTTGCCGCTGGTTTTGACCAGGAACAGGGACTTGTAGTTCCCAAAGTCCTGGTTGCCGGTCATACCAAAGCCGGCGCGTAGCTTGAGCTCGTCCAGCCAGTTGACGTTTTTCATGAAGTCTTCCTCAGTTACACGCCAGCCCACGCTGACTGCGGGGAACCATCCCCATTTGTGGTTTTCACCAAAGCGGCTGGAACCGTCACGGCGCAGGGATACGGATGCCATATACTTGTCCGCCTTGTTGTACATTACACGGCCGAAGAAGGCAATGTACCGGCTTGAGGTTCTGGAAGAACTCATTTCTGCGGCGCCTGAGAGGATGGCCTTGCCGGCTCCGATATTGTTGACGCCGAAGAAATCCGTGTCAAAACCGTAGTTATACATATATGCAGAGTTGTAGTACTGCTGTTCATAAGTATAACCAAGGATGCTCTGGATGGTTTGATCCTCAATATGCTTGCTGTATTGGAGGGTGCTTTCGTACTGGAGATCAGTCTCGTGGGAGTTGCTTATTTCCGCAGATCCCTTAAGACCGGTTTCTCCGGGATAGTACTTGGTCTTGTAGTCCGTGTATTCGCTGCGCTTGCTGCTGTAGCTTACGAAGTTGTCCCACTTGAGACCTTCAACGGTCTTGACGTTGAGGGTGGCGCGGCCGTTGACGGAGATGTGGTCTATGTCGTAAGTCCCCTTGCGCTCGTTGAGCATGGCAACGGGGTTGTAGTAGTCCATGGAACTGACGGTGAAGTATCCGCCGTTGTCAGTGTCATTTTCATCGTAAACCGGTTCTGTGGGATTGTGGATGAAGGCCTGGCGGAAGATGCCGGAACGGGTGTTGTTGAACTGGCGCTTTCCGTACGTCATGTTGTAGTCGAAGGTGAGCCAGCCGTCAATGGCAGTCTGGTGGATATTGGTCTTGAACAGGTACTTGTTACTGTCGTTGTTCTTGAGCATACCCTGGTTCTGCTCCACGTTGAGGGTGGTCCGGTGAGAGAAGTTGTCCGAACCGCCGGCTATGGCAACGCTGTGACGATGTGAAAAAGGAGTCCTTGTGACTTCCTTGAACCAGTCGGTATTGGCGCCGTAGAGGGAGCCGCTGACTGCGGGTTTGTAGTTGGTGACGGCGTATTCGAACTCTTCGGCAGTCATTGGAACGGCCCTGGAAAGAAGGGTCTGGACAATTCCCTGACCACGGTACTCTACCGATGTGGTGCCGGCTTTGGCCCTGCGGGTAGTGATAATGATGACGCCGTTGGTTCCGCGAGTACCATAGATGGCGGCGGCTGAGCCATCCTTGAGGACGTCGATGGACTCCACTTCCTGGAAGTTGATGCTCTTTAAATCAGCACCGCTTACGCCGTCAATGATGATGAGCGGTCCCTGGCCTGCGCTGAGGGTGTTGGTACCACGAAGCAGAATCTCCATGGAGCCGTTGGGGTCTCCACCGTTGGGGTTGGTGATGGAAAGGCCGGCCACCTTGCCCTGAAGCATTCCGGATGCGTCAGAGAAAGCACCTTTGTCCAGGTTTTCGGCCCTGAGGCTGGTAACCGATCCGGTAACCTCCTTCTTGGTGGTGGTACCGTAACCGATGGCCACGGACTCGTTGAGCATTGTGGCCTCCGAAGGGTTCATGGTTACGTTATAGACGGAGGCGGCGCCTACCGTGAATACATAATCGTCATAACCCAGATAGCTGACGGTGACCTCGTTGCCTGATTTGGCGGAGAGGCTGAATTTGCCGTCCAAGTCTGTGATGGCGTAGGCCTTGGTGCCCGTAACCACAACGGTTGCTCCGGGCAGGGCGTCTCCGCGCTCGTCCTGCACCTTGCCGGAGATGGTCTTGTTCTGGGCAAAGGCGGTGGCGGCGCCAAGGAGAGCGGCTGCGGCCAATACTATTCTTTTAAAGGTATTCATACTTGACGATTATTACATTCCGGCTACGACCACACAGGCAAGACCTGCGATGAACAGGGCAAACATAAGGGCCAGGAGTCCGTAAACGCCTTTCTTGGCACCCTTGAATTCCTTCCAGATGAATACGCCCCAGATGGCGGCGATCATGGGAGCTCCCTGGCCAAGGGCATAGGAAACTGCTGCGCCGGCTTCACCTGCGGAGATGTAGTTGAGGGAAGTACCCAGTGCCCAGATTGCACCGCCAAGCATACCCACCAGGTGGGTCTTGAAATTGCCGGCAAAGTACTGCTTATAGGTAACAGGCTCTCCCACGAAGGGTTTCTTCATGACGATGGTGTTCACAACGAAGTTGCTCAGGAACACGCCAAGGGAGAAGATTACCATTGCGGTGTAAGGGGTGAGCTTGCCTGCTGCGGGAGCGGCAAAGTTGTCAAGGTCAACGCCGTTGTAAACAAGTGCGGAGAAGAAGGACATGATGAGACCTGCAAGAACTGCCAGGATGATGCCCTTGCGGTTCTGTTTGGGGTCACGCTGCTCGTTGGAGACCTTTCCGGAAGCAACGCCGTTGCAGACGACTGCCAGTACAACCAGTGCTACGCCAATCCACAGGAGGACGGTGTTCTGGCCTGCAACCGGATGGAGCAGGAGGTTGTTCAGAACACCCATCACAAGTGCGATGCCCACGCCAAGCGGGAAGGCTACAGCCAGTCCGGCGATGGAGGTGGAAGCGGAAAGGAGAATATTTGAAACGTTGAATATCACTGCGCCGAGGACCACCCAGCCGATGCTTGCCCAGCTGGCCTGTCCCAGATCCTGCAGGAAAGGACGTCCCTCTGTGCCGATAGAGCCTGCCGTGAAGGCAAGAAGGAGGGAGAACAGAACCATGCCGATGACATAGTCCCAGTAGAAAAGTTCGTATCTCCAGCTCTTGGCGGCCAGTTTCTGGGTGTTTCCCCAGGAGCCCCAGCAGAGCATGGTAATGAAACAGAAAACAACTGCGAGTGTGTAACTGCCGACGATAAACATAGCGGTATTGTATTAAAGGTTAATTTCTTTTCTGAACGGGATTGAATTTTGCGCGCCCATCTTCTGGACGGTAAGGGCCGATGCCGCGCAGGCGAACCGGGCTGCCTCCTTGAGGGATTTGCCCTCGGATACTGCGACGCAGAGGGCTCCGCAGAAGGTATCCCCGGCTGCGGTGGTGTCCACGGCCTTTACCTTGTGTGCGGGAACAAATACGGAGGGGCCGCCCTCGCAGATGAGAGCGCCCTTGCTGCCCATTGTGACGATGAGTTTGCCCACGCCCTTGGCCTGCATTGCCGCTGCAGCTTTTTCTGCCTCTTCAACGTTGCCTACGGGCATGCCGCTGAAGGTGGAAAGTTCGGTTTCGTTGGGGATGAACAGATCGATGTATTTGAAAAGCTCCTCCGGGAGGGGGCAGGCGGGTGCCGGATTCAGCACCACGGTTGCGCCGGCCTCGTGGGCCATTTTGGCGGCCTTGAGTACGGAAGGGATGGGGGTTTCCAGCTGGAGGAGGAGGATGCCGCAGGCTTTGATGTCCTTTGCGGAGGCGTCGATATCGGCCTCAGTAAGGTCTCCGTTGGCGCCGGAGGCCACTACGATGCAGTTTTCTGCGTGCTCGTCTACGGAAATGAGGGCTACACCTGATGGGAGTTCCGAGCGGAGGATGCCGCTGGTGTCCAGGCCTTCCTTTTCATACTGGGCGATGGAGTTGTCCCCGAAAATGTCCCGGCCAACCTTGCAGATGAACTTGACGTTCCCTCCAAGGCGCTGGGCTGCCACTGCCTGATTGGCCCCCTTTCCACCGGCGCCCATTGTGAAGACGCCGCCAAGTACGGTTTCCCCGGGGCGGGGGAGAGCCTTGGTCTTGACTGTCATGTCGGTGTTGCTGCTGCCGACGACAAGGATACCTTTTTTGCTCATATTATGTGTCATTAATTGTGCAGTTTTTGCGCAAACGATTGCGCCATATATGTGACAAATATAATAATAATTTATTTATTATCAAGCGAAATGTTTCGAAATATTTTATTTAATGATTACCTTTGTAGCGCAAACGATTTCGCTTATGAGTGAGAAAAACAATCTTGCAGCTATTTCAGAGCGCACCGGGTACTCTGTTTCCACAGTTTCCAGAGTGCTCTCCGGCAAGGCTGAAAAATATCGGATCAGCCGTGCCGCGGTGGAAAAAGTCACCGAAGAGGCGCGGCGCTGCAACTACAGGCCCAACCTTCTTGCGCAATCTTTGCGCACCCGCCAGTCGCAGACCGTGGGGCTGGTGGTTCCGGGGATAGACAACCCGTTTTTCGCGTCTTTGTCAAGCGTTATTATGACGCAGCTTCGCCTAAGGGGATACCATACGCTGCTGGCAGACTCCAGGGAGTCGGAAGAAGAAGAGCGTCAGGCCCTGCAGATGTTTCAGGACAGGAATGTGGAGGGGATAATTGCTGTCCCTGTTGCCTCTTCTCCGGAATTTCATGAGGAGATAAGCCGTGAGATCCCGCTTGTGCTTATTGACCGCTACTTTGAGAAAACATCTTTGTCCTATGTATGTACGGACAATTATGCCGGGGCATATATGGCGGCAAAATATCTTGCAGATAAAGGATACAGGAAGATTCTTGCAATTCAGGGGGTCCCTGCTTCAATGCCAAACAAGGAAAGGGTGAGAGGTTTTATGGCAGCGCTGGAAGGCCGTGATGTGAAGTATCTGATAAGCGGCGATGCATTCTCAGTAGAAAATGGCCAGAGCGTGACATTTGCAACGTTTTCCGGCAATTCTAATGCGTATGACGCCATTTTTGCCTTCAGCGCCACAATTCTACTGGGAACTATAGCGGCGCTCAGGAAACTGGGTCTGACAGAAGGCAAAGATGTGGGCGTCATTTCTTACGACAATAACGGCTTCCTGGATTTCATGAATCCGCCGGTCACCAGAATTGAGCAGCCGCTGAAAGAGGCCGGAGAGATTGCTGTAGGCACGCTTTTCAACTTGATGGAGGCACGCCGCTCCGGCGAAGACGCTCCGGCACCGGTGCAGCAGCTGATACGTCCGACTCTGGTGGTCCGTGACAGCTGCTAGTGTTGTCGCTGGCCATGCATCTTTTGAACAGGCTGGCAACAGTTGATAAAAAATAGGCTGACCACATGGGCCAGCCTATCTTTTGGAATGAAACCTCAATCAGTCTCCGCTTGGTTTACGGGCGGAGTACATGATCTTGAGGGCGGAGCAGCGGCGCAGCTCCTGTTTTACGTCGGAGACGATACCCATGCGGACATCCTGGTCAACGCGGAGGTTGACGGTCATGAGGGACCTTTCGGCCTCACTCATGGCATCACGCTCAGAGGCGATGAAGTCACGGATGTCTGCCACTGTCTTGAAAGAGTCGTTGAGCTGGATACGGGAATCGGTACCGTAGAGTGCCTGGTACTGGCGCATAGGAGAACCGATGTTGATATTGGCGCTCAGGTCTTTTCTCTCCAGTTTTGCAACTTCAGATGCCTGGGGAAGCTTTACGAGAACCTTGTTCTCAGTTTCACGCATCTGGGTTGTAACCATGAAGAAGAACAGGAGCATGAACACGATATCGGAAAGGGAGTTGGACGATGCCTGGGGGACTTCCTTCTTATTGCTGGAACTTCCGAATTTTGACATAATCTGTTTCCTCCTTATTTCTTTTTACCTGTATCCTTAGGCTCTGCCTCGGAGATGTTCTGGGGCACTGCCTTCTTGACTATATCCTGCTCTTCTTCGGTGAGGCGTGAGAACTTCTTACCGAAGTTGGCTCTGGAGAAGTCGTCTCGGAGTTCGTTGACGGCTTTCACAAGTTCGTTCTGGACTGCCAGATAGGCCTGGTAGCTGGTACCGCGGTCGTTCTGGAGGGAGATGACGCCCTTGGAGACCATGTAGGTCTTGCCCTCAATTTCCTTGGGCTCCTTTTCCGGGAGGTTGGGGGAATTGGTGGGGTTGGTAAGGAACTCCTTGATCTTGTCTTTCAAGAGTGAAATGTCCATGGCCTCGCTACCGGCAAACAGCTTATCGGCAGAATTGATTCTGACGATGATGATGTTACGGCGGTTGACCTGCTGATCCTGGGCCTGTTCTTTGTCCGGGATCGGGGGGAGACGACGCTGCAGACCTGTCTGCTCACCCATGGTTGTAGTCATGAGGAAGTAGCAGAGGAGCAGGAATGCAATGTCCGCCGTGGAACCGATTGCTTCAAATTTTCTTCTTGCCATGGTTTACTTTACTTTTTGTTGCGGATGGCCATCAGGACTTCGCCGCAGATGATGGAGAGGATAGCCGCTCCACCTACGATGTAGGCGAGGTTGAGGATGGTGTCGGTCATCTTGAGTTCTGAATCGGTAGGAACCTTAGAGCAATTGATGGCGGGGGCACCGGAAGCCAGCACGTATGCAACGCCGAAGAGCACTGCTGCACCAACTACGATGATGCCAATCTTGACAAGGCTCTTGGGATCCGTGGTTGCCTTGATGAAAAGGCCAACGCAGATAACAGATGCCAGAGCGATGCCAAGGACTGCATATGCCCAGTAGAACAGGACATCTGCAGCAGCGCCGTCATTTGCCTCAAACCCGGTCAGGGACCCCCAGATGAGCACAGCTACGCTAATGGCGATGAGAGCCACCAGGAGGATCTTGACGATTTTGGCGTATTTCTGTTTTTCCATTTTATCTGGAGTTAGACGGGTTGATTACTTCTTGTTGTATTTGACCATGGTGTCGACGAAGCGGATGGAGCTGTCTTCCATGTCGATTGACAGGGCGTCGATCTTGGCGATGATGTAGTTGTAGAAGATCTGGAGAATCATAGCGACGATGAGACCGCCGACGGTGGTGATGAGGGCGACCTTCATACCGCCTGCAACAACGTTCGGGGAGATATCACCGGCTGCCTGGATAGCATCGAATGCCTGGATCATACCGATAACGGTACCAAGGAATCCGAGTGACGGGGCGATGGAGATGAAAAGGCCGATCCATGAGAGGCCGTTTTCCATCTGGCTCATCTGGACGCCGCCGTAGGAGACGATGGTCTTCTCTACAACGTCAACGCCCTGGTCTGCGCGGAGCAGGCCCTGGTAGAAGATGCTGGCCACGGGGCCGCGGGTATTGCGGCAAACCTCTTTTGCTTTCTCTATGCCACCTTCCTCAAGGGCTTTCTCAACAGCGTCGAGAAGCTTGGTGGTGTTGGTCTTGGAGAGTGCAAGGTAGAGAATGCGCTCGATAGCGAGGGCCATACCGAGGATGAGGCAGATGATGATGAGTGACATGAAGCCTGCGCCACCTTCGATGAACTTGGTCTTGAGGGCCTGGTGGAGCGGAACTTCTTCACCGGAACCGGCGAAAAGATCCACAACGGGTTCGGCCTCGTCCTCAGCTTCGGCAACCTGCTCGGTTGCGGCGGGAGCTTCGTTCTCGTCCTGTGCGGAAGCGATGTTGGCAGTGAAGGTCATAAGACCGGCAACAG
>Ga0310690_10012911_pt1 | contig 10210 bp, 9 predicted proteins | sample AusTroGonzalo_MG_2_FD_207661 | JGI IMG/M metagenome (GOLD analysis project Ga0310690, IMG submission 207661) | Bovine rumen microbial communities from tropical cattle in Woodstock, Queensland, Australia - Gonzalo_04 (v2) (version 2) | ecosystem: Host-associated > Mammals > Digestive system >...
ACAAGTTTAGTTCAATTGCGGCGAACCGCAGATTGAAATTTTATTCAACAACTGCTCCCTGCGCGTTGTAGCGGACGCCGTTGCGGATGATGACGAGCTGTCCGTTCTCCATTGTCTTGGCAGCAGCATCGTCCACCATAACATCTTCAAGGGCGGTAACGCCGGCTCCGAGTTCAGCTGTTACAGCCTGTCCTTTGCTGTTTGTGGCGTTGATGACGATACGGATTTTGCCGTCCACATTGGTCACAGTAACAGTGCCACCGGTGAGAAACCACACTTTTTCAAGAGAGGTGCCAGCTGCATTCAGAACGCCTGCAAAAGACTGTGAGAGAAGAAGTTCTCCGCCCTGTTCAACCTCGCCTTCAGAAGCCTGAACTGTGCCGGGCTGTTCAGTGGAGTTGATGTTGTAAACGCCAGCAGGAATAGAGATAGTGGGATCAAGGGCATTAACAAAGAAGATAAGGTCAAGATATTGTCTGTTGGTGTTCCTTGCCAAGAGGAGAACGGCTTTGTTGGAAGCAAAATAGTCAGTATTGAGTTGGAAATCAGTCTCGCCGAATGAGCCGCTGAAAGGAGAGGTCTCTTCGTAAGCAAACGGATCGTCGCTACTACCGGAACCATCTCCTGTAGCGATATGATACATGGTGTTGTCAGAGCCAGCCAAATATACATCCAAATCCAGCATGTCACCATTAAGAGTTGCGGTGCCAAAACCTGATTTAATATCAACAAGCGAACCCGATTTCTTAAGATATGTCAGACCGCCTGGAGTCTCATCATCAATAACGACAGCAGCGAAAGCGCCGGAAACAGCAGTTGCCGAAACCACAATGCGGAAAGCATAGTTGTCTGAGCCTGTTCCTTCAACAAACCAATAATTATCTGACGATGTCTTATCTGCAAAGCCGGTGAAACCGGTAACACTGATTTCGACTGCCGAGCCACCTTGACCCACTTCGTCCTTGAGAGCAATGAGCCAATTGTCTTTACCTTCCTTCTGATACTGGTAGTCATACGCAAGAACAGCCGCACGCGCGGTCATAGAGAATGTGGTTGTCTGTCCCTCGATTTTAAGGTTTGTCGCCTTGAACTCATACAGAGGGAGTTTCATCTTCTGTCCTGTAGGCTGTCCGTTCTCATCCACCGCATCAATAAGGGTGTCACCAAGCAGTTTGACTTCAAGCATACCTGCCGTAAGGTTATACGTTTTACCTCCATAATAATAGGTGGAAGCATAGGGCTGACCTACCTGATAAGTGCCTGAAATCTTGTTGTCAGAACCGGTGTTGATGTCAAAAACAGCAAGAAGATTGTCCCCATCAGACGCGCGGAAATACCAGTCACCCGTCGAATACTTATCCGCATGCCCCATATACATGGCCTGTACAAAATCAAAGTCATTCGCCATCGCCCTTGCAGGAGCATCGTGGCGAATCTGAAATGCATTTGCGCCGAGCATGATTGTCAGAGCGCAAAGAAGAGAAGTTAATTTTTTCATAATTAGAAAAATTTAATTGGTTGTTTATTGGTTATTTATATTTGTGTTATATTTTGAATTGCCGTTGTGCAGGGTTAGCAAACAGCCCCCCACTACGTCAAAATCCGGCACAAAGGTACGGCAAAAAAATGAAACCGCCAAACATTTTTCATTTTTTTATCAGAAAAACACACAAGAACAACAAGCACAAGAATAAAGCGGCAAGATTATTCTCTATCCAGAGAGACGGTGCACACGCCGTCTCTTCAAGCGGGGACAAACGTGCGTGCTGTCCTTACGAGCCTGTTATTTCTTACATCAAGAGACTGTTATCACTACGAGACAGCCGTGAAATCATAGTAAAAAGCGTAGAATCACATAAGAATCACATATAAATCACATAAGAATCACATAAGATGTATGGCTGCCGGAATGTCCATTCTCCATAACATGCTATGGTTTTATTGCGTCCATGTTATTTCGCTTTCTTCATATATTCTTTTAAGGAACGCGCACACATAGCGCACGCGCGAGCGAACAGACAGACCTCACATCAAATGTATCCCCTGCCATTTTCCTATCCGGACCTATAAGAGACACATCGCATTCACGACAGAAAATATCGCAAACAAAGAGCCATAGCATAATACTATGACTCTACTGCAAAATAGAACAGAATCTATCAACGGCGCGTACTGCGGACAGAGCCGCCGCCAGAAGAGGCACCGCTGCTGCGCATCATACCCGAAGACGAGGACGAACCGCTGCTGCGCATCATACTGGATGACGAGGAGGAACTACTGCTGCGCGTCATGCTGGATGACGAGGAGGAGTTGGTACGAACAGTACCTGATGAAACAGACGGACTGCTGCTGCGGGTCACACCTGACGAGGCCGAAGAAGAAGTGCTGCGTGTGGTGTTCGCGGAAGAAGCGGTTCCGGCCGCCACATAACGGCTGCGGGATGACGGGGTCGTGGCTGAAGATGAAGTCACGCCTGAGTTCATCGTGTTGGTGGCACGTGTGGTGCTTGTCGCAGTGGGGCGCGCCGTTGTCGCGGCGGTAGTGTTGCTCCGCGTGCTGCGTGTCGTCAAGCCCTCATTTCCCGATGCCGTGCTGCGCATTGTGCTGCCGGCTGTGGATGTTGAGGCCTGTGTGGGGCGCGTGGAACGCACATTGACGCTGCCGAAAGTGTTCTGCATGTTGCCCGAAGCGGAAGCATGGGCGCGTGTCGCACCGGTTGTGCCGGCGGGAGTAACAGAGCGTGTCATGCGGTTGTCAGCAACGGCAGCAGTGCTGCGAGATGTATGCTGCGGCACTGCGGTGCGCAACTGCCGTGCGTTGGTGGCATTAGCCACGCCGCGCGCCTCCGCCCTTGCCGAGAAACGGGTCTCTGGATGCGCCGCCGCCCAGTCGCTGCGGGTCAGACGCGCGCTGCGCTCACTCTGACGGAGACCTGAAACCCCGTGGCGCACCGAATGCGCATAGTGGAAACTGCAGCGGGGATGATGGTGGTGGAAAGCGTGCATGTGATAGTAGTAGTCATGCCAAATCCACGGCGTGTAGCAGACATACCAACCCGGGTAATAGCCCCAGTAATAAGGAGAGTGCCAGCAAACCCATGTCGGTCCCCAGAACCAGTCGTAAATAACAGGGCGATAGATATATACAGGCTCTATCACATAGTCTGTGCCATACACATACTCGTCACCTATAACCTGCACGGAAACGGTCTGGTCGGCCTGACGCTCCACATAAATGGAGGCTACATCCTGATAGATATCCTTTGCAAGCACTGCCTGCAAAACGATGAGACGGTTCTCCCCCTCGCCTATTTCCACGACGCGCAGATAGTCCACAAGTCCGTCGCCGTTAAGGTCGAGGTTGTTGAGATGGCGTTCCTCGGAATTGAGTTCTTTTTCAAACTCTTCAAGGTTGTTCACCTCGCCGAACAGCGTAGCCACCGCCTTGAGGTCAAGGTTCTCGGCAATGTCGGCGTTGGTTGATGACACGGTGACGGTTTCGTCAGCACTGGCAATCATGATTCCGGTCATTAAGAGGACCAGAGTCAAAAGAATTCGTGAGGTTCTCATAATCATACCAATTTTAGTTCGTGATGCATTTTCTCCTTCTTGGTGCGCATGTAACGCACGTTATAGGGATTCGGAGCAATCTCTATCGGAATATTCTCTACAATTTCTATGCCATAACTTTCAAGCCCCACTCTTTTCACGGGATTGTTGGTCATCAGTCGGAGGCGTTTAGCGCCCATCTGACGGAGGATCTGCGCCCCTACGCCATAGTCGCGCTCGTCAGGACGGAAGCCGAGATGGAGGTTGGCATCCACAGTGTCGTCGCCCTGCTCCTGCAGGCGGTAGGCGCGGATTTTGTTCATCAGACCTATGCCGCGACCCTCCTGGTTCATATAGACGACGATGCCGCGCCCCTCCTTCTCAATCATCTGCATCGCCTTGTGGAGCTGTTCGCCGCACTCGCAGCGCAGGCTGCCGAAAGTGTCGCCGGTCATGCAGGAGCTGTGTACGCGGCAGAGGACAGGCTCGTCCTCGCGCCACTCGCCCTTGGTGAGCACCACGTGCTCCAGTCCGTTGCTCAGCTGGCGGAAGGGGGTGAGGCGGAACATGCCGTAGGCTGTGGGCATGTCCACAGTGTCGCCGCGCTCAACGAGGCAGGCGTCAGAGTCGGTATCAGCCTGACTGTCGCCGGCATTGGTCTGAAGCTCGCCGTCGGCTGGGAAACGGTGCGTCAGGCGGTAGGCGATGAGGTCCTTGATGCTGATGAGGCACAGGCCGTATTCAGCCGCCACCTTCTCCAGTTGCGGCATGCGCGCCATGGTGCCGTCGTCGTTCATAATCTCTATGAGAGCCGCCGCCGGATAGAGCCCCGCAAGGCGCATGAGGTCGATGGAAGCCTCGGTGTGACCGGCACGGCGCAGCACTCCCCTCGAGCGTGCATAAAGCGGATTGATATGCCCCGGCCGCCCGAAGGTATCAGGCGTGGAAGCAGGGTCGGCCAGAGCACGGATGGTGGCGGCGCGGTCGGCAGCACTGACACCAGTGGTGCAGCCCTCGAGCTTGTCCACCGTCACAGTGAACGGCGTGCCGAGCATGGATGTGTTGTTGGCCACCTGATGCATCAGCCCCAGCTCGGCGCAACGCTCCTCCAGAAGCGGCGCACACAGCACACCACGGCCGTGCTGCAGCATGAAATTGACCTTCTCCGGCGTGATTTTCTCCGCCGAGATGATGAAATCACCCTCGTTCTCACGGTCTTCGTCGTCCACCACAATCACGAACTTGCCCGCTTTGATATCCCTCAAAGCCTCTTCGATTGTATTCATTTTCTGTTGTTTTTATGTTTTTCCAATATCTTTTTAGTCCATGCCGCAATGCGCTCCGCCTCACGAATCCACACTTCAGGATTGAACAGGCCGGAGTCGGTCGCCGCCTTGTAAGTGAGGAAGATGCCTATCGGTAGCAACACAAACGAACTCAGCCACATACCCTGCCATACCGGCCAGAGAGCCTCGCGCGCCATCTTGTATCCGGCATTGTCGATGATGTAGTAGATGATGAACAGCACCACCGAAATCACCACTGGCGCCCCCAATCCGCCTTTGCGGATTATCGCCCCGAGCGGCGCGCCAATGAAGAAGAATATAAGGCACGCGAAGGCCAGAGTGAACTTGCGGTGCAGCTCAATGGCGTGCTTGCGCATATAACGCTGGTAGTCCTCCAGCATAATGGCATTGTATTGAATCACATCCCTGGCGTAACCGGCTCTCTTTACCGCATAGTCCAGCGCTTTCTCCTTCTCTGCCCGACTGAACCCTGCATATATCACATACGGATCCCGTCTTTCCCTGTCTTCCTCTGTGACAGGCGGAAGCACTTTCCGTTCACGGTGTTCACGCCCCAGATAGCGGGTATCAATCAGTTTGTTGCTCTGTTCGCGGCCGCGGGAAGCCGACAGCACACTGATGGAGTCAATCGACTGCACCAGAGCCTTTACATCCTTGCTCACATGCTGGTCCTGCAGCACCGACTCGTCCATGCGCTCAAAACCCGAGTTGAAATCAATCAGCAACTGCTTCCGTTTGAAAATCTCACGCCGGTAAGGCACACTCTTCTGCGTCTGCATGGCCTTCTGCTGCTGGTTGTCCAGGTTCTCGAACGACTCACCGTTGTAGAGACACAGCAGCAAGTGTTGGTGGTCTTCCGTAAAATACAACCGCCCCGAATCGGCCACCATGACAGTCGCGTTCTGGAAACCGGCAGAATAATCGTATATCATCAGGTCGCACAACAGACCCGTCGAAGCCTCCTTCTTGCGGACATAGATATTATAGCCTGTAACTCCCGGATAGAACTCGCCTTGCGGAATATCCAGTTCGGGCGACTTTTGCCTTAGCGAGAACACCAGTGTCCAGAATTTCAGCTGCGACTGCGGCAGCACGTAGTTCGAGAAGAAGAACGCCCCCACACTCAGCAACGCCACAAACAGCGTCAGCGGACGCATGATGCGGAACAGGCTGATACCCGCCGCCTTCATGGCTGTCAGTTCGAACTTCTCGCCGAGATTGCCGAATGTCATCAGCGAAGCGAGCAGAATGGCCAGCGGCAGCGCCATCGGAACCACTCCCGCCACCGCGTAGAGCAGGAACTCCATGAGCACACTCACCCCTACCCCCTTGCCAACAATGTCGTTGATACGCATCCAGATGAGCTGCATCAACAGGATGAAACAGCAGATGGCAAAAGTCATGAAGAACAACACAAGAAAGTTCTTGAGCATGTACTTGTCCAGTTTCTTCATGATTTTCATCCGGCTGTTTATACTGAGTTAACAGGCGCTGTGCCTCGATTGTGATATGATTCCTACGTCTTGTCCTTGATGGAGTCAAAGCCCTGCCCGAACACCCCGCGAACCTGACTCTGGCTCACAAATGCATGAGGGTCAATCTCCTGCACGAGACGGAATATAACGGCCGACTCATAGGAGCGGGCAATGGTTGTCACCACTTTCATCGGACGGCGGTCAAAGCCCCCTTCCGCATCAATAAACGTGCAACCGCGATGCGCCTGCGTGAGAATGGCCTCACCGATTTCGTCCGCTTTCTCGGAGAAAATCATGAACTGGACAGACTGCCGCATGCGGTTCATCACCCAGTCCACCGCCGTAGAGCACATGAAAGTGAATGTCAGACCGAACAGGATTTTTTTAATCGCGCCCTGGGTTCCCGCTGCCTGCAACGTCGGCAGGAAATAGGCACTTGAGATAATCAGCAGATCACTTAGCAGCAACACGCGGCCAATAGGCAGATGACGGTATTTGTTGGTTATCATGGCAATGATGTCCGTGCCGCCCGTAGAACCGTTGTTGAGGAAACAGATACCCAGAAAACAGCCCGTTACCAGACCGCCTATTACCACCGCCATGAACGGGTCGGTCAGCAGCGGCACCGAAGCCGTTGGAACCACCTTGAACCACACCGTCAGCCATAACACACCCCATACCGTCCGCAAGGCATAGCGCCGGCCGACCGTCAGGGCTGCCATCACAAGAAGCAACGCATTGATAAGCAAGCCGCTGAGCCATATCGGAACATACGTGTCCGTGGCAAAATAGATAATCTCGCACAATCCCGTCACACCACCGCCGACAATCGAATGGGGAATCAGCAACTGATTGACAGTAAGTGCATAAGGAAACGTAGAAAACATAATAAACAGCAGTTCCTTTGCCACAATGAAAGGTTTCATGCGACGGTAATGCTGCAAATGATTCTTCAGGTTCGTATTGGGTTTCATGGCTATGGCAGGAACAGGAAAGCGCAGACCTGACAGGTTGCATTCCGGCAGACAAATTCTCAAGCTTCAAGCAGATTCTCCGCAAAAAAACCAAGCGGCATCAAATCCTGCGCACTTTCTATCACATATATCTCGTCTTCCCCGTACAGCAATACCTCCATCGGACGCCCATAACGGTGTTCCGTCTCAATCATCACCTGCCGGCAGGAACCGCAAGGCGCACCGGGTTTCGCGGTGAATAATTCCCCTCTGCGGCACGCAATGGCAAGCGATTCCACCGCACGGTCCGGATAATTGGCATTGGCGGCGAAAAGCGTAGTACGCTCCGCGCACAAGCCGCTTGGATAGGCGGCGTTCTCCTGGTTGCTGCCTTTCACCACCACTCCGCCTTCCAGACGGGCAGCAGCCCCTACACGGAAATGCGAATACGGACTGTAAGACTGAGCGGTCATCTGCTTGGCTTCCGAAATCAGCGACTGCTGGGCATCGGTCAGCTCGTCCCATGAGCAGACCTTGATTCGCGTACGAAATATGCAATCTTTCATATTGTCGGTTGGTTTAGCGTGCAAAATTACAACTTTTTTCCGGTTTATGCAAGCAGACCCCGCAAAAAATACACCGCTCCATGTTTTTTCCGCCCGAAGAAAGCACCTTTTCTGCCAATGCCCCGTCAGAAACCAAACAACTGGGACAAAAGAACATCCGTCGCCCTTGGGGCAACGAATATTCCTTTTTCTTTTATACGCCCTCCTGCGCATACGCAGGAGATGACATGTCTTTATGCTTGGTTACTTCACAGCAGCACCCGTGATGTTGAAGCGGATGCCGTTGCGCTCGATGAACATCTGGCCGTTCTCTATAACTTTCACAGCCTTTGCTTCTGCTGCAACTTCGCCGAGAGCGGAGGGGGTGGAAGGTGCAACGTAGATGCAGCTGTGATGCCATGCTCCATCGCCGTCATTGTTCGGACGGAAATAGATGTCGTATTTGCCGTCGGTGGTTACAACGTAGTTGTTTTCTTCACCACCGCTGGGGAACCATTCGTCTGTGTCACTGATAACCTTGAAAGCAGCATTGGCTTCTAAGTCAATGGTCAGCATGTACTCAGTCACACCAGCTTCTGCCTTTTCGTTGAGGACGAATTTGTACTTGGCATCTACCAATCTGGTCCAGCCGGTCATTGAGCCGATCAGGTAATACTCTGCGGCGTTTACTGCCAATGCTGTCATCAGCAGTGCGCAAATTGCAAGTAATGTTTTCTTCATAATCTGTTGTGTTTTAATTGTTGAACTTGTTGTTTTTGTGACTGTGCGCCGCATCAGTCATCCTCGCGACACACTTTCACGCTGCAAAGTTACGACTTTTCTTGCAAACACGCAAGCGAAAAACGCACTTTTTTTTGTTTTTCTTTGCAATACAGCGTTTTTACGGCTCCGTGAAGGGCGCGAACAGCGCCTCTGCCGCCTTCCGCCAATGCCCGCTGACTATCACGTGGTGGTTGGCTATCGGCGCGCGCAGCAGTTCAGCGGCTGTCTCCGGCTCGCAGCGCAGCACCACCTGCGTGCGGCACAGGTTGGCCTCGTACTGGTTTCTTGCCAGCGTCAGGTCCCTCACGAACAGCCTTTTGAGGTCGCCGCTCACCTTCATCAGTGTTGCGTCGCCTTCCTCCAGTTCGCCGTGCAGCGCGACGCCTATGCCCGACTCGAAATGGGTGGCGTAGCTGTATTCCCGCACCATGTCCAGCGGCACCGTGCAGTGAGCGAACACCATCTCGCCCGTCTCCGGATTGATGCGCGAGGGGTTGGCCTGGAAGCCGCAACGTCCTGTCAGCGCCTGCGCCGCCATCATCGTCAGCAGGGCCGGCACATCGCCTTCGCAGGACGACGGCACGCCTTCCGCGTTCAGCAGTGCCAGTGCGAGGCAGCCGGTGTTGCGCAGCGAGGTCAGCAGGTCAAAGCACCGCAGTGTCAGCGCGTCCAGTCCGCGACGGGCAACCACTGTCCGCAGGCCCTCGTATATCCGCAGCGCCCCGTCAAACCACTCGCTCTTGCACGGCTGCAGCCTTGCCTTCGTCTCTTGCGGCACGGCTTTCACCTGTGCCACAGCCTCTGTCAGCTCCGCCATGTCCACATGCTGCACGCTGATGCCCAATGCCGTGCGCAGTGCCGACTCATCGGCGTGGCTGGCAATCAGCCAGTCCGACGGACGGCCGATGACGCCTATTGTCCTCCCTGTCATCTTGCGCCGCGCGTTTTCGGCGAGTGCTATCTCCGTCAGGCGGCGCGCCGTGTATTCCGCAGAGCCGTGCAGAATCTCGCCGCTGCCGCCGTGGTCGCGCACGTATGACAGTATCTCCATCGACGCGGCCAGCGAGTTGTTCCCGCCCGAGGTCAGCAGATACACCAGCCGGCCCGCCTGCACCTGCACCTTGTCCGCGAACTGCATCTCAGTCCCGCCTGTCCGCACATAGATTACCTCCGCTCCCTCGGCCTGTCTGCCGTATCCCTCCAGACCATCCGTCACCGTCAGCCTTGTGTCCGTGTGTTTCTGTATTTCGGCTATATACTGCGACGACTCCTCGTCGATGCGCCGCTTGTCATGCAGTGCCGAAGTCAGTGTGTAAATCCTTGATTCCATGTCTGTCAGGTGTTTTTATCGTTGTATCTCTGTGATGCTGTTTCCTCTTCTCTGTCTTCCGCCTTCGCAGTCCCCTCGCAGCGTTTTTCTTTTTCCTTCCCTTTATTCCTCCGGTTTTTCGGTGTTTCAGTTTGCAAAGATAGCACATAAATCGGCATTTTCCAAATTTTCCGGCATTTTTTTTGCACACGGTCCTTAATAATATATATACAATCTCTCTGACATACCTGCAATAAGCACAACTACTGCCAAGACTTGTATTTCCCTGA
>Ga0310690_10012915_pt1 | contig 10209 bp, 9 predicted proteins | sample AusTroGonzalo_MG_2_FD_207661 | JGI IMG/M metagenome (GOLD analysis project Ga0310690, IMG submission 207661) | Bovine rumen microbial communities from tropical cattle in Woodstock, Queensland, Australia - Gonzalo_04 (v2) (version 2) | ecosystem: Host-associated > Mammals > Digestive system >...
TTTTTGAGCATGATTCCCGAAATGATGATTGCGGCCATACCAATAAAGTATGCGGAAGTAGAAATCCAGGCAGCGCCACCAAAAATGGCACCGGCAATCATTGCAATGAAAGGAACCTTTGCACCACAAGGAATAAATGTAGTTGTCATGATTGTCATGCGGCGGTCACGTTCATTTTCGATTGTACGGCTTGCCATAATACCAGGAACACCACAACCAACACCAATGAGCATTGGAATAAATGATTTTCCTGAAAGACCGAACTTTCTGAAGATACGGTCAAGAACGAAGGCAATACGTGCCATATAACCGCAGGCCTCCAGGAAGGCAAGCATAATAAACAGAACAAGCATCTGTGGAACAAAGCCAAGTACTGCGCCAACGCCGGCTACAATACCTTTAAGAATAAGGCTCTTTAGCCATTCTGCGGCACCTGTTGCATCAAGGCCTGCTTCTACAAGGGCAGGAATACCAGGAACCCATACGCCGTATTCTGCAGGATCCGGTTCGTCGCCGATTTCTTCGAGAGTTTTTACTGCTTCTTCATAGTCAGCAAGGCTTGCAGTTTCTTCGCTGATTTCCAGAGTTTCTTCATCTTCGAGTGTGTAGATAAAGTCGCCTGTTGGAGCAACGCCGTTTTCTTCTACATATAAATCATAACCGTCTACAATTGCTGAGGCCCCAGCGTAATTTTCTGCAATTTCGCCATAGCCGCCGTCAATTCCAAAGAGGTGATATCCGTCGCCGAAAAGTCCGTCGTTTGCCCAGTCTGTAGCAGGAGCACCAACGCCAACCATGGCAACCCAGTAAACTAAGAACATAATTGCGGCAAAAATAGGAAGACCAAGCCAGCGGTTTGTAACAATCTTATCAATCTTGTCTGACTTTGTAAGAGAGCCGGCGTTCTTCTTTTTGTAGCAGGCTTTGATTACCTGTGCAATGTAAACGTAACGTTCGTTTGTGATAATGCTTTCTGCATCGTCATCAAGCTCTTTTTCTGCAGCAGCAATGTCGCTTTCAATATGAGCAAGCTTGTCGGCAGGAATCTGCATCTGTGACAAAACCTTGTCGTCGCGTTCAAAAATCTTGATTGCGTACCAGCGCTGCTGTTCTTCAGGCATGTCGTGAACAACTGCTTCTTCAATGTGAGCAATTGCATGTTCAACAGGACCAGAGAAGGTGTGAAGAGGAACAGTCTTTCCGTTCTGGGCAGCGTTTATAGCCTCGTCTGCGGCTTCCATAATTCCAGTTCCCTTGAGAGCAGAGATTTCCATAACCTTACAGCCAAGCTGATTAGAAAGCTCCTGGATGTTTATCTGGTCGCCGTTCTTTTTTACAAGGTCCATCATGTTTACAGCAACAACTACAGGAATACCAAGCTCTGTAAGCTGAGTTGTAAGATAGAGGTTTCTTTCAAGGTTTGTTCCGTCGATGATGTTTAAGATTGCATCAGGGCGTTCACCGATAAGATAATTACGTGCAACAACTTCTTCGAGTGTATAAGGTGAAAGCGAGTAAATACCAGGTAAGTCTGTGATAATTACATCGTCGTGTTTTTTAAGCTTACCTTCTTTCTTTTCTACAGTAACGCCAGGCCAGTTACCTACAAACTGATTTGATCCGGTAAGTGCATTGAACAAAGTTGTCTTACCGCTGTTAGGGTTTCCTGCAAGTGCAATTCGAATTCCCATTTTACACCTCCTCAACTTCAATCATTTCGGCATCGGCCTTGCGCAGTGACAGCTCGTAATTTCTTACTGTAACTTCTACAGGGTCTCCAAGTGGGGCAACCTTGCGTACAAAAACAGAAGTACCCTTGGTTATTCCCATGTCCATGATTCGTCTTTTAACTGCGCCTTCGCCATGAAGCTTAACGACAGTTACCGTTTCTCCGATTTTTACATCTCTTAACGTTTTCACTGTTTATCTCCTATATCATTATTTTTTTTGCGAGTTCATCACTTACCGCAATGCGGCTTTCTTTTACTTTTATGATTAGATTTTGACCCAGCGAGCTTACAATGCTTACCTGCCCGCCGACATTAAACCCAAGGTCTTCCAGGTGCTTTTTTACCTCCGGGCTTCCACCAATTTTTCTGATGATTTGCGGTTCATCCTTTTGTGCGTAAATTAGAGGCATCATATATTTCTCCTGTTAGCGCTGTAGGGTTAGTTATTGCTAACTGCAGGGTAAAAAAATAGAGTTAGACACTGCTAACTATGATAGATTATAGTTAGCATGTGCTAACATGTCAAGCGTGGTAGAAAAAACCTTTATTTTATGGTAAGTTAATGGTAACTAATAAAAAAGGAGATTCGCTTATGTCATTACAGGAATCTGGAGAAATGTATCTTGAAACAATTTACGTGCTTTCAAAGGAATCAAGCACAGTTTTAGCTATAGATATTGGAAATCACCTTGGCTATTCAAAGCCTTCTGTAAGCCGCGCACTCGGGCTCTTAAAAGAAAGTGGATATATTGAAAAATCAGATGTTGGTGGAATTAAACTTACAAAAACAGGTGAAAAAATCGCAAAAACAATCTACGAACGCCACAACGTTCTTTCTACCCTATTCATGAATCTTGGCGTAGACAAAAAAACTGCCATAGAAGATGCCTGCCGTATTGAGCACTATATAAGCGACAAAACCTTTAAGGCAATCAAAGCTCACATGGCTCAATACAGCAAATAAAAACCTAAACCTTAAACTGACGAACTTCATCGCCGATTTGCAGAATAGTTTCTTTAAGCTTTTCTGAAATATCCTTCAAGCCGGTACCTGTAGAATTAATTCTTTCGGCACCAATAGACATTTCTTCCATGCTCTGCTTCATAAGAAGAGTACTGTCCTGAAGATTTCGTACTTCATCGAGGATATGCTTGTTTCCTTCTGCCATTTCATGACCGGCAGTTCTTACTTCTGCAGTACTGTCGTTCATTTCGTGCAGGGCCTTATTAATCTGCTGAGAACCGATTGTCTGCTCTTCCATTGCAGCTTTTATGAGACGAACAATTTCATCTGTTTCTTTGATTGCTTCAGAAACCGAAACAAAGGCATTGTTCGAATCTGTAGAAGCAAGCACAACTTCATCAATGGAATTACGGATGTTATCAAGCTGTTCTCCGATTGTCTTTGACTGAGCAGTAGAAGTTTCTGAAAGCTTACGGATTTCGTCGGCAACAACGCTGAAGCCTTTTCCTGATTCACCGGCATGAGCAGCCTCAATTGCGGCGTTCATAGCAAGAAGGTTTGTCTGTTCTGCAATATTTGAAATAACAAGGTTTGCTTCCTGAAGCATCTGAGACTGTGTTACAATCTGCTCAACCTTATGACTTACATCTGCCTGCTTAGAAGAACCGTTCATAGTATCTACCATAAGCTTATCGAATGAAGAAGCCATTTTGTCTATTGAATGGTTTACCGATTCAATATTTACCATCATTTCTTCAATTGCAGAAGAAGCACCTGTTACACCATTAGCCTGATTTACAATAAGATTTTCAAGCGAAGCAATATTTGCTGCAATCTGATTTACAGAGCCTGCAGTCTGCTGAACGCTTTCGCTTTGTGTTAAAATCTGATTATGAACACTTTCGATGTTTGCAATGATTTCGGTAATTGAAGCACTTGTGTCCTGAGTACTTTCATCCATTGCATTTCCTACATTTTCAAGCTCAGCCTGAGAATTTTTGATGTTCTGCAGAATAGTCTGAAGCTTGTTCGAAAAGTTATTAAAGCCATCTACAACGCGGCCAACTTCATCCTTCGAGTTAATATCAATTCGTTTTGTAAGGTCTGCATTACCACTTGCAATCTGATTGATTGACTGACTAACAACTTTAAGCGGACGAACAATTGCCCTTATTACAGGAATAAGAATTATAACAGCAGCAACGATTGACAATACAAGACAGATAATCGCAAAGTTCATAAGACCTGTAAGATGTCCAAAATAAAAATCATAAGGAACGGCAGCTACAAGCGACCAGGTAGTTCCAGGAATCGGGATATAACCTACAATAGTCTGTTTGTTTGTTCCAGGATATTTAATTGTGACTCTGTTTTCTTTTCCTGCAAGGATTTCGTTTTTGTATTCAGCAAAATCTTCATGTTCAATCATCTGACCGATATTGATATAGCTTTCCTTTTCGTTCTTTGCCATACCAAAAATCTGACCCGTTGTTCTTGAAATAATTGCAGGATGAATTCCATCACCCATATCTATATTGCGGACAATTTCTGAAAAGCAGTCACCGTTAATAATGGCAACAATTACACCTTCTATACCTTTATTGGCATTAAAAACAGGTTCAGAATAAAACAGCAGAACCTGCGCCTCAGATTCCTGCTCAATTGTCTGGCCGTCTTCTGCACGGTTGGCAAGATCTTCCATTTTGAATATTACAGGGTCAGAAACAAATTCTTTTCCTTTAAGTCCCTGCTGAACATATTCCATATCGCTGAAGTCCATACGTGTGTTGTAATCGGCATTAAAGAAGAAGCCTTCGTTATCGTAGAATGCCATACTTACATAAGTTGCAGGGTCAATGTCTTTTGTATCTGTAATCATCACGTTTTTTTCGTTAGGAGTATTGGCAGAATCCTTAGAAAACTGAATTTGAGCCAATGCCCTTAAAACAGAAAAATGCTTTTCGTTCTGATCCAGGATTTGCTCCAGGGCTTTTGATGATACAATATTCAAGGTTTCATTTACAGAACTATTTAACGTATCTTGAGATCGCCTGTAAGAGAAAAAGCTCTGTGCTCCTGAAGTAACAATTAAAATTAAAATAACTACTAATAAGATTTTAAATCTGATGCTTTTCATTGGAAGTCCTCCTAAAAGTAATATTATAATTATAATACATAGTTGGAATTTATCAATTTTTTTGTGAATTTTCTTTATTACATCCTTACAATCTTATCTGCCACAGTTTTTGCTTCTTCTTCGTCGTGAGTTACCATGATTGCTGTAAAACCAAGCTCCTGCTGCCATTTTCTTAGCTGAGCGGCCATACGATGCCTTAAATCTGTATCCAGTGCCGAAAAAGGCTCATCCAGAAGGACCAGTTTTGGCTGTGTAATAAGAGTTCTTGCAAGTGCAACGCGCTGTTTTTCGCCGCCGCTTAAGGTTTGAGGCATTCTTTTGTCAAAACCGGCAAGGTCAAAACGCGTAAGATATTCAGAAGCCTGTCTGCGTGCCTGAGATTTCTTTATTCCTTTAGAAATGAGGCCGTATGCAACATTGTCCACAACAGAAAGATGATTAAACAAAGCACCAGACTGGAATACCATGCCAATCTGTCGCTGAGCTGGAGGCAGGTTGTCGATCCGCTGTCCGTCGAGTTCAATCATCAGCTGTCCCTGAGGCTCTCGGAGGGCTGCGCCCGGGTCATTCTGTTCCAGTCCGGCAATTATATTAAGCACTGTCGATTTTCCGCAGCCGCTCGGACCAAGCAGGCAGGTCATAGTGCCTTTTTCGCAGTCAAGAGAAAACTCTACTGTTTTTGTTTCCCAGGTTTTGTGAATGTTTTGAACGGTAAAAAACATTATTTTGACTCCTTCTTATTGCCCTTCGACAGGCTCAGGGACCCCAGATGCTGCCTCTGGGACCCCATACGGCCCTTCGTGGTCCCTGAGGCTCTCGAAGGGCCACACAAAAATCCAACTCCCGCCAATAAAATCATCACAACGGCGCAGGCGCAGGCCTGGTTAAAGCGGAATGCTCCTGCAAGACGGTATGTATACAGCGCCAGCGTAGAAAAGTCTGGTATTGCAAGCACGAGCGGCAGCGTTGCATCTCCTATGCTCACGGCAAAGCAATAGCAGAAGGCTGTAAAAATCACCTTGCGGCATGACGGCAGATAAAACCGCATTGCACAATCAAGGCGGCCGCGCGACAAAATAAAAGCTGCATTCTGAGTATCGCTTGTAAGCTGGTTCATTCCGTTTTGAATCTGCTTGTAGCCGATCGGCCAGAAAAGCAGCGTCTGGCACAAAACAAGCACCACAACATTTCCGCCACCGAATACAAGCGACAAAATCCAGCCTGTTACAACAGAAGAAACTGCCATTGGCAGCACCGGAATCATCTGAAACAAAACCTTCTGCTGCTTACCTTTCATGCGGATTACAACAGAATAAACAAATGAAATAAAACAGCACAATGCCGAAGTACATAGCCCGATTAAAAGCGAATTAATAAACGCCTTCCAGAAAGTCGCAGAGCCGAACAAGCCCCGGAATAATCCAAAACCAAATACTTCTGCATTGTTCTGCTTAATCGTAAAAGAAGAAATCAAAACTGCAGCGCCAGGTCCGGCAAAAAACAACAGCGCCAGCACAGCCAGCAAAACAAATCCTGCAATTTCAATCGCACGAGCTGCACCACTTTCAAACGGCTGCCCCGCAATACGACTTCTCACATTACGGGTAAACGACAAACCTTCTACCCCAATCTGATTTTTTCTGATTACATAGCTGTATGCAAAAACAATTCCCATGGCAGTAGCAGTTTCTATCAAAGCAAGAATCACGCCGCTTCGTATATCAAGCGTAGTGCGCACGGCATGATAAAGCTCAACTTCGAGCGTAGAGTTTCCCGGCGGCGAAAAAAGCAGCACAATCATAAAGCTGAAAAAGCAGAATAAGAAAACCGGAATACAGGCAGCAGCAATTGCACCGCTCAAACGAGGCAGCGTAATCGTAAAGAAAATCCTCCCCTCGCCGGCTCCCAGAAGTCTTGCAGCATTTTCATTCTGAGGAGGAAGGCGTTCCCAGGCATCGTTTACAATTCTTGTTACAAGCGGAAAGTTATAAAACCCCTGAGCTACTACGACACCAAGCGTTGTGTACAAAAAGGTGAGCCCGGTAAAATTCCCTCCCGCAGCATTAGCAATCGCTTTGAACCAGCCGCTTACAATTCCGTTCACGCCAAAAAAGCTTACATAACCAAGCGCAATTACAAGCGGCGGTACACACAAGGGAACAATTCCTGCTGCAAGCAGAAAGCGGCGCCCGAAGAAGCGGCGGCGTGCTGTAAAAAAAGCAGTCCCCACCCCGACTACACAAGCAATCAGAGTGGAAAGAAGAGCAGTATATAATGTATAAAGAAAGATACGTGCCATTAATTTGGCCCTTCCCTTCGACAAGCTCAGGACAAGCTAAGCCTCAGGGACCCAAGACTGCCCTATTCTATTGTCTTAGGCACTGGAGCGGCAGCGGCATACGAAGCCGGAAGCTCTACATTCATATTTGCAGGGAACATCCACTGGGTAAGCGGAATCAAATCCTGTGCTTCATCACTGATTAAGAAATCCATGAACTTCTTAGCACCTTCAAGGTTTGGCGCACCCTTTACGACAGCAGCACCTTCAACCTGCATAACATGACCATCTGTAAACACAGCAGCCTTAAAGCGGTCGCCTTCATCATATTCAACATGGTAGGCAGGACTTGTAGTATAGCTGAAGCACAAAGGAGCCTCGCCGTCTGTAAACATTCCGTAGCCGACACTCCAGCCGGGAGCAACAGTCAGGATAGACGGCTTAAGACGATTCATGTAGTCTGCAGCCTTATCCTTGTAAACAGCCTTTACCCATTCTTCAAAACCAACACCAAGAGTACTTGTCTTAGAATCCATGATGATTATTTTTTTGCTGTAATCACTCTTAGTCAAATCTTCAAGACAGGTTGGAACAGGCACATCACTCAACGAATCATAAATAAAAGCAAAGTGGCTGTAATCATAAGGAGTAAGATACCACTTCTTGCCTTCGCCATTAAGCTTCTGGCTCAATTCGGCAGGAATAAGGGAATCGGCTCCGGCAGGCTTGTAATCGGTAATGACACCGCTTTTCAACGCCTTGTCTGCAGAATAATTATCGAGTCCTACAAGAACATCTGCATAAGGATTTTTCTTTTCAAGAATGGCCTTGGCAAGAATCTGGCCGCTGTCTCCAATTTCGGCATAAGTAACCTTGATTCCAGTCTTCTGTTCAAAAAGACGTGCAATTTCAGGACCAGCGCCCCATTCACCGCTGAATGAATTGTAGGTATAAACTACAATCTCGTCAGTTCTGTTGATTTTCTGTTTTGAGCAGCCCGCAAGCAGTCCCAAAAATGTTAATGTTGTGATTGTTAATAAAAAGATTTTCGCAAATTTGCGCATATAGATTTCCTCCGCCGGCATTATCCGGATCAGGTATTAGGGTATGATCTCAGCCTGACCGCCCAACGAGCCGTTCAAGCACCCCTTTTAGAATATGCACATCATACAAAAAAAAAGCGTGTTACGCAATAAAGGTAACACGCTTTTTTTGAAGGTGATTTTATATCAGCTTCCACTCAAGACCTAAACCACCGTAGAGTGTTTTGCGGTTGAAGCTGTATTCAGGAATTCCTGTGCTCTGACCATAAACTTCAATGTTCTTTTTATCCCAGTCCATTACGTAACGGCCAGAAAGAACAAGTCCAAGATGGTCTGTAAAGTAGAACTTAAAGTCAAGACCGGCAATAAGTCCTACATCGAAATCCTGCTTGTTTGCTTTGAAAACATCACCGGCAGAATTTACCTGAATTGCAAAGTTAGGACCGGCACCAAAACCGATTGTAAATTTCCACAAATCAAGGTTAAGCCAGATCATTGGAGAAAGGTCAAGCATATGCATTTCGTAAGGAACTTCATCCTTTCCTTTAGACTGGAACATAATTGAGCTCTTTACATAATTTACTTCTGCCTGAACTCCAAGACCACCAAACAACGCAAAATTAGCATAACCGCCAAATCCAAAATCATATGTTTTGTCTTGTTTTGCGCTGGCATAATTCTCTTTCAAGCCTGTTTCCAGATCAAGGTTACGGCCAAGAATAACACGACCACCAAATTCCAGATCAAGCGCAAAAGTGGCACTTACCAGACATACGGCTGCAACAGCCATTGCAATAAGTTTCTTCATAAACAACTCCTTCTCTCTCCTATAGAGTACATATATTAAAAAAACATAATGTTTTTCAGGTTACAAATATTTTTTAATTGCTTCAAGTAAATCGGCATATTCCGTAAAGGCCGGGAACTGAGGATAATCCTTAATAATTTGCTCTGTCGAACGGAAAAGGAAACCTGCCTTAGAAGCCTTAATCATTTCAAGGTCGTTAAAACTGTCGCCGGAAGCAATTGTTTCAAGACCAGCAGACTGAAGGGCCTTTACAGTAGTAAGCTTGCTGTGCGGGCAGCGCATTTTATAGCCGGTAATTTCGCCATCTGGAGCAACCTCAAGCGAATTACAGAAAATTGTAGGCCATCCAAGCTTTTTCATAAGCGGTGTAGCAAACTGACTGAAGGTATCGCTCAAAATAACAACCTGTCCAAGCGAACGAAGCTCATCCAGAAACTCCTTAGCACCAGGCATCGGGTCAATTTTTGCAATTGTAGCCTGAATTTCCTTTAATCCAAGCTTATGCTCCTTAAGAATCCCAAGCCTGAACTTCATAAGTTTGTCGTAATCAGGCTCATCGCGGGTTGTCCTGCGCAATTCCGGAATTCCAACAGTATCTGCAAAAGCAATCCAAATCTCCGGTACAAGAACCCCTTCCAAATCAAGACAAGTAACAGTCATCTTTAATCTCCCAAATGTCATTATCGGGCTCGCCCCAATAATCCCTATTATGCTGAATTTACAGGAAGTTGTCAAAAAGGATAATAGGAGGGGAAAGCCTTCCCCTCGCGCCAGCCATGGCGGTTTCGACAAGCTCAACCACCACGTCTTCTGCTACCCCTTCTCCTAGGTGGCTGCCGCCCCCTAAAACCCCCGCGATAAAGCAATACACGCGGAAATTAAAAATTCTAGCAGCCTCTAGTTACACGCGTTTTAGCAAAAAATTACAAAATCGCGTGTAACCCCAGCCGCAGGCGTGGTAATTCATAATTAGAAGTTTATTTGGTGGAGATAAACCTCATAATCACCATAAGAATCAACTTTGTAAATTTCTTCAGTACCGTTAGCCAGCACAAACAAATGGTTGTTATTATAGAAGAATTGAATTCCTCGTTCTCCTGGGAATCTGCACTCATTAATAACAGTCTTTGGATCTGAAAGCGCGCATTTAAATATAATACAAACATCTTCAGTTTTGTCTGTAATCATATAATAAATATTTGTGTCATTAAAATAACAATCATCATAGGCCTTATATGTGTTACCGTCA
>Ga0310690_10012916_pt1 | contig 10208 bp, 8 predicted proteins | sample AusTroGonzalo_MG_2_FD_207661 | JGI IMG/M metagenome (GOLD analysis project Ga0310690, IMG submission 207661) | Bovine rumen microbial communities from tropical cattle in Woodstock, Queensland, Australia - Gonzalo_04 (v2) (version 2) | ecosystem: Host-associated > Mammals > Digestive system >...
AGTTTTACAACCATGCCGGCGACATCCTTGCCGAAGAAAACCTGTCCGATCAGGCCGGCACAGATGGCAATCAGAAGCAGGCCGGCAATGGCAACCAGCACCCGATCCAGCACGCGAATCCTCATGATTTATTCCCCCCGTATCCTTTCCCGGAAAAAGTCAGAAAGACAGAGGAAAAGGATCCTCTGTCAAAAATTCTGTCCTCAGGCATCTTCAGAAGGCGTTTCTTCCGCCGGCGTATCCGTTTCGGAATCGTTGTCCTTCTTGTTCTTCGTGTTTCTCTGCCTGGGCTGTTTTGCAGGTTTTTTCTCTTCTTCCGGCTTGACTTCTTCAGCAGGAGCAGGTGCCTCCGCCTGCGGCTCAGTCAGTTTTTCCGGTTCTGCTTCACCCGCTTCCAGCACAGCGTTTGCGCCGGACTGAAGTGCCTTGTTTTCTTTTTCAAAGCTCACGCCCTGCACATGCACATCCACCCGGACCACATGCAGGCCGGTCATGGATTCTATGGCCTTCCGTACATTTTCCTGTGCGTCCATGGATGCCCGCTGGATCGGCGTTCCGTATTCGACAATGACGTACAGGTCCACCGCCGCTTCTTCCGTCCCGATTTCAACCTTTACGCCTTTCGTGACATTCCGGTTTTTATTCAGGATGTTTCCGCTGACACTGCACATACCGGCAATGCCTTCCACCTCGTTGGCGGCAAGTCCTGCAATAATGGCAACAACCTCGTTGGCATATGTGATTTTAGCGGACGGGGTCGGGTCGTTCTCCGTCGTCAGGGGCAGATCCGTGTTCAGGTCCTTCCTTACGGCCATGTGTTGTTCCTCCTTCAGTGGGAGATTCCTCAATGCATTTCTCTTTGCGACATTTGAATTCAGCCCATACGAATTCATTTAATTATACCAGATTCCGCCATTAATGGCAACTGATATCCCGGATCACGCATTCTCACCGGCATCCGCCTTTTTTTCCTCCTCGGCAATGCGGATATGAAGCTCTTCAAGCTGTTTGTCCTCCACCGGTCCGGGCGCGCCCATCATCACATCCTGGGCATTTTTATTCATGGGGAAAGGAATGACTTCCCGGATGGATTCCTCGCCTGCCAGCAGCATCACCATCCGGTCTACGCCGGGAGCGATGCCGGCATGCGGCGGCGCGCCGTAACAGAATGCGTTGTACATGGCGGGAAACTTGGCTTTCACGTCCTCTTCTCCAAGGCGGACCATTTCAAACGCCTTGATCATAATTTCCGGATCATGATTCCGCACCGCGCCGGAAGAAAGCTCAACGCCGTTGCAGACCAGGTCGTACTGGAATGCAGTTATCTCCAGCGGATCCACTTCGCCGGAGGAAGCTTTGTTCAGAATATCCAGGCCTCCGTTTGGCATGGAGAAGGGATTATGGCAGAATTCCAGCTCACCGCTTTCCTCGCCGATTTCATACATCGGGAAATCAACAATCCAGCAGAATTCATACTTTTCGGCATCCATATGGTCCGGGCACAGTTCACCCAGCTTCCGGATCAGCACACCGGCAGTTTTTTGTGCAGCGCTCTTCTTTCCGGCGGAAAGTGCGACAAAGGTATTCGGTTTCAGATCCAGCGCCCGGATGACTTCTTCTTTCTTGTCCTGCAGGAATTTGGCAATTCCGCCGCTGATCTCTCCATTCTCATCCAGTTTGAACCAGTAACTCTTGTTTCCGCTGACAACTTCGACATCTGCGCACAGTTTGTCAATCTGCTTCCGGGTTGCCGCAAAGTCCGTTACCGGAACGGCTTTGATTACGTTTCCTTCAAACGGCCCGAACCCGCAGTCCGCAAGCAGGGCGGTAACATCCGTGACCGTCAGGTCAATCCGCAGGTCGGGTTTGTCGGTTCCGTAGGTTTCCATCGCTTCCAGGTACGGAATCCGGCGGAACGGTGCGGAAGACGCTGTATGGTACTTGCCGAAGCGGGAAAACACAGGCGGAAGAACATCTTCCATCACAGCAAACACGTCTTCCTGTCCGGCAAAAGCCATTTCCATATCCAGCTGATAAAACTCGCCCGGGCTCCGGTCTCCCCGTGCATCTTCATCCCGGAAGCAGGGCGCAATCTGGAAATACCGGTCAAATCCGCTGGTCATCAGGAGCTGTTTGAACTGCTGAGGTGCCTGCGGCAGCGCGTAAAACATTCCCGGATGCTTCCGCGCAGGCACAAGGTAGTCCCGTGCGCCTTCCGGAGAAGACGCCGTAAGGATCGGTGTTGTGATTTCAAGGAATCCATGCTCTGTCATTGCCTGGCGCAGGGCGGAAACCACATTGCAGCGCATCACGATATTCTTTTTTACGTCCGGATTCCGCAGATCCAGATACCTGTACTTCAGGCGGATGCTTTCATCTGCTTCCCTGCTGCGGCTGATCTGGAAAGGCAGCGCGTTGTAACGGCATTTGCCCAGTACATCCACACTGTCCGGAACAACTTCGATGTCGCCAGTTTCCATCTTCGGATTTTTGCTGGCGCGTTCCCGCACTGTGCCGGTAACCGATACGACGCTTTCCTTGTTCAGTCCAAGGAAAACCTCCAGGATTTTTGCATCCTCGGCAACCAGCTGTGTGCTTCCGTAGAAATCCCTCAGCACAACAAATGCCAGATTCCCTCCGACTTCGCGTACGTTTTCAACCCAACCGCTCAGGCGCACCTTTTCCCCGGCGTTGGCCAGCCGGAGTTCGTTGCAGGTATGTGTTCTGTTCTGCATTGTTTTTCTCTCCCTTATCCGAGCATAATGCGTACCTTTTCGCACGCTTCGTTCACAGCAACAGTGGCTTCTTCGCCGCTTGCCATATTCTTGATCTTGACGTTTCCGGCTGCCGCTTCCTCATCGCCGATCACGGCAGTCAGCGGTGCACCTGTTTTATTGGCGTATTTGAACTGGGCCTTCAGGCTTCTTCCGCAATGATCCAGATCCGCCCGGATCCCGGCAGCCCGCATTCTCTGCACCAGGTCAAATGCCTGGAGCCTGTGAGTGCCCATATAGGTTACAAAGACCTCATACTGAACAGGTTTCGGAATGGTCACGCCTTCCGCATCCAGGAGCATCAGGACGCGTTCCAGTCCCATGCCAAACCCGACAGCCGGAACATCCTGATCCCCGATCTCTGCAACCAGGTGGTCGTATCTTCCGCCGCCGCAGACCGTCAGCTTCCCGTCTTTTGTTTCGGTAACCAGCTCAAATACTGTCTTTGTGTAATAATCCAGTCCACGGACAATCCGGCTGTTGATCCGGTAAGGAATCCCGGCCAGGCTCAGGCATTCCTGCAGCTGCCCGAAATGCTCCCTGCATTCATCGCACAGCAGGTCCAGCATGTTCGGGGCATCTTTTGTAAGCTCCTGGCACTTTTTTTCCTTGCAGTCCAGCACACGCAGCGGATTCCGGTCAAACCTTTCCCGGCAGGTGGAACACATCTGGCCAATCCGTTCGCCGAGGAATTCTTTCAGTCGGCTGTGATAGACCGGCCGGCACTTCGGGCATCCGATGCTGTTAATCTCCACGCTCAGGTTTTTCACACCCAGATCCTGCAGCAGGTGATAGGCCAGCAGGATCAGTTCAGCGTCTGCCGTCGCTTCCTTCGCGCCGAAGCATTCCATCCCGAACTGGTGATGTTCGCGCAGTCGCCCGCTTTGCGGATTTTCATACCGGAAAATCGGTGCATTCAGATAATACATCTTGCAGGGCAGTGCATCCGCATACAGGTTATGCTCCAGGAAACACCGCACAGCGCCTGCCGTTCCTTCCGGCTTCAGCGTAATGGAACGATCGCCTTTGTCCTGGAAAGTATACATTTCCTTCTGTACGATATCGGTTGTATCACCGACGCCGCGAAGAAACAGTTCCGTATGTTCAAACACAGGAGTCCTAACTTCGCGGTATCCCGCCAGTGCAGCTGTACTTCGCATCCTGGCTTCCAGTGCCTGCCACCGATAGCTTTCATCGGGCAGCACATCTTTGGTTCCCCGGGGGGCCTGTGTCAGCATAGTCATCCTCCTGTTCGGTCCTGAAATAATTAATAACTGAACAATTATATCATATTTTATGCACTTGTAAAACAGAAAACTGTCCGGATGGATCCGTTTCTTTCCCTACTTGTTTGCAAGGCGGTGATACCGTCCGCCGCGAATATGCCGCCCGTCGTTGGCCAGTTCCAGGCATGGAAGTGTCTGCGATCCGGGAGTCCGGTCCAGCCGGATGACTGTGATACCGGTAAACTCCAGGTGGAAAAGCGCACAGGCATAGGGAAAAGTCAGGTTCAGGATATGTCCCATTGCAGCCGCGGATGAACCGCCGTGGCTGAACAGTGCCACTGTTACCTGCTCATTATCCGGACGGAGGCAGCGGTAATAGGCGCCGTTGCGTTCATATCCGAGTCCGCGCAGCCATTCGTCCGTTTCCCTGGCGACAGCGTCGGCTTCCTCTGTAACGATATTGTTGGAAAAATATACGTGATTCCGCCAGCCGGGATCCGTCAGATCCCACCCCTGCCGTGCCATTTCGTCTGCTATTTCCCACGGATGCCCGTTTGCAAAAAGAGGGGATTTGCCGATGCTTCCCCAGTGAAGCTCGCGCATAAAGTCCAGTGTCGTTACCGGAAGATGCAGTTCGTAAGACAGCGCGGCTGCCGTTTCAGCGGCCCGGCCGAGCGGCGACGAATAAATTGCTTCAATGTTTTCTTCCCGGAGCCGTTTCGCGGCAGCTTTTGCCTGCCGCCTGCCTTCTTCCGTCAGGCAGTCACGTGCGTAATCCGGTTCTCCGTGTCGGACAAAAATAATTCTCATATCCGGTTATTCTCCAAATCCGTTGAACCATGCCCGCTCTTCAAAAGGCATTTTTTTCGGACATACAGGTGTCTCTTCCGCCTGGCCGACCGGCAGAATGCATACCAGTTCATATTCATCCGGGACACCGAGCAGCTTTGCAATCCTGTCGCCAATCCGGTCCGTATCGGTAATGTGTCCTTCATACCAGCAGCTTTCATACCCCAGTGCACGAATCATCAGCAGCATATTCTCAATCGCGGCTGCATAATCCTGTGTTGCAAAGCACCTGTCCCGGTAGGCGTTGACCCTTTTTGTCAGCACGCAGATCAGTGCCGGCGCTGTCTGTGCCACCGGCGGGTCAATTTCAGAAAGCAGTTTACTGAGTAGCGCTTCTTCGTCCACTGCAATCAGGCTGGTGGTCTGCTTGTTGCATCCGGACGGGGCTGCCAGCCCTGCATCCAGAATCATCTTCAGTTCACTCCGCGGCACCTTTTCCGGCGTGTATTTTCCCCGGTAGCTGTGCCGTTTCATAATTATTTCATAAACAGAATTGCTCTCTGATGTCATCACTAATTTACCTCGCCGCTTTCTTATCAGTATTCACGATCCAGCGGAATGCATTCCAGGGGCAGCTGGGATGCATCAAAACGTTTGTATCCGGTCCACAATACACGAATCTCATTCCGGTATGGAATTTCACATTTGACCCACCAGATACCGTTCCGTTTGTCATATGCGCGGGTAAGCACCTTGATGTACTGCCCTTTTACTGAATAGGTCCCGCCGCCTTCGTATTGTGTTCCCGGGCCTTTGCGGGTTGCAAGCTTGTCAATGGTCAGTCCGTAAATATCATCATCCGCAGGAGCAGGGACCGGCGGCTCCGTAATCACGCTGCCGGAATTCATTGCAGAATACCAGACCGGTGCACTGTCAAATGCAGTTATGAAGGAACAGTTCAGCGGACCGGCCGGATCTGTCCCGTTCTCTTCAGCAATCTGGCGGATCTCATAGACCAGTGCACCGGGAAGATTGTTCCGTACGCCCGGAATGGTGAACAACATGGTCTCCTGCATCACTTCCGGTTCGTCTTCCGTTATCCAGTGAATCTGCTCTGTTCGGAGAGCATAAGTGTACATGTTCAGCTGGATTACCTCGGAGAATGTTCCGTAAAAATCCGACGCTGTCGTTGTTCCGTCACCCCATGCTGCAGCAAAGCGCCCGGAATACGATCCGTCCCCGTTCATCGCAAAAAAGCCGCTGTACTGCTTTCCCCCGGCAATTCTCGTCATTGTCACAGCATAAGTAGTGAAAAAAGCCAGGCGTTCTGTTTCGGAAAGCGTTCTTCCGTTTCCTGCGTACAACGTGTCAAACAGATATGCCCGACCGCTCTCCTCCCAGTAAATATCCTGTTCGTCATCATCGTCATACTCACCGGTTGCCGAAACAGCAAAAGTCCGGCTGAGTGCCAGCAGCAACACGAATAATACTGCAAAGGTTTTTCTGCCTTTCCTCATAACAACACTCCCCTCCCTCCGGAAAACCGGCCGGCTGTTTATGTTCCGCTTCTTGTATAAAACAGACACATTTCATGCTCAGAATACGCTGAACCTGTATGAATGTCAACCTGCTCCCCTGTTCCGGCACTTTGTGGTATACTGATCCGGTAATAAGATATTGATATGTTCCGGAAGGAGTATTTCCGCATGAAGAAGCGGCTGGCCACATCGATCGTTCGTTATCGCAGGATTATTCTGCCTTTTCTTCTCCTGCTGGCTGTTTGGAGCGTTTTCCAGATCGGCCGTACCCGGATCAATTATGATCTGACCCGCTATCTTTCGGACGACACGATGACAAAAAAAGCCCTGCAGGTAATGCAGGAGGAATTCGGCTCTTCTGAGCAGCTTCGCCTGATGTTTACCGGTACGGAAGAAACCTCCATGTCGGGGATTGTCCTGCGCCTGACGGAGATGCCGGAAATCCTTGCTGCACAGTACAATCCAGAAACCGATTGTATCCGGAAGGAAGGTGTTGAATACCGGCTTGTCACCCTGACTCTTGATAACTGTAATGCTTCTGCGCTGGTTCCGGTCCTTCGTGAAATGTTCCCGGATGCAGCTGTCGGCGGTTCTGCCGCCGCACAGCTGGATATCCAGCGCAGTGTCGGCGCTGAGATTCCCGGCATCATGCTCATTGCGGTTGCCGTTGTCCTGGCCGTGCTGCTTCTGACCAGCCATGCATGGCTGGAACCACCTTTGCTGCTGGTTGTTTTTACCGTTTCCATCCTGATCAATATGGGCACAAATTTCCTTTTCCCCGATGTGTCTTTTATCACATTTGCTGTCTGTGCCATTCTGCAGCTCGCCCTTTCAATCGACTATGCAATCATGCTTCTGCATACCTGGAACAGCTACCGCGACGACGGATACGATCCGGAGGAGGCAATGGTCGAAGCGCTGGCCGCCTGCTTTATGCGTATTGCTTCAAGTGCTTTCACAACAGTGGCTGGACTGCTGTCCCTGTTGTTTATGAGTTTCACCATCGGTTTTGATATCGGGCTTGTCCTCAGCAAAGGCATTCTGATCAGTATGATGGGTGTATTCCTACTGATGCCCGCCCTTACCCTGATACTGAAAACTCCTCTGCAGAAAACCCGGCACCGCTCCCTGCGTTTCGGAGGAAAAAAGCTCGGAGATGCTATTTACCGTTATCGGAAACCGGTTACCTGCCTGCTGGTTCTGCTTGTACTCTGCGGCGCCTTCTTCTCCTATCAGAATGAATACTTCTTTACGGAACCCGGCAGTTCACGACGAACCGACGCAGGAAAGATATCGGAACTCTTTGGCGCTTCCAATCCGCTGGTACTTCTGATTCCTTCCGGTGAGTCGGATGAGGACTATGACCTGCAGCGTTCTGTCGTTGCAGACCTTTCTGCCCTGCAGCGCTCTGACGGATCGCCTGTAATTGAGAGCATTATAGCCATGGTCACAACCGGAGAAGCCGCCTTGCGGCAATACACCGCAGATGATGTGGCGGAATTGACCGGGATGAGTTCCTCCATGATCTCGCTTTTCTTTACAATGAACGGATTCGGGGACAGCGTCCGCGCAGACCGTCTGCTTGCTGCGGCGGGATCATTCGCCGTGGGCAATGAGCAAATTGCATCCCTGCAGGCTCAGCTGGACACCGCGCGGCAGGTTTTCATCGGTCCGAATACCCAGCGGCTTTTACTGGAACCGGCATTTACAGCGTCCGATAAAGATTTCAATGCCTGTATGGAAGCTGTCCTGTCCGTAATGAAACAGCATTGCGGCAGTTCATTTTACATCACCGGCGGTCCCATGTCAGCCTATGATATCGGTCATGCCTTCCGCAGCGACCTGCTGAAAGTCAACCTTATCACTCTTTTCGCCATTCTGCTGATTGTCATCTTTAGTTTTCGTTCGCTGTTGCTGCCTCTGCTCCTGGTCTTCGTCATTGAGGGGGCGATCTGGATCACGATGGGCATCAGCCGTATTGCCGGGGAACCGATCTTCTTTATTTCCTATCTGATCTGTCTTTCCATTCAGATGGGTGCCACAATTGATTACGGTATCCTTGTCAGCGATCAGTACCGCAACAGCCGCAGAAAGGGGCTCCCGGTCCGGGAATCTGTCCAGGCGGCCCTGCATGTCGCGCTTCCGACCGTCCTCACGTCCGGTACCATTCTCGCAACCGCTGGTTTCATCATCGGAAAGCAGTGCAGCATTTATTATATATCGAGTATAGGCCTGCTGATTTCGCGTGGCGCTCTTCTCTCTGTTTTTCTCGTCCTTACCCTCCTCCCGGCTTTCCTGATCCTCATGGACAGATATATCATCCGTAACCGTAAATAATCTGTTTTCGGACTTTTCCCTCTGTTTTTCCGCATGTAAAAAAGGCTCAGGATTTCGTCCTGGCCTTTTCATTTTCGGATGGAACAGCCTGGCAGATCACCAGGAATAATTCAGTGCGGTCTTCACACAATTCTGGTGCTGCGCATCCACTTTTCCGGATGCATGTGTCTTGCTCCCTGAAAAATGAATACAGAAATGTCCGTCAAATCCGTTTCCGCTGATAGTGGAAGTGCCGTGCGGCATTCCGTTCATGGAGGCCGCATATACATGTCCGTTATACTTTACCAGTATTGGCCTTCTGCGCCAGGACCAGTGTCCGTAAATACTTTTCAGAATGTTCGTATCGGATTTTGTCAGCGGTTCCGCATCCAGGTGGTTGTAGCCGCTCCAGCGTTTGCAGGTGAAAACCTTTCCGGTCCGGATATCCTTTACTTTGAAAGTAGCACCTTTCGGAATTGTGTTTTTCCCGCCGCTGAACCAGTTCAGTTTTTCAGTCTTTATGGAAGAAGATGAACTGTCGGAAGAAGAGGCCTTCTTCGCGTCTTTGCTGTTCAGTTTGCTCAGCGTTTTCGAATTCACCGTACCGGTAACGCTCAGTCCGTTCCGTTTCTGGAAATTCTTGACCGCTGTCTTTGTCTGGTTTCCGTAATCTCCGTCCGCGCTTCCGCTCAGGTATCCCAGCTCCTTGAGTCGTTTCTGTACTTTCTTGACCGCATCTCCCTTGTCCCCTGGTCCGCAGGTCCCGTCGGAAGAACTGCTCTTGGAACTGGTCGATTTGGAACTGCTGCTCTTGGAAGAACTGCTGCTCTTCGAGGAACTGCTGGAAGTACTGATATACTTTTTTGAAGCGTAACCGGTCTTCCCGTTTACGGAGACCTTGTACCAACTTCCGGATGTTCCCTTGATGGTTACTTTGTCGCCCTGATGCAGCACCGTTACAACGCTGCTGTCCGTGGAAGCCTTGGATCGTACATTCAGTGAGGAAGCGGTTACTTTTCCTGTTTCAGCGAAAGCTGCAAACAGCGGAATCAGGCAAAGGATCAGTGCAAGCACAAAAAACACATGCCATTTCTTCATGCGCATACACAATCTCCTTTCCTGTGTAATCATTCACATATTATTACGAAATTATTACATTGTCAATAATTAATTTTATTTTTTAGAAATTTTGTTTTCTATTTACGTAATAATTTGAAAAACCTGGAGATTTCAGGCGGAACGGTTCTGTAAAGGTCTTGACATCATGAAACGCACATGATAGAATTCCAAAGGTTTTTGAGAAACCAGTGCCGAAGACAGCCGGTACCGCGGTTCTCCGCGGTTTAAAGGGATTTCCCGCCTGCCGAGGTGTAAGCGGATTCAGTATTATTCCCTTGCGCCTGCACGCAAGGGTTTCTTTATTCCGAACCGGACAGGAGGTGCAACTGGTACAATGAGCAGCAATCTTGAAGCAAAAAAACAGGTTGTCGCCGATATCGTTGAAAAGCTGAAGAACGCTGAATCCATGGTCATCTGCTCCTACAGCGGACTGACGGTGGAACAGG
>Ga0310690_10012917_pt1 | contig 10208 bp, 9 predicted proteins | sample AusTroGonzalo_MG_2_FD_207661 | JGI IMG/M metagenome (GOLD analysis project Ga0310690, IMG submission 207661) | Bovine rumen microbial communities from tropical cattle in Woodstock, Queensland, Australia - Gonzalo_04 (v2) (version 2) | ecosystem: Host-associated > Mammals > Digestive system >...
GAGATTCCAAAAGGTAAAAGAAAGTCTGTCCGCAGGGCGGACATAATATACAAATATTAACACAAATAGGTCAAAAAGATGAAAATCAGGTATGTTTTAGACCCGCTGTCAGCAGCACATGCGCTGACAGCAAGAGTGCTGAAGAAGGCAGACCATGTCTTCTATCGTCAGCGTCGTACCATGGAGGATAGCTACGGTATGACCCATGGTACTTTTTCGGGAGTCTAAAGCGGAAAACTTAAGGACTTCGAGTTAAAAAACTCTCAGTTGATAGGCATCTATCGGGCTATCATCGGGCACTATGAGGGTGACCCGGAACGTCAGGAACTGGAGTTCCAGGATTTGGTGGCCACACTAAGAAAGGCCATCATGCCACCACCAATCAGTCCAGGTGAACGGTAATGCCGTTCACTTTTTTAATGATTATATATTTGTAGTTCTCAAAAATATTTCGTACCTTCGCACTGTTTTTATGATAAGCAAGCGAATAGGATATATTGATGCCATGCGTGGATTCACGATGATTCTCGTGGTCTACTCCCATATTTGTCATTTCTGTTTGGGTGACTCGCTATTGGGATTTAATGCCACATTCTTTCTGTTCCGATTGCCCTGTTTCTTTTTTATCAGTGGTTGGCTGTTTGAACCTGTCAGTCGACGCTCATTTCGTCAAATTACTCGTAAGAAATTTATGGTGCAAATAGTGCCAACAGTCATCTTTTTGCTACTGCTGGCACCGCCTCCAGAATTCTTCAACCAACTTGGCACATTGAAGGGAGGTTATTGGTTTACCTTCACGCTGTTCGAATTCTTTCTGATTTACATGCTCTCTATTCGCAGTTGTGGCCGTTGGGGTTGGTTGCTGGCACTGACGATTTCTATAGTATCGTTCTGTTTTGGCAGCTATCAGAACCATTTGCGATTAATGGCTCCTGAACATAATTATCTGTCGCCGCTTCTTGATATAGCAGGATTTTTGGGTATTCGTGTCTGGCAGTATTATTTGTTTTTCTATATTGGGATTTGGGTACGTCGTCATTTTGATGCATTCATCAAGATAACAAATAAACCAAGGGTTGTCATGTTGCTGATAGTAACATTTTTTGCCATAGCATCGACAGACCATCCCGCTATTGCTGTCTTGGAATACCTGCGCTTCAATCTTGGAGGCATCTCAGGCATGCTGATGGTTTTTACTGCATTCAGATTTCTTTACTCACCCATCCTCCATTATTCATCGTCTTTCTCTAACATCCTTCATCAGACTTCATCTTTCCTAAAGTTTGTGGGCACCCGAACTTTAGACATCTATCTGCTTCACTATTTCTTCCTGCCCCGATTCCTGATGGCTTACAGCCCTCAGTTTCATGCCCACAACAGCATGATCCAATTCCTAGCCATCATGTCGATAGCCATGATGGTATTGCTCCTCAGTCTATTGGTCAGCTACATCCTCCGCCTCAGTCCCTTCCTCGGCCATTATCTGTTTGGGGCGGAGAAATAGTTGGATTTCAAACGTTGATATGTTGTTGCTAACATTTACGATAGTCCTTAGCTACAAAGGTTTAGATTTCTTCCAATGCATTGAAGAAATTCATTGCATAAGTTTCTTTATCGAATAGTTTGGCACGCCTAGTACCTGCTGCCGCCATATCCTTTCGTTTCTCTGGATGTTCATAGAGGTTGAGGATTGCTTTTACGAGATTCTCTACGAAGTGTTCATCGGTAGGTAATAAAATAGCATTTTCTTCTGTCACCTCTTCTGGAATACCTCCTCGTAATGTAGAGATTATCGGTAATCCCATTGCTTGTGCTTCAAGTACTGTCGTGGGAAAAGGGTCGTCCCATACTGATGGAATAACAGCGACATCGGTCATGCTGAGATAGTTGGGCATGTCTGCATAGGGAATAAAGCCAGTGAAGAGAATGTTGTCCTTCAGTGGCTCAGCCTTTTCTTTTAATGCTTTTGCAAAATCATTCTCGTTGTTCGCATTGCCATAGAACGAACTGCCAATGACGAGTAGCTTGATATCTTTATAATCCTTTAGTCGCGTCATTGCCTCAATCAGTTCCATGATACCTTTCTCTTGTGTTACTCGTCCACTGAAAAGCATCACAAAGTCAGTGTCTTTCAGGTGCAGGGCATTTCTTCGGATCTTCGGCATGAAATCTGTCTTGAACCGTTGCAGTTCTATTCCGCTATAGACTGTTACGCATTTGTCGGTAGTGTCATTGATGGTTTCCACCCGTTTGGTGATATAATCCGATGTGGAGATAATCAGTGTTGCGGCATTGAATAACTCCTGACAGGCTCTTGTCTGGGCGTTCAGCTTGTCATTATACAGGTTGTACACCAGTTTCGCCTTCGTTTTTCCTATCATTTGTTCAGCATAGCCTGGTCGGTTATTCATGATGATCATGTCATAATTGCCCTTTAACAGATACTTCATCGACTCATGCAGAAAGTATTCGATAGAATAATGATAGTGTGTGTCTTTATGCAAGTAACCATAGATGTGTTTCTTGATTTTGGCTATGATGCTCGACACATCGACATAATGATAATGGTTCACATCAGACTTCAGGGCCGGATGCTTCTCGACGTCAGGATGCCACACACTATAGACTGTGATATCATGAAGATGATGTTTGTTGTTATAATCCAAAAAGAAATCTAGAAAATTTTCAACAGCGCCCCCCTGTACAGCGGGAACTGGCAGAATACCTGATGTGAGAATTGCTATTTTCATAATGCGATATTACTAAAAAACTATTTTCCTTATGTTTTCATTCCGGTGTAAAAGGTTTGAAAGTAAGTAGCCCCCTATTAGTGCTATGATGAGTTGTATGAATGAGGTGGTAACTGCCGCCTGCAGGAAGGACATCCTTGGTAGGAAAAATTCAGAGAGTTGCTTGCCTATAAGGATAAATGGTATCTCGATGCAGAAGATGGTGAGGGAATGGATGCCAATCTGTTGTAGTCCTTTGCCAACCATGCTGCCCTGAAGCAATCGGGACAAATAGGTCAGTGTGATACAACCAGTGAGGGCGGCTAATAGGTATGTAAATATATTAGAACCATATATTCTGACAGATATATTAATATTATTACAGAAAGGTAGTAACAGGAGATAAAGTATAAAAGATAATATGACGAGCCAATGTGTTTTTTTGTTTTTGAAGACATCTGGGAAATGCTTCCTGACCAGTGTGCCACCAAACATGATGACTGCCATAAGTGGTGCCGTGTCAAGACTCCAAGGAAGTAGGATGGGGAGGTATGTAGCACTGGCGGTTACCGCTATATATAAGCCCACAAACCAATATTGATATTTTGGATAATAGATTAGAAAGTCATAGAGCAGATAGGCAACGATCATACAGGTGAGGAACCACATCGGATAGTTGCCGATAATCATAAAGTGACATATGTATGGCTCTGTGCCGAAAGGATACAGGCAATATCGAGAATAGAAGATACCGAAGATGGATCGAAGGGAGAAGTCATGGAAGTAAAGAAGTAACAATATACTGAAAAAGAAATATGGTTTCAATAACTTTGTGGCTTGTCTGCAGAAACAAGTGCCAAGATTAATATTTTTCTTGGAGGAGGTAAAGCCTGAACAGAAAAAGAAGATGGGAACAAAGAAGGCTGATGTGTAATACATCAGTTCCGAATGCTCGGAATGGCTGAGTACAACCAATATAATACCCAGTCCTTTGGCAATGTCGATATAGTCCAAACGCTCTTTCATCTATCTTTGTTCATGTGAAGACGCCAAATAATGTAATCACGCCACTGGTAGTATTTTGTTCTTAACCAATGCTTACGGCAAAATAAGCGAAGTTTGAATATGACGAATGACTTAGGGTAGTCAATCATACCATTCGGTGTTACTAAAAAATGGTTATAATCCTTAATATAGTCCTTCATCATTCCTCGATGCTGGAAGTGGGCATAGAGTGACTCCCGTTTCTCCAACTTCCCATTATTGAATCGTAACATGAATAATTTTTTGTCTAAATGTTCGAAAATAACCTGTTTCCACCTGTGGTTCAGACTACAGAAATGAAATGATTCCTTGGGACGGGAGATGTTGTCGAAAGGTTCTTCCAGCCAACAATCATTAGGACGACAATCGCGCCACTTATCACTGCATCCTTTATGATCGAATTCATCAAAGAAAGTAATTTTAGAGGTCGTAAATGCATCACGGTAATCTTGATAACCTTCCTCTTGTTTCATAAAATAGGTATTAGTATTCTCGTCGTTGCGTAGTAAAGTCAGGTGCCCCCAACCTAAAATGAATGAATGCTCCATGACACTGTCGGTAAGGAAAGAACGGATGTCTCCATAGATAAGGTCAAGGTCACCAAATCCCCAAAAATCATAGTCCTTTATATAATCTTTTAAGATATATCCGTAAGCCTGTTTATACTCGCAGAGTTTATAAGGACGATCAAGTACAATGGGGAAGTCAAATGCCTGCTGGACTATTTTTTGGAACTCACTGAATTGAATCTTGTGGACGATAATATTATTTTCCGGCTTTACGTCTGCATCAGTGAAGAACATGAAATCGACGGAAGAATTGTATAGAGCGGAGGCACGCCACATCTTATATTGTACAGGCAGTACACCGAAATAGGGGAATATGATGACGATAGATTTCATGGCGGTATTATAGTTTAGTGATTCGGTGTATTATCTTGATAGCGTAGGTGAGCCACTTGCGACTACGTTCATGCTCGATAAGGGACATGAGTTTATACATCGTGCTTTTATCAAGCTTGTAGAGGGTCTCATAGTCTTGAATGGCTCCAGAAGGTAGCACCTCATTTACAATCTGTTGGTGCTCTTTCAGACGTTTTTCGTTATATACGTTACTGATTCCATCAGGTTCCCGTAGACAAATGATATCATTGATAAGTTGGACACTACATTGCTCCATACAGATTTTCTGGATATAGAACTTTACGTCTGCCACCAGTCGAAGGGATTCGTCGTATGGACAATTGTCAAACAATCCTCGCTTGAAGAAAGTACTTTGGTGAGGAAGGGTATGGTGGATGAATGTTAGCATAGTTAGACGGGACGGGAGAATAGTGGCAAAGCCTTTTTGGGTCGTTTGGTTGAAATGATAGTCTCTGCCAACAATGATGTCTGCTGTCAAATCTTTTGTCGCCAAATGTTCCAATACTTGTTCGTTATAGAAACAATCACCAGAATTCATGAAATTTAGATATTCGCCTTTGACTTGAGCTATGCCTTTATTCATGGCATTATAGATGCCATTGTCTTTTTCTGATACCCAATAGGTGATTTGTTCATCATATTCCATTAAGATATCAGCACTTCCGTCAGTTGAGCCACCATCAATGACAATATATTCAAAGTCACGATAGGTTTGGTGGATAACGCTTTCAATTGTCTTGCGCAATCCTTCCTTATTATTGTAGTTAACTGTAATTATGGAGTATTTCATCGTTAAATAATTTATCAGTTCTTCAATCTTTTAATTCTTCTTAAACTGTCTTTGGCACCTTTTGCAAATAATAAAGTTGCCGATAGCTCGATAGTTAGAAAAATAATCATGCCTATAGCACAATAAGTGATCCAGTCCAATATGGAGTGATAGGGGCTAATGGGAATAAAATGAAGTAAATAGAGTGACACCCCGATGGCAAAGGCTGATATGAAATAGTTGCGTACCACGTTTTGCCAATAATGGCATACTGATATTTTAAAACCAGAGCTAAACAGATAATAGGGTTTCCAAATGACTACAATAGGAATGAGACTGGTAAGTTTGCCTATCAGTATTCCTATAATGCCCCATTGTAGTCCACATATAATGGTAACACTCACGTTGATTATGAGTTCTGCCCAAGCGGACCAAACATCGGCGTATAATCCATGAGCATAGTTAAAGGAATCGACGGAATTACGGGAATTGGTAATGTAAATATAGGCAACCAAAAGAATGAGGATGCGGTTGTCCATGATGTATTCGGAGCCTAACCAATGTGAAACAAAAGGCTCTAGGAAAGCATAGAGCGAGAATGCTAATGTGGCTGCAATTGTATGTTGAATGGTGGTATATTCCCAAAAGACCTTTAACATCCGATCTTTATTACCCTCAGCAACCAAATTTCCTACACTGGCTCCCACACTACCAGTCACGGCTGAGAACAAGGATATAAGCTTGGAGATAATAATCATGTAGTTGCCGTAAAATGCAACCATTTTGAGTGATACGAATAGGAAGATAAATAATTCGTCACTCTTGACCAGTACAAAGTCCTTAATTTTATGGATAAAAACTTGCTTAGTCTTAGTAATAATCTCGGGATACAGTTTCAGAAGTAGTTTTCCTTGCTTCTTGTTGACTTTGAGCCAAGGGTATTCTTTGTTGATTTTCCAGTTTAAGATGATGCATCCTAATAATCCAAATAGAAACTCTACAGCAACCCAGACGTATAAGTTTTTATAGTGGTATGCCATAAAGATTTGTAGTCCCAACTTAACCAAATTGGCGGATTGGTAGTAGATAGCTACTAAATAATTCTTCTGATCAGCGCTGAGTAATATTTGCCGATAATTGATAAAATATCCAATGAGTGATGAACCTAAAAATGAATAAAAGGCAAAATATATAATGCCAAGGTTAAGTTCGGCATTTGAAAAGATGATAGGAAAGAAAAGACTGATAATGAAGGCACCGATAAAAATGATGCATCCAATCCAATTATATAGAAATCCAAGAAGTGAGAGGATGTCTTGTATTTCTTTCCTATTGTTAATCTGAAGAGGTTTGAATAGGAAATAACCAATACTGGCAGAGATGCCTAACTCTGATAGGTTGAGATAGCCCAAAATATTGGTCAATGTTCCTGTTAGTCCAATAAAGTCTGCCCCTAAGTTATCAAGAAATATTTTGCGGGAGAAAAAGGCTAAAAAGAGCGAAAGGAAGTAAAACAAAAGATTTACTTCTGCATTTAGCATACTTTTATGGACCCGCTCTCCCATTTGTTCGGCTTGAATGTTAACAATTATTTGTCGTGTGTGGTATGTATAAAATCCGTACTCTTCCGACTTATCTTGGGAATATTAACTACCATCTTCCATACAAGAACGGGAACGGAAAGAATCTTACCAAATACTGTATGGCTACGAAGTTGTTTGGGTATGGCCAAATATAAGGAAATGCAAATGGCTAAGAATAAACACCACCATTTGATATACCATGAAAGTGAAAAAATAAGCGAGAATGCCGTCATGATAATAGACCAGACAAAGGCACCTACTACCAACATGGAGCGTGGAATAAGAGCCTGTTGGATGGTTTTGTTGATATAGTCCCAATTACCAGTCTTGATAGCGTAAGGAAGATATGGCAACTGCATAAAAAAACTTTGTATTTGGGCGGTCATCCAACGAAGACGTTGCTTTTGGAAATTGTCTTTGTTTGATACTTTCTCGTCAAAGACATGAATGTCTGGCTCGTATTTGATAAAGACCTTTTGCAGCAATAGGTGAGCTTCCAATTCTTTGTCTTCTCCTACTGAGGATAATTTGTAAATGTTTTCCTTGAACAGTTTGAAATCGAAACACATGCCAGAACCAATCAAAGCAGATGACAGGCCAATACGGTTGTGGGCCTTGCGGAAAATGGTGTTGTTGATTTCCTCGCTGACACCATCAAGTACGGCAACATCATTATTGCTGTTCTTGGCACATCGGTGACACTGAATGGCCTTGTAGCCATGGGCACATGATTCATTTAACTTCTGTAGGAAATCTGAGTTAACTACATTGTCTGCATCCATAATGACTACATAGTCATATTCCTCTTTAATCTGGCTCATGGCATATTGCATGGCCTTGGCTTTGCTACTCTTCTCGAAAACTGGTTGTAGCAAGGTAATTGGTAGTTCGCTCAAAACCTGGTTTGTTTCAGGTTGCATATGGTCGGAAATAACTGCCACATGAAATGCATTATATGGATAATATTGTCCTAAAAAGGTTCGGACAGAGGGAACAATGACGCGATCCTCATTATAGGCTGGATAGAGCACCAGATATGTGTAGTACTCTTTTTCGCGCATCGCTAACTTTTGGTCTGTCAAGAACAGCGTGAAATCATCTATACGTTTCTTCCATAAAATCGATACAAGCGCAAAAAAGAGGATATAGAGTGTGGAGGCTGCTAATAGTAGCCACAAGAGAATATCGAATATATGTATTATATGCCAAATCATAAGGAAGTGTTTATTGTTTGAGATTAACTGCGTCTATGAACTTTCTGCCCAATTTGAACTTCTGAAGAATGGAACTCATAAAGACCACAGGGATTTTGAAGAATGTAACATCCCATTTGTCGTCGACTAAATAGTTAGGAGTAGCCATTGCAAAAACAAATAATACGATGGCAAAAAGTGCCCACCATTTGACGGCTATTGTAAAAAAGATGAATGGTGTTATTACACACATGAAAATGATGATAGCCATCATGACGATGCGAGGAAGTAACATCCATTGAACTAGTTTGTCCAGCAAATCATAGTGACGATTGACTATAGCGGCTGGTAAGTAGCGGACGTTGCGAATGAATGTCTTATACTGAGTAAGAATCCAAGATCTGTGCTGCTTGTTAAAGTCTTCCGCTTTACGAACCTTCTCGCCATATACAAAAATTTTATCAAAAAAGTCAATATAGATGTGTTGGCGAGTCAAAGCAGCCTCCATTTCCTTGTCGGACCAATCGCTTTTAGCAGATTGCAGATAACTTTTTAACCAATCAAAGTCAAATGCATTACCAGAACTTTGCATGGCGCAAGGAAGTCCGATACTAATATGTCCACGACGGAAGATAGAATTATTAATTTCCTCAAAAATGGCAGAAAGACGTGCTGAAACCGTATCACGGTTAAATGATAGCTTATGGACCTGAATAGCTCTTGTACCAGCTGACTCATAGGCATCATTTATCTGTTCGAGGAATTCTGGTTCCACTACATCACCTGCATCCAAAATAATAGCAACATCATATATTTTAAATTGTGGCAGATTATTAACAGCCAATTGTAAAGATTTGGTCCTGGAACTTTTGAGGTAGTTGGGTGTCAGCAAGGTAACTGGCTGCTGAGCCAAATGAAACATGGTAATCTCGTCTTCGTGATCAGCAATAACCGTCACGTCAAACATGCGCTGTGGATAGGTCTGCCCCAGAATGGAATTGATAGTCATCTCAACGCTTTTTCCACTTTTATGGGAAGGAATCAGAATAATGAAACGATTCTGCCTCTTAGCTTTAGGTGTTTCGCTATGTCTAGCAAAAAGGGAAGTAAAGGCAAAAACACCAAGATACAGGACTGTAATTGCGCACCAGATATATACTATCCAATCAAAATATATGTATAAACTCCATAAAGTCATAGTGTACAGTGTTGAGTTCTTTCTTTATAATGGATAAAACCTAATACACCATTAAAAGTCGCTTTTGATAAATCAACGCGACGTTGTAATGTATATTTTATGATATCTCTTAGGGCAACGATTCCTGTCAAATAAAGATATGTCACTATCTTTTTAGGACCGTTGATATTTCTTTTCGCAAATAGAAAGCGATTGCGAGTCATATAATAACTTTTTAAGGAAGAACTTTGCCCCGTTGTCTGGCTTTCTTTGTGATAGATGGTACAGGCTGGGTCGTACATAATATTGTAGCCGGCGCGACGAATCATCATAGACCAGTCTAATTCCTCATAATATAGGAAGTAACATTCGGGCATGAGTCCCACTTTTTCAATGACCTCACGTTTAACCATCATGGCAGCACCATGAGCGTATGGTGTCGGATGAGCAGTATTATATTGTCCATGATCAGTTTCTCCACAGCCAATGGATTGGTTTCTCAAAGTAATTTTAGAAAGTGGAGTGAAACCGGCGAATTGTATGAGGTTGTTTCCCCATGCGAAACAGATTTTAGGACAAACTATTCCGACCTTTGGGGAAGACTCCAAACGGTTAACCAAGGGCTGAAGACTGAAGGCTGAAGGCTGAGGTCTGTCTGATGTCTGAGGTTGGAGTAAAGTGTCATTATTGATGAAGAAAAGATACTTGCCATGGGATTCTTTGATGCCAAGATTGTTACCACCAGCAAAGCCAAGGTTCTCTTTGGAACGAATGACTTTTACTTGTGGAT
>Ga0310690_10012918_pt1 | contig 10208 bp, 20 predicted proteins | sample AusTroGonzalo_MG_2_FD_207661 | JGI IMG/M metagenome (GOLD analysis project Ga0310690, IMG submission 207661) | Bovine rumen microbial communities from tropical cattle in Woodstock, Queensland, Australia - Gonzalo_04 (v2) (version 2) | ecosystem: Host-associated > Mammals > Digestive system >...
AACAGGTACATGGACAGGTAATTTAAATATTGGTGGAACAAATCAAACATTTAGCACTCATAAATCTATTACTAATAGTTGGGTAACATTATTATCTTTTACAATAACAAAAGATCATAATGATAATGGAACTGGTACTTGTTATATTCAAGGTAAAGTAAATGGACCAAGTGGAACTTCAATGGCTGGTAAATCAGTTAGTGCAAGTCAAACTGTTACTTTAGATACTATACCAAGATATGCAACTATTACATCAGCACCAAATTTTACTGATATTCAAAATCCTACAATTCAATATAATAATTCAGCAGGTACTAATGTATCTTCATTACAGGCTTGTATAAGTTTAACTGGAAGTAATCCAGATATAGCATATAGAGATATATCATTAACTGGTACAAGTTATACTTTTAATTTAACTGATGCAGAAAGAAATGTATTAAGACAAGCTACAACTACATCAAATACTAGAACTGTATATTTTTATGTAAAAACAGTAATTGAAGGTGCTACATTTTATCAAAATCAACCAGTTACTTTAACAATAGTTAATGCTAATCCAACATTTAGTGTAGCTTATTTAGATAGTAATGCAACTACAACTACTATTACTGGAAATAATCAACAAATAATTCAAAATAATAGTACATTACAAATTAATATTACAAATGCTACTGCATTAAAATATGCTACTTTATCAAGTGCAAGTGTAAATGTAAATGGTACTGTTACTACTCAAAGTTTAAGTGGATCAAGTTTAACAATAAATATTGGAACAATAGATGTATCAAGTAATTTAACAGTACCAGTAACAATAACTGATAGTAGAGGAAATTCAACAACAACAAATTTAACAATTCAAGTTCTTTCTTGGTCTTTACCAAGTGCAATTATTACACTTCAAAGATTAAATAACTATTATGCAACAACAAATTTAACTGTTGATGCTGATTATTCAAGTTTAGATAATAATAATACTATTACTATTCAATATCAAATAAAAAAAGTTAGTGAGGCAAATTATGGTGCATTAACTACAATTCAAGATAATGTTCAAACTCAATTTACTGCTGATAATACATATGAATGGAATGTAAAAGTTATTTTAACTGATAGAATAGGTTCTACAAATTATGTATTAAAGTTAGGTAAAGGAATACCAATAATTTATTTTGATAATATATTAAATTCAACTGGTTTTAATTGTTTTCCATTAACAAGTGAAGGTGTATGGAGCAATAACTTTCCAATAGATGATGTTATTTATTTAGGAAGTCAAGTTTTATATGATAGCTACCAAATGACTACATCTGGTAAAAATGCAGTATTAGGTTCTTATGATTATAATTTAATAGATGGATTATTTACAGGTATTACAATACCAAGTGCTTATGAAAAAGCATATAGAGTAACTGCTCAAATGCATACTCAAAATAATAATCAAGCTAGTATATATTTAAACAACTTTCAAAGTAATTTAATTAATACATGGTCTAATACTACAATGAGAAAAATAGGATCAACTAGAATATTTAAACAAAGTGAAATTGAATTAGAAACCACTTATGGTTATTCAAGAAATGGTACTAACTTATATTGTAGCAATAGTGGTAATTATCAAGCTAACTTTTGGAATATAACTGTTCATTGCTATTTAGTAAAGAAAACTACAAATCTTGATGGAACAGTATCATATGATTTAACACCAGCTGATGATTCAGACATAGAAGAAGCATAGAAAGGATGATAACATGACAAATATAATAGTAGCAGTAATAAGTGGTTTATGTGTTGCTATACCATCTATTATTGCAACAATTTCATCTAATAAGAAAAGTAATGATTTAGTTCTTTATAGAATTGATGAACTAGATAAGAAAGTACATGAACATAATAATTTAATTGATAGAATGTACAAAGTAGAAAAAGAAGTTGCTTTATTAAAAGATGATATAAAGAAAAACTAGGCTTTAATACCTAGTCTTTTTTATTTTAAAATTCTATATTACTTTTACATTCTTCTATTATTTCATTTACCATTCTTTTATCATAATATGTTTCTTCTAGTAATTGTTTATGTAATGGAATAAAATCTAGTTTAAAAGGACATTCCATTATTTCAAATATTATCTTCTTCTTTAATTTCTTTTTATTAGTTCTTTTCATTTCTAGTTACCTCTTTATTCTTTATAGTTTATTTAATATATATATAATTAATATTACCGACAACAAACATTTTAACTTTTTTTCTATGCACTCTTGACTTCTCATGTACCAAACTGGTAAGCCTTAGGGGATTAGGAAACGAATGTTTTTCTCCCCCTGGCAAGTCATAATGATTATAACTCACCAGAGGTAGAAGAAAAGGTAAGCCCCTTTTTCATGAGGTTTCCTAGCCAACCCAAGCATTACTGCTCGGAACAATTCAGATACTATGTATCAACGGTCAAGGTCTGCCATAAAACACCGTAAGTTACCACAACTTTCTTGTTACCCCCTTGCTACCTAGTTTATAACTAGATAACCGACAGGACAGTCAACTCCGTTCTTAAAAAATCAAGGCATACCTGCACACCCTCAAACGGCAATTCCTACAATGGTTAGTTGTAAAGGTTGATTTTAAGTGGTTTTCCTCTCTACACTCCTATATTTCATCAAAGGTTTTATGAACTCTTATTTGGAGGTATCATAAAACTTCCTATTGAATGGATGTTTTATGATAACCCTATTTATTTTATAATAATAACATATTGAAGAAGGTATTACAATACCTATATTTTAAGAAATATTTTTAATTCAAAATTATTATCAATTTCTTCTTTATAAGATTTTCTTTTAGTTTTTGTATATTCTACTCTTTCAATAATGGTTTTAAGTAAAGTATTTTTATCAACTGCATCTAAATTCCAATATTCTTTTAAAACATTTTCTAATATAGGTATTGCTTTTTTAACTCTATCTTCTTCATCTACTTCAATAACATTTAATTCTTCATATTTAAGGTTTAAAGCCTTTAAATCTTCTTCAATGGCTTGTACCCTTTCTAAATATCTATCTTTACTATAAATACCTTCTTCAAGCATTTCACAACATCTATCTATCATTGCTTTTTTCTTTTCAATATTAGATTTAATAAATGCTTTTTCTTTTTCTTTTGTTTCTTTAATTTTTCTAGTTTCATCAGCAGTATTTTCTAAAAAGTAATTAAAGTTTTTTAATTCTTCTTCAAGTTCTTCTATTAGTTTCTTTTCTACAAAATGAAAATAAGCACCCTTATTACTACAATATTTATTTTTACAGTCAAGCATAGCAGGTTTATTTGTGGTTTTACATTTAAATTTCATGTTCATAACTTTACCACACCCACCACATCTTAAAAATGTTGCTAAAGGATTTTTAAGAATGTTATCAGATTTAACTTTTGGTGCATTTTGATTAAATTTTTCTAAAACTCTATTATAAGTTTCTTCATCAATTAAGGGTTGGTGTTTCCCTTTAAAATGAGTTGTTACCCCATTTGTTGTACTATTTATATAACCTAAATTTATTTTATTCTTTAATAATCTTCTTAATAATGTAGGTTGCCATAATAAACCTTTTCTAGTTCTAATTCCATTATCATTTAAGTAATCAACTAATTCTGCTATATTTACACCTTCATATGCATACTTATTATATAACATTTGTACAATAGGTGCTTCTTTTTCATTAGGCACTAAAACATAGCCTTTATTTTGTTTTTCTTTATTATAACCAAAAGGAACAGTAGCACCAGTATAATAACCTTCTTTTTGAGCCTGTTTTTTACCTCTAATCATTCTTCTTTTTATTGCCTTTAATTCTTGCCTAGATAAAAATAAACTTAATTCTAACATATCTTCATCAAGTTCATCCCCACTAGATAAATCATAGGCTTTATTTAATGTATAAATAATAGTTCCACTTTTTCTAAAAGTTTCCTTTATTATTTCTTGATCTATTCCATTTCCTCTTGATAATCTTTGTAATTCTACAACAACAACACCATCATATAATCCATTTTCAACATCTTTTAAAAGTTGTTGCATTTGTGGTCTATTATTTATACTATCACCACTAACAATTTCTCTATATATTGATTTTTCATTATATCTTAAATCATATTTATCACAATATTCTTTTAATATTCTTTCATGCCTTAATAGTGTATCTTCTTTATAATCATCTTTATCTTCTCTTGATTTTCTAATATAAATTGCTACTTTCATTTAATTGTCCTTTCTTTACATCTATTGCAATTTCTAACTGATTTTATAGGTATAACAGAATTTATTAAAACTAAATTTCCACACATTCTACATTTAGTAAACTTTGTATGATTTAAATCTTTAAAAGCATCATAACTATAAATTTTCTCTTTATAACTGTCAATTAGTTTAACAAAATTGTCAATGGAAATTAATTCCTCTTTTGTAAAGTGTTTGCTAGAGTATACTAATTTAATTTCATTTGTAGCACTTAAATCATCATTAACTAATTCATCCATAGTAACATTAAAAAAAGCAGAAAGTTTTTTTAGTACAGTCAAACTAACTTTTTCATATTTGCCATTATACCAAGCAGATATTGTACTTGGTGCTATATTTATTTCTTTTGCTAGTTCACTTTTTTTAATTTCCTTTTTTTCTAACAAATAATCTAAATTTTTAATAAAATACATTATTTAATTACTCCTTCATCCAATTTCATCCAATTTCATCCAAATGTTTCCAAAATAATTTTAAATTAATGTAACACAATTTGTAAACAACATATACATAATAAATATAAATATTTTTTTATTTGTTAAAAAATTGTTGACTTTGGTAATTTATGGTAGTATGCTTTTTATAGAAGATAGTTCATCATAATGAAAAAAATAATTCAGTAAGATGAAATGTATTGGGGAAGGTGGGATTAAAATGAAATATGCAAACTTGAGAGCAGAAATGACTAGAGCCAATATAGGAAACTATAAAATGGCTCAATTAGTAGGGATTACACCACAGGGATTTTACAAAAAGCTAAATGGAAAAGCAACTTGGAATTTAAAAGAAATGAGTAAAATCCAAGATATTTTACAACATACTACTAATTTAAAATTACCATTAGATTATTTATTTGCAGGTGATTTAAATGATAATTAGGGGAACACCTAATGCAAGTAAATTAAGACACATCTATAATACAATTCAAAGATTAATTGACAACAAAGAATGCTACTACACAGAAGAAGAAATTGAGAATTTAAAAAAAGATGAAAAAAATATATTTTTAGAAAGAGGGAAATAAAAACATGGCTAAAACGATTAAAAAAAATCAAACAGCTGAAATACCAACAAAAAATGGAAGTAAGTATTCTTATCAATATGTAGACATAGCACAAATTCATGAATATTTAGAAGAAAATAAAATGAGTTATTACCAATTTATAGATAGAATAGATGGTGATGATTACATAATGACAGTTAAAGTAAATGCAGAAGGTAAAGAAAGTTTACCATTAAGAGGATCAAGAGTAGTAGATGCAACATTATTTGGTAATGATAATCCAGCACAAAAGCAAGGTAGTGCATTAACTTATGCTAGAAGATACAGTTTATTAATGGCTTTTGGATTAGCAACAGAAGATAATGATGCAAATGATTTAAATGTTATAAAAGAAATAACACAAGAAGAAGCAGAAGAATATAAATTTACATTTGGAAAATACAAAGGTAAAAGTATTAAAGAAGTATATGAAACTAATACAAGTTATATTCAATGGCTTTTAAATAATGATAAAACTGATCCAAGAATTATAAAAATGATAGAATTAGTAACTGGTGAAGTAAAATTAAATGAAGAAGAATTAAAAGAAAGAGCTGAATTAATAGCAAAGTTTGAAAAATTAGTTATATCAACAAAATCATCTAAAGAAAAACTATATGAACATTATGGTGTAGAAAATAATTCACAAATGACAAATGAACAATTAATAGATGCTATTGTTATTATGGAGAGTTAATAATGAAATTTAATATGGACTTATATCTTAAAATATGTGACATAACAGGAAAAGTATATAATGCTAGACCTACAAATGATGAAAATGAAGTTTGGATTTATGGAGATATAGAAAATATCATTGAAGATTTAGTTGATGTATTTGAAAAGAGGGAAAACAATGGATGAAGTTTACATTGACATTCGTAAAGAAAATGCTTGGATTCAAAAATATTTTAATGCTGATTTTGTAAGCATAGAACAATTACTAGCAACTATTGAAGATTTAGATTCAACAATAGAGCATTGGAAAGAAAAATATGAAGATTTAGAAGAAGATTTAAGAGAAAATTATAGACCAATTCCATATGCAGAACAAGTTTGTGTAAGTGATAGAGATTTTATATAGGTGATATATGGAAAGTAAAGTCAAGAATGAAAATCATATTGTTATTCATGGATGGATGGTAAATGAATTAGGTTTAAAAGGCAATGAATTATTGATATATGCAATTATATTTGGATTTAGTCAAACTGAAAGCCAAAGATACATTGGATCATTACAATATCTTGCAGACTGGACCAACTCAACAAAACAAGGTGTTATAAAAAATATAAAATCTTTAATTGAAAAAGAATTAATAGTAAAAGAAGATAAAATTATTAATGGGGTAAAGTTTGTTAAATACTATTCAACAAAGTTTAATGGGGTATTAAACAAAGTTGAATGGGGTATTAAACATAGTTTACCTAATAATATAGAAGATAATATAGAAGATAATATAAATAATAATATAGAAATGTTTGAATATGACTGGCTAAATGATAGGGAGGAATAGATGAATAAAGTACAATTAATAGGAAGATTAACAAAAGATCCAGAATTAAGATTTACAAAATCAAATATTGCAGTTGCTAATTATTCAATAGCAGTAAATGATGGTTATGGAGAAAAGCAACAAACACAATTTATAAATGTATCAACTTGGGGTAAGAGTGGTGAATTTGTAAGTAAATATTTTAAAAAAGGTCAAGCAATAGCCATAGTTGGAAGATTAAATAGTAATAACTATGAAGATAAAAATGGAAATAAAAGATATTCATTAGAAGTTATTACAGAAGATATTGAATTTATAGGAGATAAAAAAGAAGAAAAAGTTCAACAAGAAGAAGTTTTTATTCCAAATAATTATAAAACACAATATCAAAGTAATTTAAGTCCAGATGATGAAGATTTACCATGGAATTAAAAAAATAAAATAAAAAGGGGATTTTGAATATGAAAACTGAAAATGAATTTGAATATGTATTAAAACTAGCAATAGATAAAAGTAATTTAGATGCATTGGTTCATCTGATAATAGACAATGCAGAATTAAATTATAGTGGGGAAGATTTAAGAATAACAAATACTGAAACAACATTGCAATTTATAAAATACTTATACCCAAATACATATTTAAATAAGTTAAGGGAATTACAAAAAGAAGATTAACAAGATGTCAAGTTAGCACAATATAGTGTTGACTTGGCATTAATAATATAGGTGATTAAAATGGATTTAATAAATGATATACAAGCATTAATGGAAGAACTGACAATATCAATTAAAAAGTTATCACAAACAGGTCAAGCACTTGCAGAAGCTGAAAGAGATTATAAAGTAACTTTAAGGCAAGAAGCATTAAAATTAAGAGTTGAAAAAGATATGCCAGTAACATTAATAAATCAAATTATATTTGGAGTTCCAGAAGTAGCAGAAAAGAGATTTAAAAGGGATGTAGCTGAAACAATATATAATACTAATCAAGAACACATAAATGCCACAAAACTCAAATTAAGGCTTTTAGAAAGCCAATTAAATAGAGAATGGGGAAATAGTAAAAATGAAGTCTAAAAGAGCAAGAGCAACTGATATTCCTTTATCAGTTAAAAAGAAAGTATTTATGAGGGATCATGGAAGATGTGTTGTATGTGGTAATTCACATAATGTTATGCCAAATGCACATTATATTCCAAGAAGTAAAGGTGGATTAGGCATAGAACAAAATATAGTTACATTATGTACTGAAATGACAATGAATAAATGCCATAGAAAATTTGATTTTGGAACTAAAGAAGAACATGATGAAATAGGGGAAAAAATAAAAAATTATTTAAAAAGTAAATATGATAATTGGAATGAAGAAGATTTATATTATAAGAAATGGAGTTAAATATGATAGAGATTAATAGGGCAGGGGAAATACCAACATTTGAAACTAGACATGAAGCAAATGAAACTGTAAATAAAGAAAAAAGGTATCAACAAATAATAGAAGTATTAACAGAAGGTAAACAAATGACTGCAAAAGAAATAGCAGTAGAAATGCATAATAGAGGTTATATACCTACAACTGAAAGAAATTTTACTGCTCCAAGATTAACTGAATTAAGTTATAAAGGAATAGTTGAACCTATTGGAAAGACTAAATGCCAATATACTGGAAAGAAAGTTGCAGTTTATGAATTAAGAGAAGTTTAAAAACTTCTTTTTTTATTAATTTAATGTAAACTTGAATGTCAAATTGCTTGAAAATTGTTAAAATTGGTAAATTAATGTTGTATGATGGTATTGTAAAGGAGGAAACATGAAAAAGGTTTTTAGTATTAAATGGGAATTAATAATTGCAATATTATTAGGAATTACAACATTAATATCTTGGAGTTTATTGGAAACAGGTGATAATGACTGGAGAATAATTGCATTAAGTTTAATACCAACATTTTGTTTAATAGTTTGGATCATAAGTTATAGCAAAATAAAAGAATTTAGATTAGAAGTAAAAAAATTATGGTAAGGAGGAATAAATGATTACATTATCATTTGAAGAAATTAAAGATTATAAATATGAAAGAGAAAGATTAAACGAACAAAAGAAAGTATATATAGAATCAAATAAAAAAGTACCTTATAAAATAGAAAAAAGGCTAAAAGAAATAAATATGTTACTTGAAAAAATTCAAAATGATTTGTTACTTCAAGAAGCAATAATAAAATTAGGAAGGATTAAATAATGGCAAATAAAGATTTTAAGCAGAGGGTTTTGGAAGAACAAATTTTTAATGAATTAAAAGATACTTCAATTAAAGGTTGTAGATTTTATAGAGCTAAATATGAAGGTTCTGGAGTAGATATATCAAGACTTTATAGAAGAATAGTTAATTATCAAATAAAAGAATATGGAAGTACATTAGATAATTATATACCTAGAAAAAATCCAGAAGATTTAAAGAAAGAGTATCAAAGGGCAAGAAATAGAAGATACCAAAGGAGAAATAGAGGATGAAAATTATAGATATTTTAAATATGATAGCAAGAGGAGAAGAACCACCAAAGAAGATATTATATAAAGAACAAGAATATGAATATGATGAAAGTGAAAAAGATTACTACTATTGTGATTTTTCAATTTATAAGTTATTTGATGACCGTCTAATAACAAGAATTTTAAATGATGAAGTAGAAATACTAGAAATAACTATACATAATGAAGATTTAAGAACAAGCAAAAAGAAAATAGAAAAAATAAAAGGTTTGGTTGATATAAGTAATGAAATTAGTGATGGTGATATAGGGGAATATGATATAGTTTTAATAGATGATTATAGAATTGGTAGAGATAATGATGAAATATTACATGATTTTGCTTATACAATTTTAGAAATACAAAATAAAATAAATGAAATAATAGAAAGATTAAATGAGGATCAAGAATGATAAAGTTTATATTAGGATTTTTAATAGGTTTCTTTATATGTGCTTGTTTAAGTGTAAGTGGTAAAGATGAATAAAATAAAAGATTTCTTTAATAAAATACTAGATATAGCAACATTAAAAGCTGAAAATAAATTATTAAAGCAACAATTAGAAGAAGAAAAAAAGAAGAATCAACCATTAATTGATTTAAAAAATAAATATTTAGCTGAATTAAGAGTTAAAAATTTAGAGTTAGGAAAATTAAAAAAGAAAGTGGGTAATAATGAATAAAAAATTAATAATAATTATATTGCTTGTATTATTAATACCATTAAATGTACAAGCTAAAACATATACTAAAAAGGAATGTAAACAATATGCTTATCAGCAAGTATTAAAAAAAGGATGGACAATATCAGATTATAATAATTTAGTTAAGTTATGGCAAAAAGAAAGTAGTTGGAAT
>Ga0310690_10012920_pt1 | contig 10207 bp, 11 predicted proteins | sample AusTroGonzalo_MG_2_FD_207661 | JGI IMG/M metagenome (GOLD analysis project Ga0310690, IMG submission 207661) | Bovine rumen microbial communities from tropical cattle in Woodstock, Queensland, Australia - Gonzalo_04 (v2) (version 2) | ecosystem: Host-associated > Mammals > Digestive system >...
GTGGTCTTGTGCCTCATCATCTGGTTATCCATTGATGTGCTGGGAGCACCGCTACAGGACTGGCTCGACCAGGGCATCCAGTGGTTGGCGGGCGTTTGTGGTTCGGCCCTTGCCGCTGCCAATGTCAACGAAACCGTACAATCTTTAGTGGTGGATGGAATCTTTGGTGGTGTGGGCAGTGTGTTGAGCTTTGTACCCATTATCATCATTCTGTTCTTCTTCCTGAGCATATTGGAAGACAGCGGTTACATGGCCCGTGTGGCCTTTGTGACCGACAAATTGCTAAGGCATCTTGGCTTGTCGGGGCGCAGTATTGTGCCCATGCTGATAGGATTCGGCTGTTCGGTACCCGCCATCATGGCCGCCCGCACCCTACCCTCCATGCGTGACCGTCGCTTGACCATCCTGCTCACTCCTTTTATGAGCTGTAGTGCCAAAATTCCTATTTATGCCTTCTTTACCGCCTACTTCTTTCCACATCATGGCGGATTGGTCCTTATCGGTCTATATCTGTTAGGTGTTACCGTTGGCATTATTGTGGCCCTGGTCAATAAGCTTATCTCGAAAAAAAGGAGTACCACATCCTTCGTGATGGAAATGCCCAACTACCGCATGCCACAAGCCAAGAATGTGTTGCACCTGCTATGGGACAAGACCAAAGACTTCTTGCAGAAGGCTTTCACCGTCATTTTTGTCGCCTCCGTCATCATCTGGTGCTTGCAGACCTTTGACTTCCACTTCAACGTGGTGGAAAACGGAGAAGGAAGCATGTTGGCCGTGATAGCAGGCGCTATTGCACCTGTTTTCAGTCCGTTAGGTCTGGGCGATTGGCGTATTGTCACCGCTCTGATCAGTGGTTTCATGGCCAAGGAAAGCGTCATCTCCACCATTGGCGTGTTAGGAGGCATCAGCATCTTCACCATGGCCAATGTGGTGCCCATGCTGGTTTTCTGCCTGCTCTACACACCTTGTGTGGCCAGCATCGCCGCCGTCCGCCGCGAGTTGGGAGGAGGATGGGCTGCATTTGTAGTCTTCTTCCAATGCGCCGTGGCCTGGCTTGTAGCGTGGATCGCATTTCTCGTTGCCGGTCTCATCATATAATATTATACGATGAACTGGCAGAGTTACCTGGTATTAGCAATTGTATTGGCATTGGTTGCCCTTTCGGTGGTCATATACCATCGCAAGGGCAACCGTTGCTGTAATACCAACAACTGCAACAGTTGTAACAACTGCACCACCTGCAATCTATGCAAAAGTGGTGGCAAAGGGCCAAAAAGGCCGAATTTTAGCTAGGTCAAACATTAATTTTAATCAACACGAACAAACATGAAAGAAATCTACATCAATGTTGACAGCGAAAGCGATATTTATAGTACCTTTAGAGGCCCCGAAGAACTGAACGGGGAGTATGTGGATTACGTAATCGGCAAACTAAAAGACACCGAGCTGCTCGAGCCTGTGCAACTCATCTTCCAATCGCGCGAAGCGATGGACGAGCAGCGTGTGCGTGATTCTATCAGTATGTGGATCAAAAACGAAAAGCACGAACTTCAACGTGAGGAACATACCAACAAACTTCGCCAGTTTTGGCTGCTGATTATCGGCGTGGCTTTTGTGGCTGGCAGCATCGCGGTGGAACTGTTGGTTAGCGAGTTTTCGTTCACTATCCTCTCCATCATCGGAGCCTTTGCGCTATGGGAGGTCGCCAACGGATGGATATTGGAAAACCCGCAACTGCGCCTCCGCAGGCTCCTGGTGAAACACATGAACGAAAATTATACCGTCATTTTTAAAACCATGAATGGTGACGCTTAACCGATTGGAGACCCTTTCTATGAAAAACAAGCCAGCTCTCGTTCTGTTCGCTCTGCTGATGCTTGCAAGCCTCTGCCAAGCCCAAGATGAGTTGCCAGAATTTCCCACCGACCGTCCCGGATACACCTGGGGTGCCGATGTGCTTCCGCATCACAAAGTGTCATGGGAAAACGGCATGGGTTACGAGTCGTGTCCCGACGGATCAAGCACCATCACGCTGACCAGCACGATCATACGCTATGGCATTTTCCGGAACGTGGAGCTGCGCATCGGAACGGATTTTCTGTTGTACAAAGATGACCTGGAAACCCAATTCAACTTCGGTGTAGCGCCACTTACCATCGGGGCGAAATTCAAAGCGTATGAGAGCACCAATTGGCTTCCCTCTATCGGCTTTTTGGCCGAGCTCCAGTTGCCGTATGTCAGCTCAAAGGAACTGACACCATCGCATCTTGCCCCCTCGTTGTATATGATGTTTGATCATAGTATTACCGACTGGTTTTCCTTGTGGTACAATGTCGGTGCGATTTGGAATGGAGAAATTGCTACCCCACAAGCTTTTTTGTCTTTGGCCCTCTGGTTCGAACTCCCGCACAATTTTGGGGCATTTATCGAAACTTACAATTACCTCCATCCCGACGGAAACCAATACATGGCCGACTTTGGCTTCACTTGGATGCCTTCGCGGCGCGTTCAACTCGACATTAGTTGCGACCTTGATTTTCGGAATCTTGGCAAGTATTATGCCAACGGTTGCGGGGTATCTTGGATGATTAACTGACGCAGGGTATCGTTTCCATTCATCAAAAAAGTGTATCTATACCGAATCCAAATCTGTTGCAACAAGAAATAATGGAATATATTCCCTGAATATCTTATGAGAATGAAAACAATACTTATTATCGTTGGAATTATCCTGCTACTCGCGGGCACGGCCTTGGCGGTGCTCTCGCACCCTGCCTTCGGTTTGTGGCGACATCGTTCCACGGAACGCATCCAACAGTCACCCAATTGGCGGGATGGTATGTTCCAAAATCAGGAGCCTACACCACAGTTTACGGGCAATACCAATATGTTCAAGGCTATGTGGACGATGCTGACCACACGCAATTCGGCTCGTATTCCTACAGAACCGATACCGGCCATCAAGACAGACCTGTGCGCTTTGCCAACGGACAGCGATTGGCTGGTATGGTTCGGGCATTCTTCCTATCTGTTTTATATGGGAGGTGAGCGATTTCTGGTTGATCCCGTACTAAAGCCCGAATTTCCTTCTTCTCTGATGATGAAACCTTTTGCTGGCACAGACATCTATCGTCCCGAAGATTTGCCAGATATTGATGTGCTCATCATTACGCACGAACATTGGGATCATGCGGATTATGCGACCTTGCGCGACATTCGTGAGCGTGTGAAGAGGGTCGTGTGTCCGCTTGGCATGGCCGATTATCTTCGCTATTGGGGCTATCCTGATGATTGTATCACCGAAATGGATTGGTATGATGTGGCAGACAGCATCACCTGCCTGCCGTCCCGCCATTTCTCCAACCGTCTTTTCCACCGCGATCAAACGCTATGGGCTTCATTTATGGTAGAAGCAGGTGGGCGGAAAGTGTATATAGGTGGCGACGGAGGTTATGATGGTCACTTCCGCGAGGTTTACGACCGTTTCGGAGCGGTAGATTTGGCTCTGTTGGAGAATGGACAGTATAATGCCAATTGGAAATACATCCATACCACACCGAAAGACTTGGAGAAAGCCATATTAGACTTGCAGGCCAAGCAGGTCTTTACGGTCCACCATGACAAGTTTGCCCTCTCTACACACCCGTGGTACGAGCCGGACAGTGTGGCACACAACATCGCCACCAAACACGAAATCCACTTACTGGATGCACCTATTGGCACCGTAGTGAAATTTTAGAATAAACCAATAACAAATCATACAGAATGACAAAAACAAAAGACATTTACCTTGCTGGAGGTTGCTTCTGGGGAACAGAGCATTACTTCAAACAGATTGAAGGCGTGGTGGATACAGAAGTAGGGTTCGCCAACGGGCATACCCAAAATCCAACGTATAAGGAAGTCTATACGGACACAACGGGTTTTGTGGAGACCGTTCATATCCAATACAATCCCGAGGTGGTCGGTCTTGAATTTCTGCTGCAGATGTTTTTCAAAGCCATCGACCCTACCAGTTTGAACAAGCAAGGACATGATGAAGGGACACGCTATCGCACAGGTATTTACTATACAGAGAGCGAAGATATACCCACCATCGAAAAGGTGTATCAGGAAGAGCAACAGCATTATCAGCAGCCCTTGGCCGTAGAGAAACTTCCCCTGGAGAACTTCTATACGGCAGAAGAGTATCACCAGGACTATTTGGACAAGAACCCCACGGGTTACTGCCACCTGCCACAGTCACTGTTTGAATTCGCTAAGAAAGCCAAGGATAATCGGAAACACAGTTTCACCATACGACCTGCGAAGCCCGATGAGGCTGGCCTTGTTCTCGACTTTATCAAGAAACTGGCTGAATATGAGAAATGTTCCGATGAAGTAGTGGCCGACGAAGCAACAGTCCATCATTCTCTGTTTGTGGAGCGATCAGCCGAGGTGGTTTTTGCCGAAGAGGACGGTGTGGTGGTGGGCTTCGCCCTGTTCTTCCACAACTTCTCCACCTTCGTAGGGAGAAAAGGCCTCTATCTTGAAGACCTCTTTATCCTGCCCGAGAAGCGTGGCAGAGGCTACGGCAAAGCCCTGCTGAAACACCTGGCTAATCTCGCCGTAGAGCGCCACTGCGGCCGCATGGAGTGGATTTGCCTCGACTGGAACGAGCCAGCCCTGAAAGTTTATCGCAGTATTGGTGCCATCCCGATGGATGAATGGACTGTACAACGCCTAGATGAAGCAGCATTGAAACGGTTTGCGAAACCACATATTAATTAAATAAAATGTTAGTATCTGAAATCTCATTATGGGGCGCAGCTTTGGTAGCGCTATTTGTACTGATAGCAGCGATAGCACTTGCTTTCATCGACAGAAAGATGCTGCGACGAATGTTGGTGATATTTGGAGCGACGGTAGCGCAGATGGTCGTCATGGTTGCCGTCGTATGGTTGGTTTATCAAACACATGCCTGGTGGACCTATTTGCTTTGGTACCTCCTGATACTGTTTCTATCAATCTGCTGGGTCCTGTATCCATTACAGGCATTGTGGAAAAAGATGCTGCGGCCTGTGGGCACCGCGATTCTGGTGGGCAGCATAGTGGTAGGCGGCAGCACGATATTGTGTCTGCCAATCAGTGTCTTTATGACGGTGTATTCGGTGTTGATGGCCTGTCTGACGGCTTCGATGATCCAGACAATGGGAAACTACCAGCGCAGTCTGCACAATCCCGAGACTTGTAATCTATCGTGGAGTGAGAGGATGTTGCCGAACATAAGATCCATGGGACAACCTTTAGTGGTGGTCATCCCGACGTTGTTTGCAGGTATGTTGTTGGGAGGCGTTTCGGTACTTGCCAGCCTGATAGTCGTCATCCTGCTGGTTGCTGCCGCCTTCGTTGCCAACGTGTTATCGGGCGTGGTGGCGCTGGCGATGCTTACTTTTTCGTCAAATCATCAATTACAATAATGTTTACAATAAAAACAACCATCAGCAATTATCAGACTTTCAGCGAATTTGCAGAAGCGTTCGCTTTGTCCGAAAACGATCTGGTCATCACGCAGTCCTTTCTGTATGAGCCGTTTATGAAGTCACTGAACTTACCCTGCACGTTCATCATGCAGAACGAATATGGCAGTGGAGAACCCTCCGACGAGATGATGAACAACATCTTAAAGGAGGTGAAAGGCAAGTCTTACAGCCAGGTCGTCGGCATCGGAGGCGGCACTGTTATTGACATCGCCAAACTCTTTGTCCTTAAGAATTTGGAAAATGTGACGGACGCCTTCGAGCGCAAAATCCCCATCGTGAAGGAGAAGCGGCTGGTCGTTGTGCCCACCACCTGCGGCACGGGCAGCGAAGTGACGAACATTTCCATCGCCGAAATCAAGTCCAAGCATACCAAGATGGGGCTGGCCGACAACGCCATCCTGCCCGACGACGCAGTGCTCATTCCCGAGCTGTTGAAAGGACTCCCGTTCAAATTTTATGCCTACAGTGCCATTGATGCGCTTATCCATGCTATGGAGTCGTATCTTTCTCCGAAAGCCAACGCCCACACGCAGTTGTTCTCCCAAAAAGCTATTGAGATGATTCTCAATGTGTTCATGGGAATTGTAGCGCATGGCGAGGACTATCGGTACGACCATCTTGAGGAGATGCTTACTGCCAGCAATTTCGCGGGCATTGCCTTCGGGAATGCGGGTGTGGGTGCCGTACATGCACTCTCCTACCCTCTTGGCGGCGGCTATCATGTTCCCCACGGTGAGGCCAACTACCAGTTCCTCACTGAAGTTTTCAAGGTCTATTTCGAAAAGAATCCCAATGGAAACATCCGCGATTTGAATGAGATTTTAGCCCGCAACCTCAATATCGACAGTAAGTTGCTAAAATCTGAACCACGCATTGTCTATCAAAAGATTGACGAGCTACTTGGAAAACTAGTCCCCATGAACCAGCTTCGTCACTATGGCATGAAACCTGCTGAGATAGACGAATTTACCGCCAGCGTGCTCAAAACCCAGCAGCGGCTGTTGGCCAACAATTACGTTCCCTTGGACGAAGAGGAGATCAGGAGGATTTATCAGGCGTTGTATTAACGTCAGAATCAAGTAGAAATCGTTGAAAAAAAGTGTATTTTTGCCGAAAATTTGATACTCTAATGACGAATGAGAATAGGGACATAGAGGCTCGTGGCGGGAACAGAAATCGGAGCTACAGAATGGCAGGCGTGTAAGACAAATTCATTAGTAATGGAAAACGACAAACAAAAGAATCGGAAAAATGCGATACGCCACAAAGCGTGTTGAAAACACGCCATTTTAGTAACCCCACACTCGCAGTGTGGGGTGATGGGCGCGATGCAACAGCTGCGTGCGGAAGGCACGCTACTACTCAATCGATTATAGTGGCGTATCTTCGATACGCTTGTCTCGCAGGCGGCCGCTTTACCCCACACTGCACTCCCTCCGGTCGCTTATGTGGGGTTACTAAAATATCGTGCCTCTGGCACGCTGTGGGAAACGGCACATACTGCCGCAAGGGTTTCGCATCTTTGTGGCGGTGTTTATTACAGCATACAAAAAATGAGTATTTTTGCAAACTTAAACATCAGAAATTATGAAGAAAACAGTAATGCTATGTGCAGTGGTGCTCGCCCTCGTAATGCTGACTGCCTGCAAGAGCGGAACGCAGAACAACGTCACCGTTTTTGAAAACGAATTCAACGACAGTATGGCTTGCGGTGGGGGCTTTGAATACGATTGGCAGTTAATGCTCCTCGGCGAATGGAAAGCCGTCCGACTGAATAAAACAAAGAGCTTTTCCGGTAAAGAAGAGACCGAGACATTTGCCCCTAAATTCTTATGGCGTTTCGAGGACAACGGATTTTATTACGAAACCGGATACGCTGATGGTGATTCGATTATTATGCAATACAGCTATTTCTTGAGAAACGACAGCCTTATGTTGCGAGAGGAGAATGAGCTTGGAATTAGCCCCTGGTTTGTAATCGATTCCCTTTCGCAAGACAAACTTGTACTCACATCTGTTGATTCAATCAAAGATGGCACAATTGTAAACACATTGACATTAAAGCGAGTTGAACAGTAAACCTTTATGACCGAATCCGAACTATACAAAAACCTCGGCGTTTTGACCAAAAGCAAAGACCGATGGGAAGAAAACATCCCATTGGTGGCATCATTGCTGTCGTTAGAGTCCACCAAAATCAAAGCGAAGGCGCTGTGGTTGTTAGGTGAGATGGGACTTAAGTTCCCGAATGCCGTTAAAGACAGCGTTCCCGAGATTGCCGCCTTTTGCGACAGTGAGGAGCCGCTTCTGCGGGAGCGCGCCGTGAATGCCCTTGGCAGAATCGGGCGGGGCTGCTATTCGTCCGTTGAGCCGTATTGGGATAGCCTGTTCCGCTTTGTCCACGACGAAGAGGCGAGCGTCCGGCTGGCCTTCATCTGGGCGTCGGAGAACATCGCCACCAACACGCCCGACCCGTACAAAGACCATTTGTCGCTGTTTGCGGAACTGCTGCACGATCGCGACGATCGCGTCAGAATGGAAGCTCCAGAAATGTTCCGCGTTCTCGGTAAACGTAGACCGGAGTTTGTGGAACCCTACTTGGATTTGTTGCGCAACATTGCCGAAACCGATAGTAATCGCGTGGTCAGGATTCATTGTTTGGGAGCCGTGAAAGCGGCGGAGAAGCAATAGATACAGAGGTGTCTCCCGTTAAAGACATCTAATGCGCAAACACGAAGCCGAAGTAAACACGCACACCTTTGGGCACCGCCACGCCCTTGAAGGGAAAGAGGTGGTCGGCTTTGAGCGTGAGATGGGCCGCTTCGGTGAGCGCAAACTCCACGCCAAGGTATGGGTTGATAAAGAAAAAAGGCTCTTTGTGTACCACCGCGTTCGTCTCGGACTCCCAGTCGCTGTCGGAACCGTCGAGAACGAGCAGTGTTGAGGTTTTGCCGCCTCCGATGCATACTCCGGCATACGGTGCCCATCGTTTTATCGGCCAGTGGAAATCGGCCACCATGCCTCCCCAGCCCATGCGGACATAGTTGCCGTTGCGCTTCTGGGGAAGCGTGGAGACATAGCCTTCGCCACCCAGGCGCATGTGGTCGCCGATGTGGAAGCGCAGCACTCCGCCAAGTCCGAAAGACATCCCGCTGGCTTTGTAGTCCAGTGCCGGGATATTGTCGATGAGGTAGCCCGTGTGGACCATCATTCCCCCGTCGAACAGCTGTTTTTTCTGCGCTTTAAGGCTGATGGAAAAAATCAGTAATAGAAGTAATAGGGCTGTTTTTTTCATTTCTGTCAGAATTCTTTGATGCCGGCTTTTTGCAATAATTGAGAAGAATACGTACTATCCCAGCACCACATCCATTACCATCATCAAAACGAAACCCACGGCGAAGCCGATGGTGGAGAGGTTGGTGTGGGTGCCTTGGGCGGTCTCTGGGATGAGTTCCTCCACGACCACGTACATCATAGCGCCGGCGGCAAAGGCCAGTAGGTAAGGAAGCGCCACGCCGAGTACGCCGGCCAGCAGTAGGATGGCCACCGCGCCGATGGGCTCCACCACTCCGCTCAGGGTGCCGATGAGGAACGACTTCATGCGGGAATTGCCCTCCGCGTGCATGGGCATGGAGATGATGGCGCCCTCGGGGATGTTCTGTATGGCGATGCCGATGCTCACCGCGAGGGCGGCACTGAGGGTTAGTCCCTGCGCTTCACCGGCAAAGACCACACCCACGGCCATGCCCTCGGGCAGGTTGTGGATGGTCACCGCCAGTGCCAGCATCATCGTGCGCGAGAGTTTCGACTTCGGTCCTTCGGCCGTCTGTGCACCGATGTGCAGGTGCGGTGTCAGCTCGTCGATCAACAGCAGGAACGCAATACCGGCCAGGAATCCTATGGCGGCCGGCAGCACACCCCTCAGTCCTGCGGACAGCTCCCCTTCGAGGGGAGCAGCCATCTCAATCGACGGTATCAGCAGCGACCACACGCTTGCCGCCACCATCACCCCGCTGGCGAAGCCTAATAGCGTCTTCTGCATCTTGTCTGGAATCTCCTTTTTCATGAAGAAGACGAAAGCCGCGCCCAGCATCGTGCCGAGCAGCGGCAGCAGTATTCCTATGATTACAGCATTCATATCATTAATAATTCACGCTGCAAAGATGCAAATTTTCTGCCAGATGGGAATCCATGCTGAAGAGGATTACAACAAGTGCTAACGAAGCAAGGATTCGAATTGTTTTCATCTTCGTTTATAGAAAGGAAGAAAGAGCCCAACATTTTTTCAAGTTTCGGGAGCACCTTCAGCAAACAGACGACGCGTATCTGGCAAGTATCTGGCAGGTGCCAGGCAAGTGTTTCCCAAAGGGTCGCCATATTTTTTCTTCGACTGTTCTTCTATTGATATTCGATTGATACTCGATTGATATTCGAAATAAATCGAACAACAATCGAATATCAATCGAATATCAGATTACGCATCAACTTGGGAATAGTATGCCAACTCCTTGGGAAGCATTTGCTATCTATTCACATCCGGCTGTTTATAAAAAGTCCGCGCACCTACTTGACGTGTTGTAAACACGCCATCTCAATAACCCCACACTCGCAGTGTGGGGTGATGGGCGCGATGCGACAGCTGCGTGCGGAAGGCACGCTACTGCTTAATCGATTATAGTGGC
>Ga0310690_10012921_pt1 | contig 10207 bp, 7 predicted proteins | sample AusTroGonzalo_MG_2_FD_207661 | JGI IMG/M metagenome (GOLD analysis project Ga0310690, IMG submission 207661) | Bovine rumen microbial communities from tropical cattle in Woodstock, Queensland, Australia - Gonzalo_04 (v2) (version 2) | ecosystem: Host-associated > Mammals > Digestive system >...
CGCCGCGGCAAATGACGATTCCATGTCTTCGCGCCGTGCGCGGCGCGAACTCTGCGAGGCTTTTTTGACACGCTGAGGACTGCCCCAAGGGCAGTCCTTTTTCCGTGGGTTTCCTTATTGCGCCAATGCGGCGGCAAGACGCGCCGCCGCCGCGTCGATAAACGCGGCGCTGGTGACGGCGGTGCAGGGGGTGCCCTCGTCCACCAGAGCCACAAGGTCCTTGGTCATCACGCCGCTTTGCAGTGTGTCAAGGCAGGCCTGCTCCAGAGCGTCCGAAAAGGCGCACAGGCGGGAAAGACCGTCCAGCTGACCGCGCTTACGCAGCGCGCCCGACCAGGCGAAGATGGTGGCGATGGGGTTGGTGGAGGTCTCCTCGCCCTGCAGGTGGCGGTAGTAATGACGCGTTACCGTGCCGTGGGCCGCCTCAAACTCCGTGGTGCCGTCGGGGGAGACCAGCACGCTGGTCATCATGGCAAGAGAGCCGAAGGCGGTGGAGACCATATCGCTCATCACGTCGCCGTCGTAATTCTTGCACGCCCAGATAAAGCCGCCCTCGGAGCGGATCACACGGGCCACCGCGTCGTCAATGAGTGTGTAGAAATAGGTGATGCCCAACGATGCAAACTGCCGGCGGTATGTTTCGTACTCCTCGTCAAACACCCGCTTGAAAGCGCCGTCGTAGATCTTGGCGATGGTGTCCTTGGTGGAGAACCACAGATCCTGTCGGGTATCCACAGCGTACTGGAAGCAGGCGCGGGCAAAGGAGCGGATGCTCTGCTCCTTGTTATGGGAGCCCTGCCACACGGCGGGACCGTCCACCTTCTGCACGGTGAGCGTCTGCTCCGCGCCGCTCTCGCCGCGGAACGTCATGGTGCAGGTGCCCGGTTCGGTGGTGTAGAGATCGACGCTCTTATACACGTCGCCGTAGGCGTGACGGGCGATGGTGATGGGCTTTTTCCAGTTCTTCACCACAGGGTGGATGCTGTCAATGAGGATCGGCGCACGGAACACCGTGCCGTCGAGAATGGAGCGGATGGTACCGTTGGGGCTTTTCCACATCTCCGTGAGCTGGGGATACTCCTCCATCCGCTGACGGTTGGGGGTAATGGTGGCGCATTTGACCGCCACGCCCAGCCGCCGCGTGGCGTGGGCGGCGTCCACCGTCACCTGATCGCGTGTTTCGTTGCGGTGCAGCAGACCCAGATCGTAATACTCCGTTTTCAAGTCCACAAAGGGCAGGATCAGCTTGTCTTTGATCATCTGCCACAGGACACGGGTCATCTCGTCGCCGTCCATCTCCACCAGCGGCGTGGTCATGGGAATCTTATTCATAGGCGCTATCCTCTCATTCCTCCGCTTGCGCGGCGTAATAGTTCATCAAACAGCCCCGCAGCAGGATCTCCCGCTCCGGCGCCGTCAAGCCGCGGATATGGAGCGTCAGCTCCGCCGCGGTGCCGTCTTTTCGCAGTACGACGGCAGGGATGTCCTCCATGCCCTCCGCCACAGCGCGGCGGATATGGGGGACGAAGACGCAGTCCCCCGACTCGTAGGGGAACGGCGTATCCGCATCCAGCGTAAAGGGCAGGATGCCCCAGTTGATGCAGTTACTGCGGTAACGCTTGGTGGCAAACTCATAGCAGATGTTGGCAAAGCCGCCCAGCACCTTCTGGCAGGACGCCGCCTGTTCCCGCGCCGAACCGTCGCCGGGGCGGTTGGCAAACACGGCGGAGCCGAACTGGGTGGTCTTGACAAGCTCGCCGGCGTCGCCCACGCGGGCAAGGAGCTTCACAAGATGCTCCGGCGCGGCGCCCTCACGCCGCAGCGATTCCTCCGCCGCCACCGCCTTGGCGTGATCCACGTAGTCCGGCACACGGCGGGACAGGGTGAACTCGGCAAGGCGCAGGGGGTTACTGCGGTAGGAGGAGGTCTCGCCGGAGGGGATCAGCTCGTCGGTGGTGGTGACGCTGTCGTGGATCACCGCCGCCAGCTCGACCAGAAGATGGTCGGTCAAGGCGTACATCTTGGGCCAGTCGGTGATGTTGGGACCCATCACCAGTTCCGCCGACGGATCGGGTCTTCCGAAGCCGTTGTAGACCCGATGGGCGTAGACGGAGGCGTCAAAGTGATAGGGATGAACGACCGGCGTATAGTCCACCTCGTCCGCCGGGGTGATGCGCCCGCCGTTACGGGCGGTGGCGGCGATGGACCGGGCGTCCATCAGGCACACGGCGGCAAACTGCCCCTCGCCGGGCTTGGAGCCCTCCCGATTGGGAAAGTTTCGGGTGGTGTGGCGCAGGGAAAGACCGTTGTTGGCAGGCACGTCGCCCGCGCCGAAGCAGGGACCGCAGAAGCTGGGCTTGATGACCGCGCCGGCGCGGAGCAGTTCGGCGGTGGCGCCTGTGTTCATCAGCTCCAGCGACACGGGTACGGAGGTGGGATATACGGCGAGACTGAATACGTCCGCGCCGGTATAGCAGCCGCGCAGGATGTCCGCCGATTCGGTGATGTTATCGAACAGACCGCCGCTGCATCCGGCGATCACGCCCTGATCCGCCCATACGCCGCCGTCGCGGCACTTGTCGAGAAGACGGACGTCGGCTTTGGGATAGCGGCGCCGGGCGTCCTCCTCCACGGCGCGCAAAAGCGCCGGCGCGTCGGCGAGGAACTGGCGAATGGTATAGGCGTTGGAGGGGTGGAACGGCAGGGCAATCATAGGCTCCACCTTGTCCAGCTCCACGGTGATCATGGCGTCATAATACGCGGTGGACGCCGGATGGAGCGGCGCGTAATCCCCGCCCCGACCGTGGGCTTCGTAGAACCCGCGCGTCACCTCGTCTGTCTCCCAGATAGAGCTCAAACAGGTGGTCTCGGTGGTCATCACGTCGATCCCGTTGCGGAAATCAATGGGCAGTTCGGCGATGCCGGGACCGACAAATTCCAGCACCTTGTTGTTGACGAATTTGCTCTGGAACGTGGCTTTGACCAGCGACAGCGCCACGTCGTGGGGTCCCACGCCGCGGCGGGGCTTACCGGTGAGGTACACCAGCACCACCTGGGGCATCGGCACGTCCCACGTGTTTTTCAGGAGCTGTTTGCAAAGCTCCGGACCGCCCTCGCCTACCGCCATGGTGCCCAGCGCGCCGTAGCGCGTGTGGGAGTCGGAGCCGAGGATCATGCCGCCGCAGCGAGTGAGGCACTCCCTGGCGTAGGAGTGGATCACGCTCTGGTTGGCGGGGACGTAGATACCGCCGTACTTTTTGGCGGCGGAAAGACCGAACTGATGATCGTCCTCATTGATGGTGCCGCCCACGGCGCAAAGACTGTTGTGACAGTTGGTGAGCGCGTAGGGCAGGGGGAAGGACTTCATGCCGGAGGCGCGGGCCTGCTGGATGATGCCCACATAGGTAATATCGTGGGAGACCATGGCGTCAAACCGGACCCGAAGCTGACGCTCGTCTCCGGTCGTGTTATGCGCTTGCAGAATACGCCACGCCATGGTGCCGCGCCGCGCCTCCTCCGGCGAGACGGCGGCGGTATCCTGTACGGCGCCGTCAACAAGATAGACGCCTTTTTCGTGGAGCTGGATCATGGAAAAACCTCCTGACAGGTCAGATAAAGACCGTAGATACAACAGCACTTATTATAAAAAACGTGTCGTCGTCTGTCAAGAGCGCAGGGCGCGCTCCGGCCGGTAAAAGCGGCAAAAAAACAGCGGCTGTTGCTCACTTGGGGGTAACAAACGGGGCAACGGGCGGCAGGGTAGAGCGTATCAAGCAGAACGCATCAGAAAGGAGATCCACATGGAGCAAGAGAGTATCAAACCGCGCATCGGCGCACAGGAGGTACGGCAAGCCACACAGATCCTTAAAAAGTACAAGCAGGGCAAGGCGCGGCTGGAACAGCGCATCATCGACAACGAGCAGTTCTGGAAACTGCGCCACTGGGAACAGATGGACCGCCGGGGCGGAGGAGGAAACGGCGCCGATCCCCGACCCCGCAGCGGCTGGCTGGTCAACTGCATCCTCTCCAAACACGCCGACGCTATGGACAGTTACCCCGAGCCCACCGTATTGCCCCGTGAGCCGGACGACAGCGCCGAGGCGTCCCGTTTGAGCCGGATCCTGCCGGTGATCCTGAAAAACAACCGCTTCAAACGCGTCTATTCCGACGCATGGTGGTATAAGCTCAAATCCGGCTGTGCCGTCTACGGCGTGTTCTGGGACGGCGCCAAGCTGGGCGGGCTGGGCGATATCAGCCTGCGGCGGATGGATCTTCTCCATCTGTTTTGGGAACCGGGCGTCACGGATATTCAGGATTCGCCCCATTTCTTTTCCACCGAGCTGGTGAATAACGACCGCCTGGAAGAGCGGTATCCCCAGCTTGCAGGACAGCTCCGCCGCTCCGACACGGTGGTGAGCCGCTATCTCTACGACGAGACGGTGGATACCGCCGATAAATCCGTGGTGGTGGACTGGTACTATAAGAAAAACGGACGGCTCCACTACTGTAAGTACGTGAACGAAACGGTGCTCTACGCCACGGAGAACGACACGGCGGTCCCCACCGCCGAAACGGTGATCGGCGCGGACGCCGAGGGTCAGCCGGTGCTGGGACAGGTGCCCTGCGGCGTGAGTATGGCACAGCGCGGCTGGTACGACCACGGCAAGTATCCCTTCGTGTTCGACGTGCTGTTTCCCGAGGAGGGTACCCCCTGCGGCTACGGTTACGTGGATCTTTGCAAGAGTCCCCAGGAGCAGATCGACCTGATGAATCAGGCGATTTTGAAAAACACCCTTGCCGGCGCCACGCCCCGTTTTTTCATCCGCAGTGACGGCGCGGTGAACGAGGAGGAGTACGCCGACTGGACGCGGCCCTTTGTCCATACCAACGGCAATTTGGGCGCCGATTCCATCGCGCCCATCCCCACCGCGGGGCTGGACAGCGTGTACGTGGCGTTTTTGCAAAGTAAGATCGCCGAGATGAAGGAGACCGCCGGAAACCGTGACGTGAATAACGGCGGCGTAGGCGGCGGCGTAACGGCGGCGACCGCGATCGCCGCGCTGCAGGAGTACGGCGGCAAGCTCTCCCGCAATATGATCGACGACAGCTACGACGCGTTTGCCCAGGTGGTGTCCCTGTGCATCGAGCTGATCCGCCAGTTTTATACCGTGCCCCGCGTGTTCCGATTGCTGGGCAACGGCGGCGACGAGTTCATCAGCTATGACGGCGCGGCGCTCCGCCGCCGCTGGATCGACGGCGCTGACGGAGGGATCTACCGCGTGCCGGAATTCGATCTGGAGATCGCCGCGCAAGATGAAACGCCCTATAAGACCATGGAGTATAACCAGTTGGCGCTCCAGCTCTATCAGATGGGCTTTTTCCGTCCGGAGATGGCGGATCAGGCGATCCGCTGTCTGACGCTGATGGAGTTTAAGAACAAGGACCGCCTGCTGGCGGCGATCGACCGGAGCCGGACGCTTCTCATGCAGAATCAGGCGATGCGCGGACAGCTCCGCACCCTTTCGGCGGTGGTGGACAGTGTAAAGGGAACTCACTTGTCAGAGGCTCTGGCACAAGAGGGCGGAGAGAGCGAGATGCCGCCTGCCGCCGCGAAGACCCGTGACGACACGAATCGCATGGAGCGCCAGCGCAGTCAGACGCGCCAGACGGCGCAGCCCCGATGATCCGGGTGCGTATGGGTCCGGACCGTTTGCGGATCCTGGGACATGCCGGATACGGCAGACGGGGCGAGGACATTGTGTGCGCGGCGGTATCGGCGCTGGCATACGCGCTGATCGGCGTGCTGCAGGAGCAGGAGAAAATACGGGAGCTGACGGTCCGGCCCGGCTATATCGAGGTGGCGGCGGCAGGGTCGTTCCCCGGCGCCATGGAACTGGTGCGGTGCGGGATCGGACAGCTTGCGCATCAGTATCCCCAATACGTGATGATGGAGGAGAAGGAATATGAACGAACAGCAGGAACTCTTGCAGGAGGAGACGGCGCCGGCGGTAGCGGCGCCGCAGGAGGATGAGGAGAGCGACGCCTTTGAACAGCTCATCCGCGGACAGTATAAGGACGCCTTTGATAAAAGGGTGCAGAAAATTTTAGGGGCGCGGCTGAAGAAGCTGCGGCAGGAGAACGAGGAACTGCAAAGCCGCGCGGCGGCGCGGGAGGAGGCACAGCGCCAAAGCGCGGAACATCTGGCGCGGAGCCGCGAGGCGGTGGCGGCGGTCTATCCGGCGTACGATCCGGTGCGTGAGGCGGAGAATCCGGTTTTCTTGCGCCTGGTGCAAAACGGTGTGGATGAGCGCACCGCCTATGAGGCGGTACACCATGAGGAACTGCTCCGCCGCGCCATGGCGTACGCCGCCGATCGGGCGGCACGGCAGACGGCGCGTTCGATCGCCAGCGGCGCCGCCCGCGTGGCGGAAAACGGCGGCGGAAGCGGCGCCGTATTAAGCGCCGATCCCCGCCATTTGACCTCCGCGGAGCTGGCGGATATCCGCCGCCGTGTCATGGGCGGTGAGAAGATCCGCTTTTGAGGGCGCGGATCATGCCTTCGGGCGTGTGAAGATAGAGGGGGTCGTGACCGAACACGGATGAAAAAACGGGCGTAACACCTTTGCCGCCGGAAGGAACGAAACCATTGGAACAAATGAAAGGAGACTATGTATGAACGAGTTTTTCTATGATCTCCAGCTCTTTGCCGACAGCAACACCCAGACCACCGGCTCTTTGAGTCCGGAGATGAAGACCTACTACGGCATGGAACTGCTGGAAAACGCCAAGCCCCAACTGGTGCATAACCAGTTTGCCGCCGCGAAGCCTCTGCCTGTGGGCGGCGGCAAGACGGTGGAATGGCGTAAGTTCGGCGCCTTCGATAAGGCGCTCACGCCGCTGACCGAGGGCGTTACGCCTGACGGAAGCGGTATCACCGTCAGCTATATCACCAAGGAGCTCGCCCAGTACGGCGACTACACCACCGTGTCCGATATGCTGGATTTGACCGCCATCGACGACGTGGTGCTGGAGATCACCGACCGCCACGGCGCCAACATGGGTCTGACGCTGGACACCGTGACGCGCAACGAGATCCAGCAGGGCAATCAGGTCATCTACGCGCCGGACGGCGAGGGCAACGCGGTCACCAGCCGCTACGCGCTCACCGCCGCCCACAAGCTCACCAGCGAGCTGGTGGCAAAGGCCGCCACGGCGCTTAAGAAGATGAACGCGCCCACCTTTGACGGCAAATACGTCTGCATCATCCATCCCAGCGTCGCCTTCGATCTGCGGCAGGACAGCGCTTGGATCGCCGCCCATCAGTATGCCGGCAGCCGCGAGCTGTTCTCCGGCGAGATCGGCGAGCTTCACGGCGTGCGTTTCGTGGAGACCACCGAGGCGAAGATCTTCTGCGGCGCGGATCTTGCCTCCGACAGCCGTACACTGGCGGTAAACAACGCCGTTTCCGCCTCCACCTCCGTAGGCTTTGACGGCGGCACCGTCGCCGCCGACGCGCTGGTGGGCCGGTATGTGCTCATCGGCACCAAGCGGGTGAAGATCACCGCCAACACCGCCAACACACTCACCGTGTCCGAGGCGGTCACCGCCGACGACAACACCGTGATCTATCCCGGCGAGGGCGGCAAGGACGGCTGTGCCGTCTACGGATGCCTGTTTTTGGGCAAAGGCGCTTACGGCGTGGTGGATCTGAGCGAGGGCACCGAGGTCATCGTAAAGCCTCGCGGTTCCTCAGGCACCGCCGATCCCCTGGATCAGCGCTCCAGCGTGGGCTGGAAGGGCGTACACGCCGCCGCCATTTTGTACGACGAGTACATCGTGCGCGTGGAGTGCGGCAGTTCCTACTCCGGACAGGATAAAGCGAACTGATCCGGAAATGTGCAGGGAGCGGCGCAGACCGCTCCCTGCAAAAGTAAGTAATACCAATGTCCGGCAAGTGAAACTGCTTTACAGTTTTACCTGGCGGGAGGAAGGAGAAGGACGATGAAAAAGAAACCGCAGGATATGAAAACAGTTCTGTTGCCCCGGGGGCGTAAGAACGAGGAAAACTTCGTGATCGTTTCGGTCAACGGCAATAGCTGGAAGATCATGAAGGGCGTGGAGGTCTCGGTACCCGCCTGCGTGGCGGAGGTGCTGGAAAACGGGCGCATGATGGAGCAGACCGCCCGCAATTACGTGGAGAAAATGGCGGAGTAGGAGGTACGGCTATGGCAACAAGGACGGCGCTGGAGGTGGTACGCGCGGTGGACGCGCTGCTGCCCAACCAGTACGACGATCGGGAGAAACTGCGGTGGCTCACCAGGGCGGAAGGCTTCGTGACGGAGGAGATCCTCCGCCGCTGTGAAGGCGGAGAGGATCTTGTGCCGCCGGAGGAGCTGCAAGGCGGCGAGGAGCTGCGGGTCCTGCCGCCCTACGACGAGCTGTACCGGTTCTATCTGGAGCGGTGTATCCACTACGCCAACGGCGACATGGATCTTTGCAACAATGCCGCCGCCGCGTGGAACAGCGCGTTTTCCACGTTTCGGGATCATTGGTTCCGCACCCATACGCCCTGTGCCGGCGCGGCGGCTCTGCGCTTTTGTTAAGGGGGTGGCGCGATGTTGTTTCCCCGTATGAAGGTGACGCCCTCCCAAGCGGCGGCGCTGACCTCCTTCGGCGGGCTGGATCTGCGCGGCGGCGCGGCGGAAGGCACGTTCCGGCACACGGAGAACATGACCGCCGCAGACTGGCCCGCCCTCTCCGTGCGCGCCCCCCGCGGAACGGTCGCCGTACTGGATGCGCCCAACGGTCTTACCGCCAAGGACGCGCCTGTCTGGGTGGACGGTACGGCGCTCTACATCAACGGGCTTTCCGCCGGTTTGACGCTTACCGACAGTCCCAAACAGTTGGTGAGCATGGGCTCGTATCTCCTGATCTGGCCGGATAAGGTGTATATCAACACCGCCGATTGGAGCGACTGCGGCTCCATGGAACATACCGTGACATTGACCGGGGGCGTGTCGTTCGCGCCCTGCGCCGCCGACGGCACGGCACTGAGCTATACCACCGCCGCCGCGCCGCCGGAGGACGCGTCCCAAGGCGCGCTGTGGCTGGACACGGCGGCAACGCCGCCTATCTTGCGCCAGTACGGTGTAGGCGGCTGGGAAACGGCGGCGGGCGCGTGTTTGCGCCTTTGCGCCGTCGGCGCGGACAGCGGCTTTTCCGCCGGTGACGCGGTGGAATTGAGCGGCTTTACCGCAGGCGTTCTCAACGGCTCGTTTCCGGTGCTGTCGGTGCAGGAGAACGCGCTGGTGCTTTCGGCGCCGCCGGTGAGCGGCACCCAGAGCGGCACCGTGACGCTGGCGCGGACGGTGCCGGATATGGATTTTGTGGTGGAATGCGGCAACCGGCTGTGGGGCTGTAAATACGGTCTGGTGGGCGGCGAGAGCGTCAACGAGATCTACGCCAGCAAGCTGGGGGATTTCAAAAACTGGCACTGCTTTGCCGGACTTTCCACCGACAGTTACGCCGCCAGCCGCGGCAGTGACGGCGTCTTTACCGGCGCGGCGGTGGTGCTGGGCAGTCCCGTGTTCTTCAAGGAGGAGTGTATGGAACGGGTCTATCCCGCCGCCTCCGGCGCTCACCGGATCGTGACGCTGGCGTGTCAGGGGATCCGGAAAGGGAGCGGCGCTTCCGCCGCCGCGGTCAACGGCGTGCTGTACTACCATGCCCCCGGCGGCGTTTACGCTTACAGCGGCAGTATGCCGGTGTGCGTATCCCAGGCGCTGGGACAGGAGACGTATCACGGTGCGGTGGGCGGCGCACTGGGAGAAGAATACTACGTTTCCATGGCGGACAGCCGCGGCGCGTATCATCTCTTTTGCTACGACACCGCCCGCAAGCTGTGGCACCGGCAGGACGATACCCGCGCCGTTGCCTTTGCCGCCTGTGACGGAGAGCTGCTGTGCCTTGACGGCGACAGCGGCGCCGTGCTGGCGCTCCACGGCAGGGCCGGCACGCCGGAGTCGACGGTGAGCTGGGAGGCGCAAAGCGGCGACTGGTGGATGAAGGAGGCGCACAGCAGTACGCTGCGCCGATTGACGATCCGCGCCCGATTGGCGCCGGAAGCGGTGATGCACGCCGAGTTGAGCTACGACGGCGGCGTGACGTGGCTCCCCCAAGGCACCGTTACCGGCGGCGGCACGGAGAT
>Ga0310690_10012926_pt1 | contig 10205 bp, 8 predicted proteins | sample AusTroGonzalo_MG_2_FD_207661 | JGI IMG/M metagenome (GOLD analysis project Ga0310690, IMG submission 207661) | Bovine rumen microbial communities from tropical cattle in Woodstock, Queensland, Australia - Gonzalo_04 (v2) (version 2) | ecosystem: Host-associated > Mammals > Digestive system >...
GGGACTGGCCTACGTGAAGAAAATCATCAACCTCCACGAGGGCGACATCAAGTGCGAGAGCGAGCTGGGCAAAGGCACCAAGTTCACTATCATCCTGCCCATTCTTAAGGAAGAATGAGAAATGAAAAATGAAAAATGAAAAATGAAACAATAATATAGTATTAACCCAGGTGTGCCAGGTCATTGGCAGAGGGACGAGCAAAACATTTCTCTTACCCCTCACCTCTTACCTCTCACCACTAAAAAAACAAAAAGCAATGGAAGATAACCTGAAAATTTTGCTGTGCGAGGACGACGAGAACCTCGGCATGTTACTGAGAGAATATCTGGCCGCTAAGGGCTACGAGGCCGAGCTGTGCGCCGATGGCGACGCTGGCTACAAAGCCTTCCTGAAGGCCAAGTTCGACATCTGCGTGCTCGACGTGATGATGCCCAAGAAAGACGGCTTCACGCTGGCACAGGAGATCCGCTCTGCCAACCCCGAAGTGCCCATCATCTTCCTCACCGCCAAGACGCTGAAGGAGGACATCCTCGAGGGCTTCAAGCTGGGCGCTGACGACTACATCACCAAACCCTTCTCCATGGAGGAGCTCGTGTTCCGTATTGAGGCCATCCTGCGCCGCGTTCGTGGCAAGAAGAACAAGGAGAGCACCCTCTACCACATTGGCAACTTCACCTTCGACACCCAGAAGCAGCTGCTCACCTTAGGCGACCAGCAGACCAAGCTCACCACGAAGGAGAACGAGCTGCTGGCCCTGCTCTGCTCGCATGCCAACGAGATTCTGCAGCGCGACTTCGCCCTGAAGACCATCTGGATCGACGACAACTACTTCAATGCCCGCTCTATGGACGTCTATATCACCAAGCTGCGCAAGCACCTGAAGGACGACCCGCAGATCGAGATCATCAACATCCACGGCAAGGGCTATAAGCTCATCACGCCCGAGGAGGAGTAAAGTTGCTGCGGCCTGAATCATCTTTTGGAGCCTTCTAAAATCATTTTGGAGGCTCCAAATTTTGTTTACCCCCTCCCCGTCTCCTCTCTCCTTTCTCCTGACTCCCCATCTCCCTACTCCAAAAAACGAAAAAGAAGCTTTAACACAAAGTTTATGGCGTTTTTCCTTTGTTGTTCGCTGACTTATTTGTACCTTTGCAGGCGATATGAGAAAATGGTTTGTTAGAATACTTTGGACACTGCTGGCATTGTTCATCATTGCAGCAGGAGTGACGTTCTGGGCTATTGCCGACGGACGAATAGGATATATGCCACCTATCGAGGAGTTGCAAAACCCCATCAACCGCTTTGCATCGCAGGTGTATTCTGCCGACGGCAAGCTGCTGGGCACCTACAGCTATAGCCGAGAGAACCGCGTGATGGTGAACTACGACGAGCTGCCACAATCGCTCATCGATGCGCTGGTGGCGACGGAGGACTCGCGATTCTTCGAACATTCGGGCATCGACTTCTGGGCGCTGGGACGTGCCATCGTGAAGCGAGGCATCCTGAGACAGAAGAGCGCAGGCGGCGGATCGACCATCACGCAGCAGCTGGCCAAGCAGCTGTTCAGCGACGTGGCTCGCTCGACCACAGAGCGACTGCTGCAGAAGCCCATAGAGTGGGTCATAGCCGTGAAGCTGGAGCGAAACTACACGAAGGAGGAGATACTGGCGATGTACCTGAACTACTTCGACTTCCTGAACAATGCCGTAGGCATCAAGACGGCTGCCAACACCTACTTCTCGAAAGAACCGTCGGAGCTGACCATCACAGAGGCTGCCACGCTGGTGGGCATGTGTAAGAACCCCTCCTACTTCAACCCGCGCCGATTCCCAGAGCGCAGCGAGGCCCGACGCAACGTGGTGCTGCAGCAGATGTGGAAGGAGGGCTATCTCTCGGAGGAAGAGATGGACAGCTGCATGGAGGTGAAGCTGGCCAACGACCTGAAATTCCACGTGGCTGACCACAACGACGGACAGGCTACCTATTTCCGCGACTTCCTGCGACGCTACATGATGGCGAAGGAGCCGGTGGCCAGCGACTATCCGGAGTGGAACCGCGTGAAGTATGAGCTCGACAAGATTGCCTGGCGCGAAGACCCGCTCTACGGCTGGTGCAACAAGAACCATAAGAGCGACGGCACACCTTACAATGTATATACCGACGGCCTGAAGATATACACCACCATAGACACGCGCATGCAGAAATATGCAGAGGAGGCGTGCTATGAGCATGTGGTGGGATACCTGCAGCCTGAGTTCTGGCGAGGCAACCGCAACCGTCGTAATGCGCCTTACTCCAACAGTCTCTCGGCTGCCGAGGTGAAGCGCATCCTGAAGCGTAACATACGCCAGTGTGAGCGTTACCGCACGATGAAGGAGGTGGGCGCCACGCAGGAGGAAATAGACGCTGCGTTCAACACGCCCGTCAGGATGTCGGTATTCACCTACAACGGCGAGCGCGACACCACGATGACACCTCTCGACTCTATCCTCTATTACAAGTCGTTCCTGCGCACAGGATTCTTCAGCATGGATCCTCATAACGGTCATGTGAAGGCATACGTGGGCGGACTCGACTTCCAGCACTTCGCCTATGACATGGCGACGGAAGGTCGCCGTCAGGTGGGCTCAACCATCAAGCCGTTCCTCTACTCGCTGGCGATGATGCCCTCGGGCGGCAACATGACGCCCTGCACGGAGGTGCCCTGTATTCAGAAGACCTACTACACGGAAAGCGGACAGGCCTGGACGCCACGCAACGGCAGCCGGGCCCGCGAAGGCGAGATGGTGACGCTGAGGTGGGGACTGCAGACATCGAACAACTGGGTGTCGGCATACCTCATCGACATCCTGCGTCCGAAGAATTTCCTGCGACTGCTGCGCGACTATGGCTTCAACAATCCCGACATCTTCCCCGGCCCCGCACTCTGTCTGGGACCCTGCGAGAACACGGTGGCAGAGATGGTGAGCGCCTACACCACGTTCGTGAATCACGGCTATCGCTCGGCTCCTGTCTATGTGACGAAGATTGTGGACAGCGAAGGCAAGGTGTTTGGTGCCGATGTGCTGGCACGACCTGGCAACGAGGTCATCGATGCCGAGACGGCCGAGAAGATGATCTACCTGCTGCGTGGCGTGGTAGATGGTGGCACAGGCGGCCGATTGCGTCGTGCTCCGTTCAACTTCACGGCAGCCATAGGCGGCAAGACGGGTACCACCAACAGCAACAGCGACGGATGGTTCATGGGCATCACGCCGAAGCTGGTCTCAGGAGGATGGGTAGGCGGCGACGACCGCGACATCCACTTCGAGAGCATGGCCTTCGCACAGGGTGCTGCTGCTGCGCTGCCTATCTTCGGCAAATACATGGCGAAGATATATGCCGACAGATCTATCCCCATCACCCAGAACGACCAGTTCGACCTGACGCCAGGCTTCGACCCCTGCCGAGGAGAAGAGGGCATTGGCTATGAGTTTGACGAGGACGAGGAAGAAGAGGGCGAGACTGACGACTTTGAGGTGGTGAATGAGCTGTAAAGCCCCCTCCCTACCTCCCCCCATAGGGGAGGAGACGGATATGGAAAATAAATCGTAAAACAATATAATTGTAAATAGCATAGATGAAACATCAACTGAGAAGCAGTGTATGCACTGAAGGGCGCCGCATGGCTGGTGCCCGTGCCCTTTGGGTAGCAACGGGTATGAAACGTGAGCAGTTTGGCAAGCCCATCATTGCCGTCGTCAATTCTTTCACGCAGTTCGTGCCAGGACACACACACCTGCACGAGATAGGACAGATAGTGAAGGACGAGATAGAGAAGATGGGCTGTTTTGCCGCAGAGTTCAACACCATCGCCATCGACGACGGTATCGCCATGGGGCACGACGGCATGCTCTACTCCCTACCCTCCCGAGACATCATTGCCGACTCAGTAGAGTATATGGTGAATGCCCACAAGGCCGACGCCATGATCTGCATCTCAAACTGCGACAAGGTGACGCCAGGCATGCTGATGGCTGCCATGCGTCTGAACATTCCTGCCGTCTTCGTCAGCGGCGGCCCTATGGAGGCTGGACGCTGGCGTGGAGAGAATGCCGACCTCATCACCGCTATGGTGAAGGGTGCCGACCCCAGCGTCAGCGACGAGGAGATGCAGGAGATTGAGCAGTGTGCCTGCCCAGGATGCGGCTCGTGCTCAGGCATGTTCACCGCCAACTCCATGAACTCGCTGACAGAGGCCATCGGACTATCGCTGCCTGGCAACGGCACCATCCTTGCCACGCATACCAATCGCGTTCAGCTGTTCCGCAAGGCTGCTCGGCTTATCGTGAAGAACGCTTTCGCATATTATGAGAACGGCGACGAGACGGTTTTACCGCGTTCAATAGCCACCCGTCAGGCTTTCCTCAATGCCATGACGCTCGACATCGCCATGGGTGGCAGCACCAACACCGTGCTCCATCTGCTGGCCGTAGCTCAGGAGGCTGGCGTAGATTTCACGATGAAGGACATCGACGCCCTGAGCCGCAAGACGCCCTGCCTGTGCAAGCTGGCACCCAACACGCAGAAGTACAGTGTGCAGGAGTGCAACCGTGCTGGCGGCATCCTCGGCATCCTGAACGAGCTGAACAAGGGCGGACTCATCGACGGCACTGTGAAGCGTGTGGATGGCATGACGCTGGATGAGGCCATGGACAAGTATGATGTCAACGGCCTCAACGACGAGACGGCCATCTACTTCAGCGCTCCTGCCGGACGCTTCTCCACGGAGATGGGCTCGCAGAACGAATACTACGACAAGCTCGACCTTGACCGTGCCAACGGCTGCATCCGCGACATTGAGCATGCCTATACCAAGGACGGCGGACTGGCTGTGCTCTTCGGCAATATTGCCCAGGACGGCTGCGTGGTGAAGACGGCAGGCGTTGACGAGAGCCTGTGGCACTTCGAGGGCCCTGCCGTGGTGTTCGACTCGCAGGAAGATGCCTGCGAGGGCATCCTTGGCGGAAAGGTGAAGAGCGGCGACTGCGTGGTCATCACCCACGAGGGACCCAAGGGAGGCCCTGGTATGCAGGAGATGCTCTACCCCACCTCTTATATCAAGAGCATGCACCTGGGCAAGGAGTGCGCCCTCATCACTGACGGACGCTTCTCTGGCGGCACCAGCGGACTCAGCATCGGCCATATCTCGCCTGAGGCTGCCAACGGAGGTAATATCGGCAAGCTGAAGGATGGCGACGTCATCGTCATCGACATCCCCTCGCGCAGCATCAACGTGAAGCTCAGCGACGAGGAGCTGGCAGCACGCCCACAGCAGCCCCTGAAGCGCAACCGCGTGGTGAGCAAAGCCCTGCGTGCCTACGCCCAGAGCGTAAGCTCAGCCGATAAGGGCGGCATCAGAATCATTGATTAGGAAAGGGTATCAATTGCCCATCAGGCGACGATACTCAGCACAGGCAGCTGCCATGTCTGCCAGGAAGTCGGCATTGGTGTGCAGACGGGCAAAGACGGCAGCAGCCATCATGCGCGAGGCATCGACGTCGCTCTGCCAGTGGTAGCCGGCAATGACACGGCTCTGCCCCCACTCGTAACCCAGTTTCAAGATGGCATCCTGATGCGAGGGATTCACCTCGCAGAGCACCAGTGCCACTCCCCATCCACGAATAGTATGCCCTGACGGATAGGAGCCCGTGTCACGCAGCACCTCCTCGTCGGCAGGTATGAGGGTGGGCTCGTTGAAAAGCACGTAAGGACGCTTGCGCATATACACTGACTTAGGCTCTGTGACGCTCAGACGGAAGGTGGGAATGGCACGATTGAGCAGCCTAAAGATGGCAGGCGTCGTCTTCTCAGAGATGAACAATCCAAAAGGCTCGCTGAACAAAGCAGCCATGTCAGCCACCTGAATGGCACCATGAGCTATGGCCTGCTGTCCGCGCTCAGTGTCGCGTATGCTCTTCCCCCACACATACTGCGTGATGTCATAGACGAACTGCGTCGAGGTAGAGTCAGGAGGAGAAGGCAGCCAGAGAATGCCGTTGGGCAACTCTTCAGCACTGAAATAGGGCTTCACTGACCCACCCTGCGCATAGGCGCAGAAAGTAGCCATCAGCGCGGCTACAGCTATGATTAGGAGCTTTTTCATTTGTCCGTCACTCGATTTTGCTGCAAAATTAGTGTTTTTCCACGACACATACAAGAAAACTGGAAGAAAAAGTTTGCTGTTAGGAATTGATTTTGTAACTTTGCACCAATTTTTAAGGAAAAAGAGAATGGACAGATCAGGACTTAACGACTCCAAACAGGCAATCACAGGCAGCGAAGCGCTGATGCTGGCCCTAAAAGCCGAGGGTGTGAAGACCATCTTCGGCTATCCTGGCGGCAGCATCATGCCAGTCTATGATGCCCTTTACACATACACTCGGGGCGAGAAGAAAGCTTTCGACCATATCCTGGTGCGACATGAGCAGGGAGCCACCCACGCTGCTGAAGGCTATGCACGCGTCAGCGGCGAAGTAGGCGTGGCACTGGTGACCAGCGGCCCTGGAGCCACGAACACGCTCACGGGAGTGGCCGATGCTATGCTCGACTCCACCCCCATCGTCGTCATTGCCGGACAGGTGCCCATTGGGGCTCTGGGCACGGACGCCTTCCAGGAGGTAGATCTGGTGGGCGTGGCACAGCCTATCTCGAAGTGGAGCTACCAGATTCGTCATGCCGAGGACATTGCCTGGGCCGTCAGCCGTGCATTCTACATCGCCCGTTCAGGCCGTCCTGGTCCTGTGGTGCTCGACTTCCCCAAGAATGCACAGGTGGAGATGGTGGCCTTTGAACCGCAGAAGGTAGATTTCGTCCGTTCCTATGTGGCCTATCCCAAACTGGATATGGAAGCCGTGCAGACTGCTGCCGCGCTCATCAACGGAGCCAAGAAGCCGCTCGCGCTGGTGGGTCAGGGTGTAGAGCTGGGGCATGCTCAGGAGGAGCTGATACAGTTCCTGGAGAAAGCCGACATCCCTGCCGGACGCACCATGCTGGGACTCAGCGCCCTACCCTCTAACCATCCGCTCAATGTGGGCATGCTGGGCATGCACGGCAACTACGCCGTAAACCTGAAAGAGCAGCAGTGCGACGTGCTCATCGCCATCGGCATGCGCTTCAGCGACCGTGTCACAGGCAATCCCAAGACCTATGCCAAGCAGGCGAAGGTCATCCATCTTGACATCGACAAGAGCGAGATAGACAAGAACGTGAAGACTGATGTGGCCGTCATTGCCGACTGCAAGGAGTCGCTGCCCGCCATCACCGCCCTCTTGAAGAAAGCCGACCACACGGAGTGGCGCCAGTCGTTCCTCCCCCTCGACGAGCAGGAGCGCATCAAGGTCATCGAGCCAGCCATCCATCCCAAGGAAGGGCCGCTGCTCATGGGCGAGGTCGTAAATGCCGTTGCCGAGCTATCGCCTGACGACACCGTGCTCGTCACCGATGTAGGACAGAACCAGCTCTTCGCCACCCGTTACTTCAAGTACCACCATCAGCGCAGCATCTGCACCAGCGGCGGACTGGGCACGATGGGCTACGGCATGCCTGCCGCCATCGGCGCCACCTTTGCTGCACAGCGCACCGTGGTCTGCTTCATGGGCGACGGAGGCTTCCAGATGAACCTGCAGGAGCTGGGCACCATCATGGAGCAGCAGGCACCTGTGAAGATGATTCTTCTGAACAACCATTACCTGGGCAACGTGCGCCAGTGGCAGGACATGTTCTGGAACCGCCGCAAGTCGTTCACGAAGATGCTCAACCCCAACTACGAGCTCATTGCCAGCGGCTACGGCATCCCCTACGAGGCCGTCACTGACCGCAACAACCTGAAGGCCGCCGTCAGCAGGATGCTCGCCGCCAAAGGCCCCTTCATCCTCGAGTGTGCCATCAAGGAAGACGACGACGTGCTGCCCATGACGCCTCCAGGCAAGAATGTTGATGACATGATGTTAGAACCCACCCCCTAACCCCCTCCCGAACGGGAGTGGGATTGAATGACTCTTAGGGGACATAATGTACGATAATCATATGGAAGATTCATACAACAAAGTAGCTAATCCCCCCTCCCGCTCGGGAGGGGAAGGGGGTGGGTCGCACTTATATACCCTCCTCGTCTATTCCGAGAACATCGCAGGTATCCTCAACCAGATAACGGCAGTGTTCACCCGTCGTCAGGTCAATATCGAGAGCCTCAACGTGTCGGCATCGAGCATTCCCAACGTACACAAATACACCATCACCGCTTGGAGCGACGAAGACCAGATCATCAAGATAACCAAGCAGATCGAGAAGAAGATAGACGTGGTGAAGGCCAACTACTTTACCGATGACCAGTTGTTCATCCGCGAGTCGGGCCTCTACAAGCTTGCCACCGATGCCGTCATGCAGAACCCGGAGATCAGCCGCACCATCCGCCGCCACGATGCCAGCATCATCGAGGTGAACCCCACCTATGTCATCGTGATGAAATACGGCATCACCGACGACATCATCTCCCTCTATCGAGCCCTCAACGAGTTCGGCTGCGTACTCCAGTACACCCGTTCCGGCCGCATTGCCGTCACCCGTGGCACGCAGGAGCAGGTCAGCGAGTTCCTGGAGCAGCGCGAACAGCAGCACTGAGACGTTAGGGGGTATCAAGGATTGTACATGTCCTTGCAATAGAAATTCATGATGTCATCGAGCATGCGCTTGGCCTCTACGGCGGGGCTGTCAGGATCGAGGTCGATGGCCTGTATGTAGCTGTTGATGGCTTCATGCCACAAGCCCTGCTTGCGATAGGCGTTGCCCTGCTGATAGTAGTCCTCGGCGGTCTTTTCCAAATTGATAATTGAAAATTGAAAATTGAAAATGGGTGAAACGGAGGATTACTTATAGAATTCCTTCTTGCCGGCGGAGAGGGTGTTCTTCATCAGCGAGCAGATGGTCATAGGGCCTACGCCTCCTGGCACGGGCGTGATGAACGAGCAGCGGGGTGCCACTTCGTCGAACTTCACGTCGCCCGTCAGACGGAAACCGCTCTTGCGGGTGGCATCAGGCACTCGGGTGGTTCCTACATCGACGATGACGGCTCCTTCCTTCACCATGTCGGCTGTGACGAACTCGGGCTGTCCGATGGCGGCGATGATGATGTCGGCCTGGCGGCACTCGTCCTTGAGGGTCTTGGAGCGTGAGTGGCAGACGGTGACGGTGGCATCGCCATACTGCTTCTGCATCATGAGCTGGGCCATGGGCTTGCCCACGATGTTGGAGCGTCCGAGGATGACGCACTTCTTGCCGCTGGTCTCGATGCCGTAGCGCTTGAGCAGGGTGATGATGCCCAGGGGCGTGGCTGAGATGAAGCAGGGCAGTCCGATGGCCATTCGGCCCACGTTGATGGGATGGAAGCCATCGACATCCTTGCGATAGTCGATTGCCTCGATGATTTTCTGCTCGTCGATGTGCTTGGGCAGGGGCAGCTGTACGATGAAGCCATCGACATCGCCGTTGCGGTTGAGACGATCGACACAGCTGAGCAGCTCTTCCTCAGTGACATCGTCCTCATAGCGTATGAGGGTGCTCTTGAAGCCGCAGGCCTCGCAGGCCAGCACCTTGTTCTTCACGTAGGTCTCAGACCCTCCGTCGTGCCCCACGAGCACTGCTGCCAGATGGGGCTGCTTGCCTCCGCCGGCGATGATCTGTCTTACTTCTTCGGCTATCTCGGCCTTGATGGCGGCAGCCGTGGCTTTTCCGTCGATGAGTTGCATATCAGTCTTTCTTCAGGTTCAAGTCGGGCCATCCTTGCTTGGCCAGTTCAGGGTCGAGGTCGAGCAGCTCATCCACATCCGTGGGCTTCATGCCCATGTAGACAGACACGTCGTGCAGGGCTTCGAGCTCTTTGTCGTCGAGGTTCTCGTCGCTCTTGCTGATCATCACGAGCATGCTGAGCAGCTGATAGCGCAGGTCAGGGCTGAGCGTCTTCGACATCTCGTCGCCGCGTTCACCAATGAACTGTATCAGTTTCATGGGGTTGGTGGCCTGCAGCTCGATGTTCTTATCAACGAAGCCCTTCAGCACCTTAGCACTTTCTTCTTCGACGTCCTGGCCGAAGTTGTTACCCATGAAGCGGCCTATGTAGGCCGTCTCCGATTCGTCTACACGTCCGTCAGCCACGACGATGTAGCTT
>Ga0310690_10012927_pt1 | contig 10204 bp, 5 predicted proteins | sample AusTroGonzalo_MG_2_FD_207661 | JGI IMG/M metagenome (GOLD analysis project Ga0310690, IMG submission 207661) | Bovine rumen microbial communities from tropical cattle in Woodstock, Queensland, Australia - Gonzalo_04 (v2) (version 2) | ecosystem: Host-associated > Mammals > Digestive system >...
ACGATTTTATGAATGACGATTGGTTCACTACCCGCACCGCAGCCAGTGTACCGGCTCTGAACGTAATCGAGAATGAGAAGAACTACGAACTTGAGTTCGCTGTTCCGGGACTTAAGAAAGAGGAACTGAACCTGCAGGTTGATGCCGATGGTGTAATGTCAATCTCTATGGTCCGCAAGAACGAGGATAACAAGGAAGACAAGCACCGCAACTACATCCGCCGTGAGTTCTCATACCAGGAGTTCAACCAGAGCTACATCCTGCCCGATGATGCTGACCGCGAAAAGATATCGGCCAAGGTTGAGAACGGTGTACTCACAATCGACGTACCCAAGCTGCCTGCCGAAAAGCAAGCCCAGGCCGTACAGAGCATCGCTATTTCATAAAAACGAACTCTAAAACCTACAGCTGAAAGGGAGACCCGGAAAGGCCTCCCTTTCACTGTTTTATCCACAAACAGGTGATTTTTTACATTTTTTAAAACATCACTCGTTTTTATTTACTACCTTTGGCTCGGTCATAGGTATTATTAAAGAGGTATCATGACTGTTAAAGTTGAATTTTTGTTTAACCTTAATATCCTTTTGTATGAAAAAATCAATTATTGCTTTTGCTGCATTAGCCTTATTGGCTTGCCCTACAATCAACGCTCAGGAAGAGATCAAGGGAGACTACTCAGCTGATGTTGAGTTCAACCTTTTTGGCAACGCCTGGAACACTTTCAGAATCAATGAACTGAATCTGCGTTATCATCTTGACAAGAGTTCGGCAGTCAGAATCATATTGGGTTACGGTATGAACAATGACAAGAACGTAGTTCCGAATGACAACCAGGATCCCGCAATAGACAGAGACAAGACCTACACCATCAGTCACTCAACGACTGAGACCGTCAACAAGAGCCAGAACTTCAAGATCGGTGCCGGCTATGAGTTGCACAAGATGGTATTCGGCAAGGTTGACGTTTACGGAGGTTTGGTAGCCCAGTATCAGATGAACATGTACTCAGGAGTGCAGACATATGAGGAGAACACCGAGAACCAGAACGTAGGTGCCGCCAGCTACACCAAAAGAGTCTACACGGACAACTGGACCAGAGAGTATTTCAAATCAAATGCAGCCGGCCAGAACAACAACTTCGCAATTTCAGCACGTCTTCTTGGCGGTGCAAACGTATATTTCTACAAGAACGTTTACTTAGGCACTGAGCTTGGTTTCCAGTACACCTACGCAAAGCAGTCACAGGGATATAACGAATATAACCGCAAAACCGTGACAAAGAATTATTCAGGTGGTTCAAAGGGTGCAAGCACTTTGCAGAACACGGTAACCACAACTAATGTTTCTTCATCAGAGACAGGTGTATCCAAGACTACAACCGTTACCAACACAAACGGAACCATTACCAGCAATGAGACTCCCGGTTACACCCCGACCGGTGGCAACGACCGTACATCCAATGCTTTCGGACTCTTCATCCAGCCGGCATTCCGTATTGGTATTCGTTTCTGACAATACATTATAACAAAGGACTAACAACTTAACGATCAAACCTGTTATGAAAAAATTATTCTATTATGCACTTGCACTTGCATTGTGCGGACAGGTATTCATATCATGCGATGATGAAAAACCTGTTAGTGCCGAAGAAGAATTTGGCCCGAACGGCAATAATAACGGCAAAGACAGCACCAACAACGTCATTCCTTCTGCAATAACCATTGACGGCGACAAGCTCTACACTGTTGCTGAGCAGAAGGCGTTCATTGACAGCGTTGGCAGAGTTATGTTGGGAAATTTCCCGGCAACCAATTTCCAGAATATCGTTTCAGTTGCAGCTGAATTAAGCGGTACACTTGAAGACTACGATTGGGATAACGTAGAAGAATGGGCAGAGAAAGCCTTGGAAGGTTGTTTGACACTGATAGGTGAAGACCAGCCCGTTCTTGAAGATTCTTACAATTCTACTTATTCCAGAATATCTTACTATAATGTTTACACGAACTATCGTGCCCTGATTCTTCTTTCAAACTTCACAGGTCATTTCACCGCCGTCAACAAAGCTTGGAGATACAGCGAAGCTGATGACCTGCAGTTCATCTTCAGTGATTCCCAGGGACAGGAATACGTTCTCGCTCTTACCTCAAGCGGACAGGTCAAGAATGTACACTTCCCCACAATTGAAGATTATCAGGGATATGATTCCGAAAATTTGAGTACCGATGAGTTATCCATATACAACTGTTACGACTATTATGACGTCATCGACCCCACAATCGGTATTCCTCAGAACATAAACCTTTCTTTAAGCTGCGGATCAGACAAGCTCATACAGATTGCCGCCGCAATAGATTTAAGCAATATAAACAACGGAGAGTTTGACTTTGCATCAAGCGCAATCAGCGGTTCTCTCTCATTTGAGCTTAACAACGGCTACAAGATGGAAGCTACCACTTCTTACAGAAGCAGCGGCACTTCAGCCTCCTATTCTTTAAGTTACGGAAACGCCAAGCTTCTGGCAGCAAGCTACAGCGCAGACCTGCAGGACATGCCGTCAGTAATCTTAAGCCAGGTTGGAGACGACGATTTCGATGAAGATGTATATGACAACGCCAATGCAAAGAGCATCAATGTTAACTTTGACATTCTTGGAAGCATCCAGATAAAAGGCAAGCTGTATAACGTTCAGGAGATTGCCCGCATCTCTGAAGAGATGGATGATCTCGACATGAGTGAGGATGAAGAAGAGTGGAAAGCATTAGTCAAGGAACTTAACACTCAGTTTGACCTGAGCGTATACTTTGGCGGAGGCGACACCGCTCAGCTGGGCGTAAATGTTGAACCGTTTGTCACCAACGGCTACGATGACTTTGGCCATCCTATGACAAGATGGTCTATAAAGCCAGTCATCACCTTCAACGACGGCACATCATACTGCCTGTTTGAGGACTACTTCGACGAGAAGAGTTTCAGCAAACTCATCAACGCCTTCTACAGTTTCGAGGAGAGCTATTATAGTCTCATCGGCAGCACTGACCCCGACTACAGCCAGGGCGGCAGGGACGATTACTATGGTGACGATGAGTACTATGGTGACGATGAGTACTACGGCGACGACGAGTACTACGGTGATGACGAGTACTACGATGATGACGAGTACTACGGCGGCCGTCAATAAACCTTAAAATGCTGACCGGTTTTTCTCTCATGAGAAAGATTCGTCAATATCACATTCTATTCTTATTAGGTACACTCTCATTCCCTGTTCACGCTCAGGAGAATGAGAGTGTACTTGATATTTCCCTAGACAGCGTAAACGTTGAGAGTTACCGCTACAGGTCGGCCATCAAGACAAGGAACGGAGGTCTGACCATCTGGAGTCTGGAAGAGCTGAGCGACCTTCCGCAGATTCTTGGCAATTCGGACCCTATCCGATACGCCCAGATGCTGCCCGGCATACAGACCAACGGAGAGTACCGGAGCGGAATCAACATAGAAGGATGCGAGAGTCAGCATAATCTGGTATCCATTGAAGGTGTACCCATCTACAACGTAAACCATCTGTTGGGATTCTTCTCCACATTCAATGCCTCACACTACTCTGTGATGTCTGTCTCAAAAGGGCATGAGACAGCCACTCTCACCAACCGCCTGGGAGGCATCCTGGACATGAGACAGGAAAGGGAGATACCTGACACCCTGAGCGGCAACGTATCCGTGGGTCTGATTTCATCACAAGGTACCATAAGGTATCCTCTGGGGCCTAAGACATCACTTGCACTCTCACTCAGAGGATCATACATCAATCTGATTTATGACCGCTGGCTGTATGCTGAAGGAGAACAGTTCAACTACTCATTCTATGACGCCAACCTGACCTTCATGCATAAGCCCAACAGGCACAACACCCTGCAGCTGGACCTTTACAGCGGACAGGATAACGGAAACCTGACTGATGACACATATCTGTCTGATGCCGGCTCAGTGTGGGGAAACAAAATGGGAGCCTTCCACTGGTTCTACGACAAATCCGGCCTGAGCATCCAAAGCACCTTATACTCCACATCATACAAGAACAGTCCCGCATTGACATTACAGGAGATGTCGTTCAGCCTTCCGTCAGGAATAACTGACGTAGGCATAAGAAGCAACCTGAACTGGAACCGATGGAACGGCGGCATTGAAGCCATCTGGCATGACATTCAGCCCCAGTCTTTCAGTGCCCAGGGAGTAGAAACCGCATCCGATGCAACCGTCAAGCCAAGACAAGCGCTTGAAACCACTTTGAGCGGCGGATATGACCTGTATTTTACTGACAACATAGATCTGGCCTGCGGGCTAAAAGGCAGCCTGTTCCTTCAGGACCGGACCAGATACTACGCCGTTGATCCCTCTGTGAGATTAACGTACAGCAACCCCGCGGTAATACTGTCCGCATCGTACGCCCTGCGCCACCAGTATCTGTTTCAGACGGGATTCTCTGACTTTGGCCTGCCTACTGAATTCTGGACATCAGCCGATGACGTCACAAAACCACAGTATTCACATGACTTTTACATAAGCGGCACCGGATTCCTGATGAACGGAATGATATCCCTGTCTGTTGACCTGTTTTACCACAAACTCTACAATCAGATAGGATACAAGGGATCCATCATGGATTTTGCAAATACCGAGTATGACCTGAACAGCTCGCTTCTGCACGGCAACGGCACCAATTACGGATTTTCAGTAATGGCCAACAAATGCTCAGGCGATCTTGTAGGATGGGTAGCATATACATATACCCGTGCCAAAAGGTTCTTTGACCCTGAGCATCCCGATGTCTCCTACCCCGCCAGCCACGAACGCCCTCACGAATTCAAGGCTGTAGCCACATACGGCCTGAACAGTCATTGGCATTTTGGCGGCACATTCGTCTTCGCATCAGGAACCCCATTCACTGCCGCCAGGTATTTCTATCTGATGAACGGCAACGTCATTATGAATTACGGCGAGTTCAATGCCGCACGCCTTCGCCCATATATGCGTACGGATATATCGGCAACATACAAATGGCATGACAAAAGGCATAACGAGAATGGAATCAACCTCTCGTTATATAATGTCTCAAGCCGCAAGAATGACCTGTTCTATTATCTCAGAAAGAAACAGAAGGACGGTACGGTAGCATACAGGCCTCTGTCATTCATAATACGCGTCCTTCCATCTATCAGTTACACATATAAATTCTGACGGTTATGCGCAGGCTCTATCTACTGTTGTTATTACTTCTTGCTCTGGGTTGTCAGAAACTGCCCGATTTTGAGAACGGCACCGATATGATTGTCGTTGAGGGATGGATTGAAGACAACGGTTATCCCGTGGTAATCCTTACCCGCTCACTGCCCATAGACACCACCTACAGAGACATGAGCGATTTGAGTGACTACATAGTACGATGGGCAAAAGTAACCGTAAGTGACGGTACTGAGAGCGTTATTCTGACCGGCATGACTGACAATAATTATTTTCCGCCTTATGTCTACACCACCAGCCGCATCAAAGGCAAAGCCGGCCGCAAATATTATCTGACGGTTGAGGACGGCGACCAGGTTCTTACCGCCGAAACCACCATCCCGTCACCTCCTGACTCCTGCGGTTTTAAAGTTGAACAGTGCGCCGATTCAGATACCCTGTATCAGATTACCGCCTGTTTCACCGATAATCCCGCCGAGCATAACTATTATCAGTTCTTTACACGCGTAGAGAACAAAGACCGGCAGCACCTGGCCTCATTCCTGGGCAGCATTGATGATTCTTCGCTGGATGGCTATACCGAGATTCCCGTTTACCGCGGCCGTACCATATTCACGGAAAACGTCCACGTCAGTTACGATGAGCACTACCCCTATTTTGCAAAAGACGAGATAGTGTCTGTGAGATTCGCCCAGGTTGACTACACCTCTTTCCGGATATGGGACAGTTACCTTAAGATGCTTACAGTTTCAGGAAATCTCTTTCTTTCCACATATACTGATGTAGAATCCAATATTGTAGGCGGACTGGGATATTGGTGCGGATATGGATCCATAAACCGCACTTTGGTAATCAGATAACGATACAAAAGAATTTATTTCACGACCTTTTTACCGCCGATGATATAGATTCCCGATGGCAGTTCGTCAAGCGATGCCGCCTGCATGCGTACTCCCAACAGGTTGTAGATACCCTTTGACGTGTCTATGGTCTTATCTGACTCTACATTGCCAACAGCAGTGGGTTCACCGCCGTTCAGGCCGCGCACGAAACCGGCGTATGCATGTTTGCGATAGTAATTGGCATCCCATATACCTACCGGCTCACCCGCACGCCATCCGCCACCCGACGGAGCATCGGTAGTACACCACTGGCAGATACCCCACTGCTGTGAGGGCGGAATGATACGCAGGTACTCCTTGATTATCCACTCGTAGAAATCGGCCATCTTCTTATGTTCAGCCTCGGTCAGCTGACTGGTCTGGATCGCACTGCCCCATCTGTCTGAACCGCGCACATAACCCATGTCCAACTCGCTGACACGGCAGAGCTTTCCGCTTGAAGCCATGACAGTGAACATTGTAGTAATGTGGCTCTTTATGCTGTTCTGAATGTTTTCATTCTCAAAACAGCTGATGTGCATCTGAGTGCCTATACCGTCAATCTTAGTCACTCCGTCGGCTTCCCATTTCTTTATCCAGGCGACGAGACTCTTAACCTTCTTGTTGTTGTCCCAGTCTGACTCAAGATTATAGTCGTTTATGAACAGGACCACATCCTGGGGACCATACTTACGTGCCAGACGACATGCCTGACGGACGTATTCAAGATCACCCATATAATCCTGCCAGTAGAAAGCGTCACCGCCCACATCCCATGTGGCATCGGGATTACCGCTGGGACTGTATTTGGCAGAGTGCTGAAGTGTATAGTTTCCGTTACCGTCGTCACCTCCGCCCGATATTGCCTCATTGACCAGATCCCACGCCTTGACCTTACCTCCGCAGGCATTCATCATACCCTTGATCCACTTGTCCATGGCATACACCAGGGTATCATGCATCTCCTGCCCGGTCTGGGGAATGGTCTGGGTCTTATTTCCCTCTATCTTGAAATTCCTGATATATATGTCACCCACATAATCACCGCACTGGAGCATCAGGAAATTGGTTTCCATAATAGGCGTATAATTGACCTCCACATCCTGCCATTCATTACTGAACGCTATATTGCTGTAGGATCCGTCGCCCCAGTCGCCCAACTTGCTGTGTAAAGATCCGGACTTGGAACCTTTAACGGTCATGGTCATCTTGTATGTCTTGCCCGTTTCCAGATTGATGTTATTCTGAACCACGAACTGCACATCCCAGGAATTGTCACAGATCTGAGTCGTTTTTACATGCAATCCGTCTGTCGCGTCAAAGCTTATGGTGAATCCATAACTACTTTCGTCCGATGACCACACGATATTTTGTGGTGATGTCCTGAAATCCTTGCTGCTGATAACCGTGTACTCAACGCTGCCGTTGGGATCGGGCTTATCGGCCAGCAGTTTAAGCAACCAGCCTTTGGACTGCTGCGAATGCCAGGCCAGGGTATGGCCATAAACGTTGAGTCCGGCCGTGGTTGCATTATTCACATAGCTCTTTACCGTGTTGAAGTTCATGTTACCGTTGGCATCCACACAACTGGCCATCTTCATGGCATTGCCGGCAACGGTTTCCGTGAAGTTGCTGTTTATCATTGCCCGGTAAGTAGAGTTGTTAAGATAATCATTCACAGTAGTACCGGCGCCAAGCTTGAAATTGGGATACTTTGTATAGTCTATATAATCCTTGAGTCCCTTATAATTATCCAGATACCGGTAATTATCATTGCCCGGTTTGCCTATCTTGAAATTCTGGGCAAAAGTCAATGCTGAAAGACAGGTTAAAAGTGCTGTTAAGTATAATTTCCTCATAGGCAGAAGCTTGTCCTTTTATAAATATGTCGCAAATATACGCAAAAAGAGCGCTCGGGAAACCAAGCGCTCTTTTTTTATGCAGGAACCGGAATTAGTTCTCCCAGTTCTCCTGAGTCTTGCGGATGTAGCTCTGATAACGGAGCTTAGCCATACGCTGTGCCTCAGCGAAGAGCTCTTCGGCCTCGTTGGGATAAGCCTTCTTGACTGACAGGTAACGGACCTCACCCATCAGGAAGTCATGGAAGTTCTCCCAGTTAGGCTCCTTGGAGTCGAGTGAGAACGGATTCTTACCCTCCTCGATGAGAGCGGGATTGTAACGCCACAGGTGCCAGTAACCGCACTCGACAGCCTTCTTCTCCTCGGCCTGGCTCTTACCCATACCGCCCTTGGCCTTAAGACCGTGGTTGATACAGGGAGCGTAAGCGATGATGATTGAAGGACCGTGCCAAGCCTCGGCCTCGCGGATAGCCTTGAGGCACTGTGCGTGATCAGCGCCCATTGCAATCTGAGCAACGTATACATAACCGTAAGTGGTAGCGATCATACCAAGATCCTTCTTGCGGATACGCTTACCCTGAGCGGCGAACTGTGCGATGGCACCCAGAGGAGTAGCCTTAGAAGCCTGACCGCCGGTATTTGAGTAAACCTCGGTATCAAGTACCAGGATGTTGACATCCTCACCGCTGGCGATTACGTGATCAAGACCGCCGTAACCTATATCGTATGATGCACCGTCACCACCGATGATCCACTGTGAACGCTTAACCAGGTAGTGGTCAAGAGTCTTGAGCTCAGTGCATACGGGGCAACCCTTGGCAGCACCGTCGGCAATGCAAGCGCGCAGCTTGGGAGCAATCTCCTTGGTCTTGTCAGCATCCTCCTTGTTGGCGATCCAGTCGGCAGCCAGCTCCTTGTACTCAGCGCTGGTCTTATCTGAATCAATCATCTCCTGGAGCAGCTTGGCAACACGCTCTTTCATCTTCTTGTTACCCAGAGCCATACCCAGACCGAACTCGCAGAAGTCCTCAAACAGTGAGTTGTTGAATACAGGACCCTGACCCTTCTCGTTCTTGGTGTAAGGAGTTGAAGGAATGGAAGCTGAATAGATTGATGAGCAGCCGGTTGCGTTGGCAATCATCTGACGGTCACCAAAGAGCTGTGAGAGCAGCTTGACATACGGAGTCTCACCGCAACCTGAGCAAGCGCCTGAGAACTCAAACAGAGGCTGAGCGAACTGTGAGTTCTTAACGTTACTCTTGATGTCAACCAGATCCTGCTTTGAGGGAACCTTAACAAGCTTGTCCCAATCGGCAGCCATCTTCTTCATATCGGCTGCATCGGGGTTGAACGGAACCATTGTAAGAGCCTTTCCGGTCTTGGGGTTGCCCGGGCAGATGTCGGCGCAGTTGCCGCAGCCAAGGCAGTCCAGAACTGAAGGCTCGATGATGAAGTGCATGCCCTTCATAGCTGCAGGAGCCTTCATCTCGATGGTATCAAGGTTATCAAAGCCCTTGAGCTCGTCATCGGTCAGAACGAACGGACGGATGGCAGCGTGAGGACAGATATATGCACACTGGTTGCACTGGATACAGTTATCTTTGTTCCAAGCGGGAACGAAAGCCTCGACACCACGCTTCTCATAAGCAGCGGTACCTACCATCCATGAACCATCGGCTGTGCCGTGCTTTGCGAATGCGCTTACAGGCAGCAGGTCACCGGCCTGAGCGTTGATAGGACGAACCAGCTCCTTAACGAATGCGGGAGCATCATCGGCCTTAGCCTCATCATCGGGCAGGTTAGCCCACTCGGGCTTAACTGTGAACTTCTTGTACTCACCACCACGGTCGATAGCGGCGTAGTTCAGGTCAACAACATCCTGACCCTTTGCTCCGTAAGACTTCAGGGCAGCAGCCTTCATCTTCTCAACTGCAAGCTCTACAGGAATAACCTCTGTGATGCGGAAGAAAGCACTCTGAAGGATGGTGTTGGTACGGTTACCCAGACCAATCTCCTGAGCTATCTTGGTAGCGTTGATGGTATATACGGTGATATTGTTCTTAGCGAAGTAACGCTTTACCTTGTTAGGCATGAACTTCTCCAGCTCGTCGCCCTCAAAGATGGTGTTGAGCAGGAACTGACCGTTCTTCTGCAGACCGCGTGTAACATCGTACATGTGAAGGTAAGCCTGAACGTGGCATGCAACGAAGTTAGGTGTGGTTACCA
>Ga0310690_10012928_pt1 | contig 10203 bp, 7 predicted proteins | sample AusTroGonzalo_MG_2_FD_207661 | JGI IMG/M metagenome (GOLD analysis project Ga0310690, IMG submission 207661) | Bovine rumen microbial communities from tropical cattle in Woodstock, Queensland, Australia - Gonzalo_04 (v2) (version 2) | ecosystem: Host-associated > Mammals > Digestive system >...
ATTTCGTAATGTTGATTCCCATGGATTCAGCGGCAATCCGGTTGTCCCGCGCCGCCATAATGGCCCGCCCGGACCGGGAATTGATGAGATTCAGCACGACAATCAGGGAGAACATGACCAGGATAAAGCCGGCTGTGAACGTCGCGATGGTTTTGACTTTCACTGCGCCCATCGGGCCGTTCAGCAGCAGCGTTCCGGGCAGGTTCCCGTCCAGAAATCCCCAGTTCAGCGTCTGTCCGTCGACGGAGACATACACGCAGTTCATAACGTTTTTAATGATTTCGCCGAAAGCCAGCGTAACAATCGCAAGATAGTCGCCCCGCAGCCGCAGAACGGGAATGCCGATCAGTGCGCCGGCAATCCCCGCGATGATGCCGCCGGCCAGGATGGCAAGCACAAGCCGCAGCGTCGGATCTTCCATCTGGAAACCGTTCAGTAACCAGCCGGAAACAATAATCCCGGTAAACGCCCCGATTCCCATGAATCCGGCATGGCCAAGGCTCAGCTCCCCGCTGATTCCGACGACCAGGTTCAGGGAAACCGCCATCACGACCCAACTGCAGATCGGGATCAGCTGCCCCTTCAGCGTCCGGGAGATGGATTTGTTGTTGATCATGATGGTCAGTATCACAAACAGCAGGATCAGAATCCCATAGGTAACAACCTGGGTGATCAGTCTGGATTTTTTCGTCTTCATCCTCTGCTCACCTCAAACTTTCTCCCGCACGGGCTTGCCAAGCAAACCTGTGGGCCGCACCAGCAGGACAATAATCAGCACCGCGAAAACAATGGCGTCGCCGAGTTCCGTGGAGATATATGCTTTTCCGAAAATCTCAATCAGCCCCAGCAGTACGCCGCCCAGCATGGCCCCCGGAATGGATCCGATCCCGCCGAAAACGGCGGCGGTAAAGGCTTTAATGCCCGGCATGGAGCCGGTGGTGGGCATCAGCATCGGATAGGAAGAACACAGCAGGAAACCGGCAATCGCCGCCAGTGCCGATCCAATCGCAAAGGTGACAGAGATCGTCCGGTTCACGTTAATACCCATCAGCTCCGCCGCGCCCCGGTCTTCGGAAACGCAGCGCATGGCTTTCCCTGTCTTGGTTTTGGAAATAAACAGCGTCAGTGCGGTCATAATCACAATGTTTGCGGCGATAGTGATCAGCGTCTCCGGCTTGATGGACAGCTGCCCGTCAAACAGCCGGATCGTGTCCAGCGCGAAAAGACTCGGAAAAACCTTGGGGTTGGCGCCCCAGATCAGCAGGGCCGTATTCTGCAGCAGATAGCTCATGCCGATGGCGGTAATCAGAACCGCCAGGCCCGTCGCCTGCCGCAGCGGCTTATAAGCCAGCTTTTCAATCGTAATGCCCAGCACCGTACAAACCAGCATCGCCAGCAGGATGCAAACCACCGGCGGCAGATTCCAGTACTGTGCGGCGCAGAAAACGATATAGGCGCCGACCATAATGACGTCGCCGTGCGCAAAGTTCAGCATCTTGGCAATGCCGTAAACCATCGTATATCCGAGCGCGATGATGGCGTAAATACTGCCCAGGCTGATGCCGTTAACCAGGTTGGACAGGAATACCATGTTCTTTCTTCCTCCCGCGCTGCCGGTTTTCCGGCAGAATCTTCCCTGTTTTTATCATGGGATCGGCTTTTTGTCCCCCGTGAAAAAAAACAGGAAATCCGGCCCGGGAAAGACCCCCGGCCGGATTTTATGCTCTCCAAAATCCGTCAGTTATCAAGACCGACATAAACGCCGTCTTTGATGATCATGGCGGTGGGCACTTTGTCGACTTCGCCGTTGGCGCTCCAGGTCATGGCTCCGGTCAGTCCGGTGATCTGCAGTTCCTGCATGGCGGCAATCATCCTGTCGCAGATATCCTCCGCGGCTTCGCCGGTCTGCACTTCGGCGATCTTTGCGGCTTCAACCAGTGCGTAGATGCAGTCATAGCCGTCCGCGGCGAACTGGTTCGGAACCTCGCCGTATTCAGCCTGATACTTCGCGACGAAGTTCACCGTCAGGTCGTCCTTTGCATCCGCAACGAAGGGGGTCAGCAGCATGACGCCTTCGGCCAGGGTCGGATCAAAGCCTTCCATCGTCAGAATGCCGTCCATGCCGTCCACGCCGAAGAACACAGGTGCGTAATCAACTGCCTTGGCAGCCATCAGGATCTGGGAAGCGGGGGTGTAGTAGATGGGCAGGAACACCAGGTCTGCTCCCTTTTCCTTTGCGTCGGCAACCTGCACGGAGAAGTCCGTGGTCTCGTCGGTAAAGGTCGTCGTGGAAACGATCTCCAGGCCCAGCTCGCCGGCCTTCTGAACGAAGGTCTGATAGATGCCGGTGGAATAGGCGTCGGCATTGTTGTAAATGACGGCAATCTTGGTGCCCAGCTTCTTCTCGTTGATAACGGCAGCGGAAGCGGAGCCCTGGTTCGGGTCCGTGAAGCACAGCTGGTAAACGTTGTCCTTGTCCGCTGTAACATCCGTGGAAGAAGCAGAGGGCGTCAGCATAAACACGCGCTCTTCATAGGCCTTTGCGCCAACCGCGATGCAGGGAGCGGTGGTCGTGGTGCCGACGATCATCTGGGCGCCTTTTTCCATAACGTTGTTGTATGCATTGACGGACTTTTCCGCGTCGTGCACATCGTCTTCGTTCAGCAGTTCAATGGTGATGCCGTTGTCCGCGGCGGTGATTTCGTCCGCGGCAATCTGCGCGCCGCGATAGGTGGCAAGGCCGTATACGGCCGCGGGGCCGGTCTGCGGGCCGATATGCGCAATCTTCAGCGCCAGATCATCCGCCAGTGCCGCACCGGCAGCCATCATCAGGCACAGTGCCAGAAGCAAAGCGATCAGTTTCTTCATTTGAGAATTCCTCCTCTTTTTGTCAAGCCTTTCGGCTCCTTTGTCAGGTTTCCCTGATTTGTTCCTTATCATACGTCCGGAAGAAATCTTTCGTCAAGAAAACGGCTGTTTTCCCTTTGTTTTTTCGGCGGTTTTCAGGCTTTGGGGGCCTGTTTCTGCTGAATTTTCCGCAAAAAAGGGAAAATCACGCCCCCGACGCTGTTGCCGGCCGTCATCACAAGCACCCATCCCAGCGTCTTCCAGCTCCACATCCCCGCCATGGAGAAATAGTACATGTTGGCAACGCAGTGTTCAAAGCCGCAGAGAATGAATACGGCTACCCCGAAAAAAAGGCTCAGATATTTTCCTGCGGAATGCGGATTGTTTTTGAAGCCTTCCACCGCCAGCCAGATCAGCATGTTGCAGAATACGGAAAGCAGGAAAATGCTCACCGGCCCGTCCCCGAGTTTGATGCTGCAAAGCGCCGCCGCCTTTTCCGCCAGGGCCGGTCCGATCCTCGTCGCCCGTTCCGCCGCCGCTGTCAGGAATGCGCCGCAAAGATTCCCGAGCCAGATCACCGGCAGCCCGAGAGCGTATTCCCGGTCGTTGTCGAAGACAGAGCAGACCTTCCCGGTGTAAAGATTGAACCCGAAGGTGCAAACCGCGAAAAGCCCCACCGTGAAAAACAGGGCCCCCAGCACCCTGTTCTCCAGGGACAGAAAAACCGTTCCGCCGATGGCAATGCTGATCCCCGCCAGAATCCCTCCGACAAAGGTCCTAAGCCACTTCATTTCTCCAGGACCTCCCGCAGATACTGTCCCGTATAGGAAGCCTCGCAGGCAGCCACTTCTTCCGGCGTGCCTTCCGCGACAACGGTGCCGCCGGCGTCTCCGCCTTCCGGCCCGAGGTCAATGATCCGGTCGGCGACCTTGATAACGTCGAGGTTATGCTCAATGACCAGCACCGTATTGCCGGTCTCCGTCAGCCGCTGCAGCACGCAGATCAGCCGGTCCACGTCGGCGGCGTGGAGGCCCGTCGTGGGTTCGTCCAGCAGGTAGATCGTCTTCCCGGTAGCCCGCCGGCTCAGCTCCGTCGCCAGTTTGACGCGCTGGGCCTCGCCGCCCGACAGCGTGGTGGAGGGCTGCCCAAGCCGCATGTACCCGAGCCCGACGTCGAAAAGCGTCTCCAGCTTGCGCTGGATCTGCGGATGGTTTTCGAAGAACCTCAGCGCTTCCTCAACCGTCATGTCGAGCACTTCGCTGATGTTCTTCCCCTGCCAGGTCACCTCCAGCGTCTCCCGGTTATACCGTTTCCCGCGGCAAACGTCGCAGGGTACATAAAGGTCCGGCAGGAAGTGCATCTCAATCTTCTTCATGCCGTCCCCCTGGCAGGCCTCGCACCGCCCGCCCTTGACGTTGAAGGAGAACCGGTTCTCCCGGAACCCGCGCATCTTCGCCTCGGGGCTCATGGCATAAAGCTTCCGGATCATGTCGAAAAGCCCCGTATATGTGGCCGGGTTGCTCCTGGGCGTCCGCCCGATGGGGCTCTGGTCGATCATGATGATCTTGTCGAGCTTTTCGATGCCCTCAATGGCGTCGAACTTTCCGGGCCGGGTGTTCGCCCGGTTGAGCTTTTTGGCTAAATATTTATAGATGATCTCGTTGACGAGGCTGCTCTTGCCGCTGCCGCTGACCCCGGTGACGCAGGTGAAAACCCCCAGCGGGATCCGGACATCGATATTTTTCAGGTTGTGTTCCGCCGCCCCGCGGATCGTCAGCCATCCTGCGGCTTTCCGCCGCTTCCCGGGCACGGGAATCCGCTTTTTTCCGCTTAAGTACTGTCCCGTCAGGCTCGCCGGGTTTTCACAGATTTCTTCCGCTGTTCCCTCGGCGACGATCTGCCCGCCGTGCTCGCCGGCCCCGGGTCCGACGTCGATGATCCAGTCCGCCGCCCGCATGGTCTCCTCGTCGTGCTCGACGACGATGACGGTGTTCCCGAGGTCCCGCATGCGTTTCAGCGTGGCGATCAGCTTTGCGTTGTCCCGCTGGTGCAGGCCGATGCTGGGCTCGTCCAGAATATACATGACGCCCATCAGGGCGCTGCCGATCTGGGTCGCCAGGCGGATCCGCTGTGCCTCGCCGCCGCTGAGGGTTCCCGCTCCGCGGCTCAGCGTCAGGTAGCCCAGCCCGACGTCCCCGAGGAACCCGAGCCGCGCGTCGATCTCCTTCAGAATCTGTTTCGCGACGATGGCGCTGCTGCCCTCGAGCTGCAGTTCGCCGAAAAACTTCCGCGCCTCGAGGATGCTCATCCCGCTGACCTCCGGCAGGCTCTTCCCGCCGACGGTGACTGCCCGACTTTCCGGCTTCAGGCGCTGCCCGCCGCATTCCGGGCAGACCTCCTCGACCATGTACTCCTCGTACATCTGCTTCATCGCATCCGACGAAGTCTCCCGGTAGCGGCGCTCAAGCGTCGGAATGATCCCCTCGAACCCCGTCGTATAGCTGCTCGTTCCCCGCGCGCCCTCATAGGTAATCTCGATTTTGTCGTTCCCCGTGCCGTAAAGCAGCGCGTCCATGCCTTCCCCGCTGATTTCTTCGACCGGGGTGTCCATCGTGAAGCCGTATTTTCCGCCCAGCGCGCTGAAGTACTGGGCCGCGATGCCGTTATCCTCGCCGGTGTTGAACCCGGCCGCCGTCAGCGCGCCTTCCCGCAGGCTCAGGTGCTCATCCGGAAAAACCGCCTCCCTGGTGATGACCATCCGGATCCCGAGTCCGCTGCAGGCCGGGCAGGCGCCGAAGGGGCTGTTGAAGGAAAACATCCGGGGCGTCAGTTCCTCAATGGAAATCCCGCAGTCCGGGCAGGCATAGTTCATGCTGTAAAGCGTCTCGCCCTTGTCAAACCGGTCGACAATGACAAGCCCCGCGCTCTTTGCCGCCGCAGCCTCGATGTCCTCGGCCAGCCGCTGGCGGAATTCCTTCGTATCCCGCCGGACAAGCCGGTCCACAACGATCTCGACGGTATGCTTTTTCTTTTTGTCCAGCGCCGGAGCATCCTCAAGGTCGAAAAGCTCGCCGTCAATCCGCGCCCGGACGTATCCGCTCTTCCGCGCTCCTTCAAGAACGTCCCGATGCTCGCCCTTCCGCCCGCGGACCAGCGGGCTCAGGATCTGAAGCCGCTCGCCTTCTTCCCCGCGGCAGACCGCGTCGACGATCTCGTCGACCGTCTGCTTCCGGATTTCCCGGCCGCATTGCGGGCAGTGGGGCACCCCCGCCCGCGCCCATAAAAGCCGCAGGTAGTCGTGAACCTCCGTGACCGTGCCGACGGTGGACCGCGGGTTCCGTCCCGTGGTCTTCTGGTCAATGGAAATCGCCGGGCTCAGGCCGTCGATCCCGTCCACGTCGGGCTTGTCCATCTGCCCGAGAAACTGCCGCGCATAGCTCGAAAGGCTTTCGACATAGCGGCGCTGGCCTTCCGCGTAAATCGTATCGAAGGCCAGCGAACTCTTTCCGCTTCCGCTCAGCCCCGTAATCACGGTCAGCCGATCCCGCGGTATTTTAACGCTGATATTTTTAAGGTTGTGTTCCCGGGCCCCCCGGACCTCAACATATTCCCGCATACTTTCCTAAATCCTAAATCCTGTATTCTCGTATTCCCAAAGCCCTGAATCCTCAAAACCCTGCAACCTAAAACCTGAAACCTATTTACTATCCACTACCGCAGATTCTGTTCTGCTACGGTGGCCGCATCGCCGTCCTCCCGGGTCGTCGCAGCGCCCCGTGCTTCGTGAACCAGGTCTTTGGAATAGAAAACCGCCTGGTTCCCGCCCTGGGCCTTCGCGAAGTACATGGCGATATCCGCCGCCCGGTAAAGATCCTCGTAAGTCCGTTCCATCCGGCTCGTCATGACGACGCCGACGCTGGCGGAAATCTGGATGTTCGTCGTCCCGTCCGTCACCCACCGGCGCACCACCCGCACGACCTCCTCGGCCCGCCTGCGAACCCACGCCTCCTCCGGCACCGCCTTCATATAGATGATGAATTCATCCCCGCCGAGCCGGCTCAGCACGTCCGAATTCCGGAACATTTTTCCCAAATCCCTTGCCACTTCGACCAGCACCTTGTCGCCCGTCTGGTGACCGAGCTTGTCGTTAACGCTCTTGAACCGGTCAAGGTCAAGCAGCAGCAGCACGCCGGTTTCCTGGGTCTGTTCCAGGTGGTCCTGAATGTCCTCCTTTGCGGCCGTCCGGTTCATGAGCCCCGTCAGCAGGTCCGTGTCCGCCTGCCTCCGGCTTTCCTCCCGCCCGATGATGAGACTGACGCGGGTCCGGTTCATCGTGTAAAAAGTCACCAGTCCGACCGTCAGGTACATCATGCTGAAAAGGAACCGGCTGTCCGCAACCTCCGTCCGCGCCGCAATCCACCCGGTCATCAGCGCAAGATAGCTTAAAAGCTGCATCAGCCCGAGCCGCCACGCATAGTCCAGCAGGTAGCACCCGACCGCGACCTGGGTCCCGATCCAGAAGGCGTCCGTGTCCATGGAGATGCTGCCGTAGATGCAAAGGCAGTAAAGTGCAAGGCTCACCAGGTACCCGGACCCCAGCAGCAGCGCCCGCGGCGTCTGTTTCCGGAAACTGGCCCACGCTGCAAACCCGCCGCAAATCAGCACCGCCAGGCAGAACCAGAATCCCTCCGTTGATTGCCGTGTCGAAAGCCCGTAAAGGATCATGACAGTCGCGTCCACCAGGGCCATCACGCTCAGCACCCGGATGGAAGCCCGGTTGCTCCGGCGCACGGCGTCGCGGTACATGTCGAACACGTCCGTTTCAAACCCGTACTGCGAAAACCACCGGAAAAACCCGATCTCTTTCATGTTCCCTTGCACCCCGATCTTCGTAAGTTAACCCGAAACTCCCGTTTGCCCTGAATCCTGACCCCTGAAACCTCGTCTCCGCTGACCACTGTCCGCTAAACCAGCCGCAAAGTGGGTTCGGCGTTCATCTCAAGCCCCGCAACTTCCCCCCGCATCAGGCGGTAATAAGCCGCGCTGCCGATCATCGCCCCGTTGTCCGTGCAAAGCGGAACCTCCGGCATGTAAAGCGCAACCCCCACCCGCGAGCACATCTCCGCGGCCATCCGCCGAAGTTCCCGGTTCGCCGAAACCCCGCCGGCCAGGGCAAACCCCATCGGCCCTTCTTCCCCGAATCCCGGTAAGTCGCGAAGCGCCCGCTCCGCCGTCTCAATCAGCTGCGAACAGACCGCCCGCCGGAAACTGGCCGCCAGGTCCGCCTTCGGCAGGGTCTCACCCTTCATCTCCATCCCGTGCACAAGGTTGATGAACGCCGTCTTCAGCCCGCTGAAGCTGTATCCGAATTCCTCTGCCGTTTTCGGCCGGGGCAGCGTGAAAGCTTCCGGGTTCCCTTCCTCCGCAAGAGCGTCCATCCGCGGCCCGCCGGGATAGGGCAGCCCCAGCACCCGCGCCGCTTTGTCAAAAGCTTCCCCCGCCGCGTCGTCGGCTGTCCGGCCGATTAGGCGGTATTCCCCGTATCCGCAAACTTCAGCCAGGTGGCTGTGCCCGCCGCTGACAACCAGGCAGAGGAACGGAGGTTCCAGTTCCGGATGGGAAAGGTAGTTGGCGCTGACGTGGCCCTCGATATGGTTCACCCCAACCAGGGGCTTCCCCGCCGAAAAAGCCAGCCCTTTCATATAGTTGACCCCCGTCAGCAAAGCCCCGACCAGCCCCGGTCCCTTTGTCACCGCCAGCGCGTCGATCTCTCCGATCGTCGTCCCGGCTTCCTTCAGGGCCTGCCCAACAACCCGGCCGCAGGCTTCCATGTGCGCCCGGCTCGCGATCTCCGGCACAACCCCGCCGTAAAGCTCGTGCAGGTCAATCTGGCTGAAAACCACGTTGCTCAGAATCTTCCGCCCGTTCTCAACGACCGCCGCTGCCGTCTCGTCGCAGCTGGTCTCCAGTGCGAGAATCCGCACTGCTTCCTTTTCCCGAAGCTCCAAAGCCCGCCGCCGGCTCATCTCGTAGTAACTCATACCCACTCTAAATCCTAAATCCGATCTCCTGAATCCCAGTAACCTCTAAACCCTAAACCCCAAAATCTGAAACCTGCGAATCACTAACCGCCAAACGCCTGCTGCGCCGCAGCGCAGCCGTAACCCCCAGGACCGTCACCAGGGCAAACACGCCAAACCGCGCCAGCCCCCGGACCCCGAGCCGGACGAAAAATGAAACCGGCATCAGCCGGATCAGAAGGTCCGTCCGCGGGTCCAGCACCCATCCGCCCTGCGGAAAGGCAACCCGGTGGAAAGTCACAAACAGCCCGTCAAAATCAATAACCGCCCAGATCCCCAAAAAAGCCGCGATCCCGGCGAATGCCGCCATGCCGCACAAAGTTCCCTGCAGAAAGGACTTCCGGCTTTCACAAGCTTTCTGGCTGCCCGGCCCCTCCTGAGTCCCCGACTCTCGCAGAACCTCCCGTTTGTTTTCTCCGCGGCACCGGTAAAGCAGCCCCGCCGCGCAGCAAAGCGCGCAAACCGCCAGGCTTCCGGCGCAAACCCATCCGTCCAGTGCGATCAGCCTCCGGCAGTCCGCCATGTGCGCCGCCTCGTGGGCCTGGAAAACCTCCTGCCGCCTGCAGACCCCGTTCGGATCCTCCGCCGCTGCGACATACTGGAATTCAGCCCGCTTCCCGCAAAGGAATTCCGCTGTCATCGTCCCGACGCCCGCATAGTCCTTCTCCGGCAGCCCGGAAACCTCCGGCGGCGCCGCCCGCAGCATTTCTGCCGCCAGCATCCCGCCGTCCCCGGCCACCCACCGGATCACCAGCGTTACCCCGAACACCATCCAGGCCATGGCGGCGGCAAATCCCCAAAAACGTCTCAAACAGTACCACTCCTCTCCCGGCAGCCCCGCGGGTGCCCGCGAACCGGGAGATGTGGAGGGACGCCGGTTCTTAGTGATTGACGAGCGCTTGCGCGAAGTCAGAGCTTAGAACCGCTGCGTCCTGGAACCAACGCGAGAGTCGTGGCTCCCGGTTGCGGGCATCCCGCGGCAGGGCTGCCGGCGCGTCAACGATGTTCTAAACCCTAAATCCCAAATCCTCTTACTGCATCTTCAGATAAGCGGTCACAAACCCTTCCAGGTTCCCGTTCATGACGTCGTCAATGTTCCCGCTCTCATAGTTCGTCCGGTGATCCTTAACCATCGTATAGGGCTGGAAAACATAGCTCCGGATCTGGCTGCCCCATTCGATCTTCTTCATCTCGCCCTTGATGTCCGCCATCTGCTGCTCCTTCTCCCGCTCCCGCAGTTCCAGCAGCTTCGCCTTCAGCATCTTCAGGCACGTGG
>Ga0310690_10012929_pt1 | contig 10202 bp, 10 predicted proteins | sample AusTroGonzalo_MG_2_FD_207661 | JGI IMG/M metagenome (GOLD analysis project Ga0310690, IMG submission 207661) | Bovine rumen microbial communities from tropical cattle in Woodstock, Queensland, Australia - Gonzalo_04 (v2) (version 2) | ecosystem: Host-associated > Mammals > Digestive system >...
TGAAGTGCTGCGGACGGCGCTGAAGACGGACTGACCGCAGTCTTCAGAAGGAGAAACACATGGAAATCAAAACTGCCGAGTTTGTCACATCCATGGCGGATTACGGGAAGTTTCCCGGCAGAGGTCTTCCTCAAATTGCCGTGGCGGGCAAAAGCAACGTTGGAAAGAGCACATTGATCAACCGGCTTTGCCGGAGAAACAAACTGGCGCGTACCAGTTCCACTCCGGGAAAAACCCGGCTTTTGAACGTGTTTTTGCTGAACGGGGAATTTCATCTGGTGGACCTCCCCGGGTATGGCTTTGCCAAGGTGGACAAACAGGAAAAACTTCGCTGGGGAAAAATGATGCAGGACTATTTTACCCAGGCGGAGGAACTAAAACACGTTTTGTGCCTTGTGGATATTCGCCACGAACCGACGGAAGACGATATCACGATGAACCGCTTTCTGCGTGAATCAGGAATTCCGTTTTCGGTGATTGCCACCAAGGCAGACAAAATCAGCCGCGGTGCCCGCATGAAGCATCTTGCACCGATCTGCCGGGCACTCAGCGTTCAGCCATGGGAAATTCTCTGCTTCAGCGGTGAAGACGGCACCGGCAGGCCTGAACTGCTTGGCCTGATTGAGCGGGTGCTGCAGGACTGAAGACGGAAAAACGGGATTCGTACAAAAAGGCAAAATTTTCCTATTGCATCCGTGAGGGGAAGAGTGTATAATCACGATCCGTAGATTAGGAACGGGCATAGCGGAGAATGATGTGGGCCGTTGTTCCTGAAAGTGGGAACGGTGCGCGATTTTCAGCTTGTATTTATGATTTAATAGCGTTCCTGTGGGAAAATTATTCCTGAAAACACCGCTGTGGTGGGATTGGATCCCAATTTCGGCAAACATGAGGAGGAAACCGCGATGAATCTGGTCAAGTGCCCCAGATGTGATCTGAACTATATCCGTGAGGATGAAAAGTACTGCAAGATCTGCCTGCGCGAACTGAAAGGCGAAAGCAATGAGGATGAGGTCGAACTTTGCAGTATCTGCAATGAAGAACCGGCGCTTCCGGGCAAGGACATCTGTCTTTTCTGCCTTAAGGAGATGAACAAGAGCAACAGCAAGCCGGATGACTCCACCGATTCCGATTCCGGGGAGAATGTTGACACGAGCAATATCGGTGACATGGATTCCGTCAGCGGCATGGATGAGATTATTCCGGAAGAGGACGATCCCATTCCATCCCAGGAATACGGCGAGATCGAAGAAGAGCTTTCTCTTGAGGACGTCCGGGAGGACGAAGAACGGGAAGCTGACGAGGACGAGGAAGAAGAGGAATAAAAAACTGCTGACAAGCGGTGACGAAAGGAACAGATTATGCGCCTGTTTGCCATCGGGGATCTGCACATGCCGGGGGGAGACGATAAACCCATGGATGTGTTCGGGCCCCAGTGGGACAGGCATTTTTTGCGCATCAGTGAAGCCTGGCGCGGATGTGTCGGTGAGGAGGATCTGGTATTGATTCCCGGCGATATCAGCTGGGCCATGCAGCTGAAAAGTGCAATTCCGGATCTGATTGAAATTGCGGCGCTTCCGGGCAGAAAGATTCTGTGCAAAGGGAACCACGAATACTGGTGGTCTTCCATCAGCCGGGTGCGTTCCATTTTGCCGAAGAATATGACGGCACTGCAGTTTGACGCTGTGGACGTCGGTCCCTGCGTTGTCTGCGGAACACGAGGCTGGAACTATCCGACGGAAAAAAATCCACTTTCCCCGGAAGATGAAAAAATCTTCTTAAGGGAACTTCAGCGGCTTCAGATGGCACTAGAGAGAGCCGAAATGATCGGGAAGGGAAAGCCAATTCTGGTGATGATGCATTTTCCACCCCGTATGGCGGATGAAACAGAATCCCCCTTCACCAGGATGATGGAAGCCCGCCCCCTTGTGAAGGCAGCTGTATACGGTCATCTTCATGCAGAAGCTTTTGCCGCTGGAGTATCGGGAGTCTACGCCGGGATTCGGTATGACCCGGTGTCCTGCGACGGAATCGGTTTCTGTCCAAAGGAAATTCCCTGGCCCACTCTTTAATTCTAAACTTTTTGTTACATTGATGAGTAATCCAATCAGGAGCTGACCTCTGTATCAGAGGGAGGCTCTTTTTGTATACAAAATATAGTAAACCGAAACAAACGATCCCACAAGAAGAAAAAACATAATTACATAAATATTACAAAATAATTAACATATTGAAATAATTATTGGAAAATTATGTCCAATCGGTTGAAATTCGTGCTTGCAAGGGGAACAAAACTATGCTAAATTGGTGGGGAAAAAGGGTATTTAAACCCAAATTCAGATATATAAGTGGTAGAAAAGGGGGAGGAAGTCAGTGGATGATCATCCGAACGGAACATCCGAAAAAAAGACAGAGACCCCCGGGAATATCGAAAAACAGAGGCCTGTAAGGTTTATCGGCTCCTTCAGCCACAGCCTGGATGCCAAAGGGAGGCTCGTTATTCCCCAAAATTTCCGCGAGAAACTTGGAGACGCGTTCTGTGTGGCACCTTCCTATGACTTCAAATCCATTGCCGTTTATCCGACTGCAATGTGGGAGAAACAGAACGAAGCATATGAAAAGCTGGGAAAACTGAATCCGGCGCTTAACCGCTATCTGGAACAGTTTTATGCCCTGAGTTATGACGGACAGTCCTGCGATGCCCAGGGTCGCGTGCTTCTTCCTTCAAACATCCGCCAGAAGATCCTCGGGGATGAACGGGATGTGGAAATAACCGGCGCAAACGATCATATCCGCGTTGTTGCGGAGACCGTCAGCGCGGAAAGCTGGAGTCAGTTCGGTTCCGAACTGCCAGGACTTCTTGAGATGATTGCGTCTCTGGAAAGAAAAGAGACAACTGAAACTTAATACCGGAGGAATGACTGATGCTTGAGATGCCGATCCGCACCGGACGCAGAGTGCAGGATGCAGCCAGACGGATGCAAGAAAACTATACCCGACGTACCAACGAACGCCAGCAGGTCAACAGTCTGCACAGGCAGCGCATGACCTGTTCCGATTCCATGCGGTCCTTTACGAATACTCAGGACTGGATGAACGGAATGAGTGTCAGCCCCAGCGGCCGCTTTCAGGTTGTGGAAGAAATCAGACCGAGGCAGAAGTTTTTCTCGCGTGAAGGCATCCGCTGGAATGTTGCCTGGATCATTCTGTTCGCGGTAGTTTTCCTTTGCGCCGCCGTCCTTACGGCAGATATCGCCGGAATGGGTCTCGGTTCCCGATCCATCGGGCGCCTGAACAGTAAAATCGCGGATCTTACCCGCAGGAACGATGAGCTGAAGCAGGAACTGGAACTCAGTTCAGGCGACGTCAGCGTGTGCACAGAAGCAATTAAACTGAATCTGATTTCAGGCTCTGGCGCGCAGACCATTCTTCTTACCGCGCCTCAGGAGAGCGGATCAGTTACAGAGCTGCACAGTGTCAGCATGGGCTGGATTACGGGTAACGCGGGAGAATAAAAAAGTCAGGAGATGCACGGTTATGAAGCTTTGTGAATTATTGGCGGACTTGCCTTACGTGGTTTCGACCCGTGGGGATATGAACACAGAAATCAGGGAGATTACATCCTCCAGCCGTGACAAAACCGTGGGAGGATTGTTTTTCTGCATTGTCGGCGCACGTTTCGACGCCCATGATTACGCATGGGAAGCCATCGATAATGGTTGCGTGGCACTGATTGTAGAACGCTATACGGAACTTAATGTTCCGCAGGTTCTGGTCAGTAACGGACGGGCAGCCATGGCCCGGATTGCAGATGCGTTCTATGGTCATCCGTCCAGAAACATGCGGATGATCGGTATTACCGGTACAAAGGGGAAGACCACCACTACTTATCTGTTGAAAAGTATCTGCGAAAAAGCCGGCCTGAAATGCGGTATCATCGGCTCTACCGGTACGCTTGTTGAAGATCAGCACCTTGACAGCAAACTGACCACACCGGATCCGATTGATCTGCAGAAAATGCTGAAGATGATGGCTGATGAAGGCGTCAAAGTCTGCTGCATGGAAGTTTCCGCACATGCCATAGATATGAACCGGCTGGACGGACTGTCTTTCGAAGTCGGCTGCTATACGAACCTCAGTCAGGATCATTTGGACTATTTCTATACCATGGACCGGTACTTTGAAACCAAAAAGAAATTCTTCACCTCCGGAATGGCAAAGAATGCAGCGATCAACGCGGATGACGAAACGGCAGAGAAACTGAAGGACGGGCTGACGGCTCCGTTTATTACCTACGGTATTTGCGTGAATGCGGATGTGTTTGCCAGGGATATCGAAATTACCGAAGAGGGAGTCGGCTTCAATGTCCGTATGAACGGCATGGAAGAAATCGGTATCCATATGCATATGACCGGTATGTTCAATGTGTACAACGCACTGGCGGCAACAAGCTGTGCGCTCATCATGGGCATTGCACCGGAGAAGATTCGGGAAGGTCTGGAGGCTGTTACCCATGTGCCAGGCCGTATCGAAGTGCTGCAGACGGGAACGCCTTACAAAGTGATTCTCGACTACAGTCATTCTCCGGACGCGCTGGAAAACATCCTCAAAACTGTGCGCCAGTTCACTCGCCACCGCCTGATTGCACTGTTCGGCTGCGGTGGAGACCGGGATAAGGGGAAACGGCCGATGATGGGCGAGATCGGCGGCCGTCTGGCGGATCACTGCATTCTGACCTCGGACAATCCGCGCACGGAAAACCCAACGGTCATTCTTGCAGCGATTGAAAAAGGAATCAAACCGACGGGCAAAAGTTATGAAGTGATTGAAAACCGGAGGGAAGCAATCCGGAAAGCGTTACATATGGCCGAGGATGGCGATATTATCGTCCTTGCGGGCAAAGGACACGAGACTTATCAGGAAATCATGGGGGTTAAGCGACCCTTTGATGAGAAGGTTATTGTCAGCGAACTGCTGACTGAAATGCGCGAAGAAAAGGAAAAATGACATCCGGCGGAGAATATTAATAGGATATGAATGTTCCCCGGAAAGGAAGTCGGATGGCTGTATGACCAGGATGACGGGCGCCCTGCTGCTTTCACTGGCAATTGCGTTGTTTACAGGGCCGAAACTGATTAAGTACCTGAAAAAGCTTCATTTCGGACAGACGATTTATGAACTTGGTCCGGCGCACCAGCAGAAGCAGGGCACGCCGGTGATGGGCGGTCTGATGATGGCGGCCGGGATTGTGGTGGCGTCTCTGCTCTTTCACCCGGCCAAATGGTCCGGCGCGTGGGATTTTATTTTTCCGCTTCTGGCCGTATCCCTCCTGAGCATGGCTGTCGGATTCGCGGACGATTATATCAAGGCGGTGAAGAAACGGCACGAAGGCCTTTCTCCGTGGCAGAAAATCGCGGGGCAGGTAGTCGTTGCCGTCGGCTTCAGCGTCTATTGTTATTTTTCTCCGGCGGTGGGAAGCCGGATTCGTATTCCTTTCTTCGATACCGAATGGGATTTGGGCATTTTCTATATTCCGCTGATGTCCCTGCTGACGATTTTCATTGTCAACAGCAGCAACCTGCAGGACGGACTGGACGGACTTCTCGGCACGGTGACAGCAATCGGCGCTTCCGCCTGGACTGTGATTTGCCTGATACTGATGCTTGTACCCGCGCTTGCTTCCGTTGCGGATCCGGATGGCGCACAGGTCACCGGTACTTTCATGATCAGCGTGGCCGGCGCATGTGTCGGATTTCTGCGCTATAACCGCTATCCGGCGAAGACTTTTATGGGAGATACGGGCAGCATGCTACTGGGCGGCACCATGGCGGCCTGCGCTATGCTGCTCCGCCTGCCGATACTGCTCCTGTTCATTTTCTTTACACCGATTATGAGCAGCGTTAGCGTTATTCTTCAGCGGTATTATTTTAAACTGACGCACGGGAAGCGGATTTTCCTGATGAGCCCCATTCATCACCATTTTGAGAAAAAAGGGTATTCGGAAACGCAGATCGTCAGCATGTATGGGGGGATCACCCTTATACTGAGCCTGATCGCCATACTGAGCATCTGCTGAGACAAAAGAGGGAAAAATGATGGATTTCAATCAAAAGAAGGTTCTGGTTGTCGGAATGGCGCGCAGCGGAGTTGCAGCGGCGCAGCTGCTGCGGGCCAGCGGAGCGGATGTGACGGTGAACGACAGCAAGAGCGAGGAAGAACTGGGTTCTCAGCTGGCTCCGCTGGAAGGACTGCAGCTTACACGTGCATTCGGCCGTCCGGCCATGGAGCTGCTTGAAGGGAAAGACTGCATGGTGATTTCCCCGGGCATTCCGGATTCCGCACCCTTTGTCATCCGGGCGAAGGAGGCAGGCATCTATGTGATCGGTGAACTTGAGCTTGCAGCCCAGCTTTCACGCGGGATTCTTACGGCCGTTTCCGGCACCAACGGAAAAACAACTACTGTTTCTCTTCTGGGTGAAATGTTTACCAACGCCGGACGGATTACCCATGTAGTCGGAAACATCGGATATCCTTTCTCCCTGGCGGCACTTGTCAGCCGCGAAGAGGACGTGATTGTCTGCGAAGTATCCTCTTTCCAGATGGAAACTGCGGACACTTTCCATCCACACGTCGCCCTGCTGACCAATATTACGGAAGATCATCTCAACCGGCACGGAACCATGGAGGTTTACACGGCGCTGAAAATGCGGATGTTCCGTAATCAGACAGCTTCGGATTACGCAGTGTTCAATGCGGACGATCCGGGCCTTGCCGGACTTTCCAAACAGGTTCACAGTAAGGTGATGAAATTCAGCCGAAAAAAAGAAGTACGGGAAGGCGCGTTTGTCCGGGATGATACGGTCTGGCTACGCATGGACGGTACCGACAGAAAAATCTGCAGAGCAGACGAGATTTACATTCCCGGACCGCACAACCTTGAGAATGTCCTTGGCGCAGTGTGTGTTGCGGGCGCCATGAAGATCCCTGTTCCCGTCATCCGCCATACGCTTAAAACTTTCCGGGGTGTGGAACACCGGATCGAACGTGTGCGCGAACTGGACGGCATCACTTATATCAACGACAGCAAGGGGACGAATGTGGATTCCACCATCAAAGCCGTCCAAACCATGAACGAGCCCACTGTCATTCTTCTCGGCGGCTATGATAAACATACATCTTTCGATCCGCTGGCAAAAGAAATTGTTGCGAGTCCGTTCATCAGGAAAGCGGTCCTGATCGGTGAAACAGCGCCTCTAATTCAAAACGCGCTGCAACGGGCAGGATTTGGTGAAACGGAGTTTGCCGATTCGCTGGGTGAGGCGGTCGAAAAGGCCAGGAGGTCGGCATCGACTGGTTGGAATGTGCTCCTGAGCCCCGCATGCGCCAGTTTTGATATGTTTAAAGACTATGAAGAACGCGGTCGGGTTTTCAAAGAGATTGTAAACAAGCTTGAGTCAGAGAAATAGAAACAGACCAGGGTCTGCAATGGAGGTGAGCCGGATGCAGGGACCTGCACAGCCGTCACAGGGCAGGAGGGCGGGAGATTCCCAGAATGCGTCCGGCCAGAATACGGGAGAACTCAAAGACTGGCAACGGAATACCTGGTTCGGCCCGGTACCGGACAACAGCAATCCGTTCGAGGAGCCGGAAACGGCACCGGAACTTCTGGAAGAGCGATCCAGCAGCGTCAGCGATCGTACGGGCGAATTCTGGACAGATCAGCAGCAAACCGGATATCAGTACTCAACACGGGAAATCAGGGATCAGTCTGCGACCCGCCGCAAGGAAAGAACGAACAGGCAGGGCAGAAGCAGGATTTCATTGCGGACTGTTGCTATTGTACTGCTCCTTTTTGCAGCTGCTTTTGCCGGTGTTTATTTCGGCGTTTTTCGGATCCGTGAGATCCGCGTTACAGGAAATAACCTGGTTTCTTCCGCGGACATTATTCAGTTCAGCGGTATCCGCCGGGGAGACAGCATTCTCGGCCTCAGCGAGGAAGAAACCGAACGCCGCCTTACTTCCGCAGCCATCACCGCAGCGCGCGAACGCGATAACTACACATATTATACGCTGGAGTTCCGGTATATCGAAAAGGAACTGCCCGGAACAGTGACGATTGCCGTCAGGGAGAGAGAAGCCTGCTGCTTCCTCACATGGTGCGGTATCATGTATGTAATGGACAAAAACGGGATGGTGCTCTATGAAACCGAAAACCCGTACATGAAGGATTCGGTCGTGCTCGTTGAGGTGAAGGGACTGGATATCCGGTCCGGGGCACATCTGGGACAGACCATGGTCCTTTCCTCGGCTGCTCAGGAACTGATTTTCCGGGATCTTTTTCTTGAAATGAAGGTACTTGGCTGCACGGATCAGATCCTTGAAGCGGATCTTTCAAATCCGTCCTCCATTCTGCTGACCACCCGCGATCACTTTACCGTTTCGCTGGGTAACAGCGAATCATTGCACGCCAAACTGCGGGCGCTTTTTCTTGTCCGTGACCGACTGAAGGAAATGGGAAAAACCAGCGGATCCATCAATGTATCAAACCCGGAAACACCTTCTTATTCTCCGTCTTCTCCGCAGTAAATCCGAAATATCTGATAAAATTGTAACAAATTGCATAAAAGTTGTAATAAATTGCGGACAAACTCTTGCAAAACAAATGCGAACAGGCTATAATATCTGTCGTATGCATTAATTTGTAGGAATTCCCCGGTCGATCCTGAGCACGGGAGGTTATAAAGGCTATGAAAACGACGGTTGCGGCCATCGACTTCGGTACCAGCAAAATTGTTACGCTGGTTGCCGAAAACAGCGGAAGCCAGCGCTGCGACATTGTTGCGGCCGGTGTCGCGAAGTATGACGGATATCTTGAGGAAGGCTGGAACAATCCGGGCCAGCTCGACGAGGCAATCCGCCGTTCCATCAGCGACGCCGAAGAACAGGCAGGTTCCAAAATCCGTGAAATCAATGTCGGTGTTCCGGGCGCCTTTACACATGTTTATGCCACCAAGGTGACCATTTCCCTGAAAGGGACGGATCCGCGGGTCACATCCGCAGATGTCAAAGCCTCCTTCACGAAAGCCGCCGAGAATCTGACCAATGTTCCCGGCGTGGTCATCCATTCCAGCCCCGCCTGGTTTATGGTTGACAGCGGAAAGAAAACGCTTGAACCGGTCGGTATGAAAGGGCGGGAAATGACTGCCTACATCAGTTTTGTGGTCGGGAATCGATTCTTTATTGACGATGTCACCAACAGAATGGCAGATCTCGGAATTGTGGTGTCCGGTTTCTTCTCGACTTCTGCGGGTGAAGCCATGCTTTACCTGAACGAACAGGAACGAGACCGGACTTCCGTTCTGATCGACATGGGATATCTGAATACTGAGATTATCGGCGTAGAGGGCGACGCCATCATCTATCATAAGGTGCTGGATCTCGGCGGCGGGGATTTAGCCGTTGCGCTGGCTGAGGAGCTGGATATTTCTCTCAGCGCCGCCGAGGACATCAAGCGTAAGTTTGTTTACGGCATTGAAACCACCGGCGAGACCTATGAGGTTCCCGGAACCGACGGTCAGAAAGGAATCACATTTACCAGGGAGCAGATCAAGCCGATTATTACAAGGACACTTGATGAAATCTGCGATAAGATCAAGGAATCCATTGATGACGATTTCGGCTCTCTGGGCAGCTGGAGCAGCGTATTCCTCACCGGCGGCGGACTCAGCTTTAACCGCGGCGGCAAGGAATATCTTGCGGGAAAGCTTAACCGTCCCGTTCAGGAAACGCCGCGCAGAACCACAAAGCTGAACAGTCACAGCTTCTCCAGCGCACTGGGCCTCATGGATCTGATTATCGATACCATTGAGCAGCAGCATCAGCCGGCGGCCGGTGCGGGCGGCAGGATCAAAGACTTTTTCCGTAGTCTGTTGGGAGGTTAAACACATGATTGAATTCCAGAACGAAGAACAGAACACCTTTGCTTCCATTAAGGTCGTCGGGTGCGGCGGCGGCGGAAACAACGCGGTCAACCGGATGGTCGACGCAGGTCTGCGCGGTGTGGAATTTATCTCCATCAACACCGACCGGCAGGCGCTCAGCCAGTCCAATGCTCAGGTCAAAATCCAGATCGGCGAGAAACTGACAAAGGGTCTCGGCGCCGGAGCGATTCCCGAGGTGGGCCGCCGCGCGGCTGAAGAAAG
>Ga0310690_10012930_pt1 | contig 10202 bp, 7 predicted proteins | sample AusTroGonzalo_MG_2_FD_207661 | JGI IMG/M metagenome (GOLD analysis project Ga0310690, IMG submission 207661) | Bovine rumen microbial communities from tropical cattle in Woodstock, Queensland, Australia - Gonzalo_04 (v2) (version 2) | ecosystem: Host-associated > Mammals > Digestive system >...
TCTGTGCGCTGTGCAACGCTCTGTTCTATGCCTCCGAATCCGGCCTTTATATACTTGGCGGTAACGTTTACAGAACCGATGTCGCTCAGCTGGACATTCAGGTTACCCTGTGCGGCCCATCCTCCGCTGTTGGAGAACTCCTGCAGGCGCAGTTCGTTGGCCCACACCTCTATGCTCTTAACGGTACGTCCGTTGTTTCGGATACCTATCATAATGGTCTTCACCTCTGCCAGGGTGGGGTTACCCATGATGGAGATGCGGTTGCTGGGATGGTTCTCGTCGTACTCCGAGAACAACTGGTTGATGCTGGTGATGTTGGCGCTTACCTGAGCGTTACGACGTTTCTTCAGGTTGGTGAAGAGCTCCAGGTTAATGTCCATCATGTTCTCGTCTGGCCAAACGGCACGACAGGCGGTAGCACTGTATGCGTCGTATGTGCCTTCGGGTGTCAGCTGCATGGGAACTTCGTATTCGTAGAAGTTGCTCTTGTAGTCCGAGCCCAGACGCAGGAAGACGCTGCACTCTCCGTCGGTAGTCTCTGTGATGTTCTCGGCCAGTGCGTTGGCGTGCAGGAACAGCTGCAGGTGCTTGTACTGTCGCATGTTGTACGTACAGTTCTTATATACGGCACGTGCATCGCCAGGACTCAGGTTGCGTGTTATCATACACAGGGCCTGCTCGTTGTTCTCTACCAGCTGAGACTGTGATGGGTCTGTGATACGGCTGATGCCAGGAGGCAGGACGTAGTTGACAGGCGTCTTGTCGCTGTTCTCCTCTATGCTGACGTTGCTGATTTCCAATGTTCCGCTGCTGGTAGGAGCCTGTCCCATATAGAGGGGTTGCTCATAGGGACGCCAGTTGCCCTGTACCATATCCAGGGTGGCCAGACGCAGGATGACGTCTTGCTGGAAGTTGGTGAGGAACATTCGCATGAAGCGGATGCTGGTGAAGTCGTTGATGTTACCTTCCTTGCCTTCGTAAGCCGACAGGGGCACACGGAAGAGGTACCACTTGCACTCCTCGGTATTGCCGTTACGCAGTTTCACGCTGGCCGTACGCATATCAGCGATGTGGTTGCGTCCCACCACCATATCCTCGGGTCGGATGCTGATGTGATACTGATAGTATTTCTCGTATTCGTTCAGGGTGAAGTCCTGGTTGATATCCTCGATATCGGGTGTGCTCTTCCAGGAAGTCTCGTAGCTCTCTGGGCTGGTGTCGTTGTCGGCGCTGTTGCCCTGTGGCATGTTGATACGCTTGTAGCGGTTAAGGATGGAGGTCTTCTGCTGGTCGAAGTCCGTACCACGATAATAATGATAGTTATCATTTGCAGGGTCGGCAAAGATGCTGTCGTAAACCTCTGGACGTACAATACCCTGAATCTGCTGCAGGTATTGTCTGTAGGTGTCGTACTGCTGCTCCTCTTCGTCGTTCAGACCATTCAAGCCCACATCCTGACGGCCACGCGAACCGCCCTCGTTGTTGAAGGCGTAGCTGACGCTGGTGGTATTGGGAATGCGGCCCCACAGGCCCTCTGTCCAGTACTGGTTGTTGCCATCTACGGGCATTCCGCTCTCAAAGAATTTCTTTCCGTCCTTAAGAATATCCTCGCTGACCTCTCCCAGATTGATGTAGAAATCTCCTCCGCGGTTGCTGCCATTATCATAGATGAAGGGGTCCATCATCCAGAACTCGATGTACTGAATGTTCTGAGCCTCAAAGTCGGGGTTGTCAATCTTACGCATCATACCGCCCCACTTAGACTGAGGATCCTGCAAGTGTCCGTTCTGGTCGATATTTGTGGTAAGGTTGTAAGGACCACGCTCGTTGGGATAGTAAGCCAGATTCAGTACGTTAAGGCTGCTGGCACTATTGTAGCTGTTCTGAGCCTTTTGCGGGTAGAGCTCACGTTCGTGCACCTCGCGAACATAATGGTTCGAGAGCTGGTCAAGGTCGCTCTTGATATGGCTGGGTGTAAGGGTACTGCTACGACGGGTGAAAATGGGGTCGACGTAGTACCATGCCAGCAGCGCACGGTTATAGCCGTATCTCAAATCGTTGGAGAGCTTGCTTTCTGGGAACATGCTGGGCGTGCTACACATTGTCCAGTATGTGGGCTGTGTCATGCTGTTCTTGATGCTGCTCTGCTCGAAGTCGTCCAAATACGAGGCTCTTCCCTGTACGCTGTGGTTTTGTCCGGCAATAAGCTGGGCAAACTCACCGTTGAAGGTGATAAGGCTGGGTTGCGTACATTGTATTATAGGCAGCTTGTCAACCATATTGGTCAGCCACTGGCTCTCTTTCTTCCAACTGATATGGGCGCCCCATAGGGTATTCTTCAGCGGCTCGCTACCCATGTTTACCTTGGTGGTAAGGGGCTGTTCGTTCAGGAACATCAGTGTACCGCCGATGGTCAGGTTCTTGTTGAACTCGTAGTCGGCATTCAGACCCAGCATCGTCTTGCGCTGCATGCCATAGGTCTCGTTGCTCTCTACGCTGGCGTTGATAGAGGTTCCTGCATCTATCAGGCTCTGATTGATAATGGTGACGCGCCCCATGTTGTAGTCCACCGTATAGTCTGCATTCTCGGTCAGCGTCACGCCACCGGCTGTCACCCTTACAGAACCTGGTGCAACGTTCGTAACGCCCAGGTCAATCTCTCCGGCACTGTTTCCTTTGTATTTACCGGTGATCAGGAACTTATCGTGCTCGGCTATCTGCTTGGCTACGGTCTTTGTGCTGTCGTAGAGTTCCTGAAAGCAGAACTTATCGGCCAGTTCATCATCGGCAATCCAGTTGCGCAGGTGTGCGCCGAAGGGCTCTGCCACGGGGAATACCACACGTCCGCCCTTCAGGATGGTGTAGCCTTCCACATAGTCGAAGTAACCGTTGCTGTGTGCATTGTTCTTGTCGTCCAGGCGGTCGGCATTCAGGGCCTTGATAAGAGGAGTGCTCTTCAGGCGCTCGTCGGGCAAATAGGTCAGGTAGACACCCGTAGAGTCGCTCAGGTACTTGACATCCAGTCGGAAGTTCTCTCTTTGAACGGTGGTGGCGCCCAGGTTATAGACGTTCTTCATCATCAGCTTCCAGGTGGGGAACCTGGGGCTGCCCGTGGTACTCTTCAGCAACTTAACAAAGAGGGCCTGTGTGTTGTTGGTAATGTCGGCTGCGAATTCACCCACCTGATAGGTCGTACCGTTGTAGGTATATTCATAGGCTACGGCCAATACGTCGTCTGTCTGCAGGTTGTTGTTCAGGCTGACATATCCCAGAGCCGTATTTACGTTATATTCGTTGTTGTTCAGTTTGCGGGCCGACTGCAACTTCTCGTAGTCGCGGCTGCCTACGAAGCCGATGGGGCCGCCTATGGCGTCCAGTATGGCTGTGGCCTGTGCAATATCTCTGGCATCAGGGTAGCTGCTGACGATGGTCTCGTACTCATCGTTGGCACGGTTGGCAGGCACGTTGATGCCAGTGGTGTTCCACAAGGGGTTGCTGATGTGCGAAGGTTCGCCCAAGTCGGCCAGGGCGATAATGTTTCTGTTGTTCTCTGTGCTGGCGCTCTTATTGGTAACCCAAATCTCCACACGCTTGATGGTGATGCCGCTACCTATGGTGGGCAGCGTCTTCATGTTGTCGTCGTAGCGCTCGCGGAAGAAGTGCGAGAGGAAGAAGTGTCTGTTCTCCTCGTAGTTGGTGGCGCTGAACTCGAAGGGGGTCGTCTGCTTACCGCCCTTGCTGCTGGCACTGGCGGTGGCACTCTTCTTCTGGCTGATAACGGTCTGCAGCTTCAGTTTTCCGAACTGAACGTCTGTGCGCAAACCGAACAGACTGCTCACGCCGGGCACCAGGCTCATGTTGCTGGGGAACGATACGTTACCGGCCTCTATGAGTTTGATAATCTCATCCTCCTTGCCGTCGTACTTCAACTTCATCATCTGAGAGTCAAAGTCGAAGGTGGCCTCCGTATTGTAGTTCAGGTTCAGGTTGACCTTGTCGCCCACCTTACCGTTCAGGCTCAGGTTGATTTTCTGGTCGAAGTCGAAGCCTATCGTCTTACGGCGCGAGGCAGCCAGGGCGGGGTTATCCACCTTCTTAGAGTTGATGCCCAGTTTCATCTCGGCACTTCCCTGTGTCTTAATCTGCACACCTCCAGGGCCGAATATCTTCTCGGCTGGTCCCAGGTCGAAGTGCATATCCGTAAAGTCGAACTTGTTCTTACCCTCGTTCTCGAAGGCATCGGCATTCTTCTTGCGCCAGTAGGCCTGCATACTGTTCTTCAGCGACCACTTCTGGTATTCATCGGGCGACATCAGCAACGGAGCATTCAGGTAGCTTGTTGCCTGTCCCAGCGTCATGGTGGGGGATGTGCTGCTGCCCGTTGTGCTGCTCTTGGACGAGCCTTTGCCGCCAGCCGACAGTTTATCCAGCGAGGTACCTACGGTATAGGTGTTGTCCTTCTCGTCGTAGATGACATCTGTCTTCAGATTGTCAGGCTCCTTTAGGTCGGCTGTCTTTGTCTTTAGATTATCTTGATTTTCGGCTCCCGTCTTGCGTACACTGAATCTGGGCTTACGCCTTTGCGTAGAGTCAGCAGGAGTCTGGGCAAACATGTTTATGCTTACCAGAACTAATAGGATTGATATGTAATTTCGCGCGCTCACGTTAAACAAATAACGTACGTATACCCTTATTTATTATCCGAAAGGGGGATTTTCTTTCTTTTTTTTCCTTTTTTCAGAAAAAACGCCTAACTTTGCGCTTGATGTTGAGCGGTTAGCGACAGCCTCACCCCCGCCCCCTCTCCGAGGCGAGGGGAGTTCCTAAACAGTAAACAGTAAACGGTAAACCGTAAACTAATTTTCAACTTTCAATTTTCAACTTTCAACTTAGAAAAAATGATCGAATATCTCAAAGGCACCCTTGCCGACCTGACACCAGCCCTTGCCGTTATCGACTGCAACGGAGTAGGGTACGGCGTGAACATAAGCCTGAACACCTTTTCCGGCATTCAGGGAAAGGAAAACGTAAAGTTGTGGATAACAGAATCCATTCGCGAGGATGCATATCAGTTGTGGGGATTCTCTACGAGGGTAGAGCGTGAGTTGTTCCTGCTCCTGACCAGCGTCAGTGGCATCGGAGCTGCCATGGCCCGCATGATCCTTTCTGCCATGACGCCTGCCGAACTCTGTAATATCATCAGTGATGGCAACGACAAGATGCTGAAGCAGGTTAAGGGTATCGGACCTAAAGCCGCCCAGCGTATCATCGTAGACCTGAAGGACAAGATAGGTGCCTTGGGTGTTGACGCAGCCGCCGGTGGTGGCTCAATGCTCAATGCCCAGTCTTCAGTTCTCAACAAAGAGGTACAGGACGAGGCCGTCTCAGCCCTTACCATGCTGGGCTTCAGCCCTGCTCCTACCCATAAGGTTGTGCAGCAGATTCTCAAGGAAGAGCCCGACGCACCCGTCGAGAAGGTTATCAAGCTGGCCCTTAAGATGCTCTGATTATGCAGGAACTTTTGGAGATTGCCAAAAGGGCTGCCTTGGAGGCCGGAGAGGAAATCATGAAGATTTATACCGACCCCCACCAGGACTTCGGTATAGAGAAAAAAGCAGACAATAGTCCCCTTACCTTGGCCGATAAGGCCGCACATCTCTGCATCATGCGCCACCTCCAGAGGACGGGCATTCCCGTCCTGAGCGAGGAAGGTCAGCATCTGCCTTTTTCCGAGCGCAGCAACTGGCATCGTCTGTGGATAGTTGATCCGTTGGACGGCACCAAGGAGTTTATCAAGAAGAACGGAGAATTTACCGTCAACATAGCCCTTGTAGAGGATGGTATTCCTATTCTGGGTGTTGTCTACATCCCTGTAACTGATATATTGTATTATGGTATTGTAGGCGAAGGAGCGTGGAAAATAACCCCCTCCTCGCTCCCCGAGGGGAGGGCCAGTATGATTGAAAGCCTCCCCTTAAAGAAAAGTGGCGAAAGACCCTTTACTGTTGTTGCCAGTCGTTCGCATATGAATGCTGAGACAGAAGAATATATCAACCAGCTTCGAAAAAATCACGATAAAATCCAACTCGTCAGCAGTGGCAGCAGCATCAAGATCTGTTTGGTAGCCGAGGGCGTTGCCGATTCCTATCCCCGCTTTGCTCCCACCATGGAGTGGGACACCGCCGCTGGTGATGCCATAGCCCGTGCCGCAGGCCGCCATGTGGTGGATGCGCAGGCCGCCACCCCTCTTGTCTACAACAAGGAAGACCTGCACAATCCCTGGTTTTTGGTTGAATAGGAAAGGACGTGATTTTGGGTCGTTTGGGAGATTTAACCATCACTTGTCACCTGTCAACAGCCAATCACACGAACGTTTACCCCTTGTTTTTGAACCCTGAGGAAACCCTGAGGTACTCCTAATGGTGGAAACAATTGAAGAGCAGGATTATGACACAGAGTATTATCATGTGGCCTTTGTAACAACATCAGAGAATGAAACATTCTATGGGCTGTTTCTGAAAGGGATTATCTGAATGGGGTGTTCGGATAATCTTAACGACTTGTTCGGATAATCTCTATGGGGGGTAAGGGATTATCCGAATGAGTTGTTCCCCTTATCTGGATGAGTCGTTCAGATAAAGGGAACGAGTCAAAGGTGACATGCCCTTAGTTTGGAGGCTGAATACTTTTTCTAACTTAATTACGGATAATAATCAACTTCTTAAATAATTCTCCTTACCTGGTGGCGTAACAGACACCACGGAAGTAGCCGATGCTCTCGGCGATGCCCATGAAGGGGTTGCTCATGTCCTTCTCGTACTCTAGGCTGACGCTGCCCGTGTAGTTGTACTTGCGCAGCAGGCGGACGAAGAGGGGGAAGTCGATGCGGCCGCGACCCAGCTCTACGCTCTTGTCGGCCTTGGTGGTGCCTGTGACATCCTTCAGGTGGATGTCGAAGACGCGGGTGTGATACTTCTTCAGGTCGGAAAGGGAGTCGCTGCCGTAGCGCAGGTTGTGCCCGATGTCCAGACACATGCCCATGCGGGCATCGCGTTCCTTAACGTTGTTCCAGATGTCCTCGGCATTGGGATACATGGGCATGTCGGGGCCGTGCAGATGGATGGCCAGACGGATGTCGTACTGGCGGACTTTCTGCTCTACGTAATCCAGCAACTCGTAGTTGGGAACACCTACCAGCACCTTTACACCTACGCGCTGGGCATACTGGAAGGCTCGGTCCACCTCGGCCTCAGACTTCATGTAGATGGGGCCTACACCATAGCCTGTGACGCCATATTCGGCCAGTTTCTGGTGGAAGGCAGCTATCTGCTCGTCGGTACTGTCGAGGGGCAGGTGGAAATCCTTGATGCAGAGGTAGTGGACATCCAGCTGCTGCATGGTCTCGAGGGTCTTCTGGAGGTCGAACTTATGGAAGGTCCATCCTGCCATGCCCAGGTGGAAGGGCTCTTCCCCATGGGGTGTCTTCAGGGTAATGTTCTTCTTGGCCCTGTCGGCGGCATAAACCTGAGTGTTTGTTCCTAAGATGGCGAGTGCAGCGGCGCTGCAGGCACTGGTTCTGATAAATGTTCTTCTTTTCATTTTGATATATAGTTATGTCGTTATAACGTTATTACGACATCATTGCGGCTCCATTTGTTATTACGACGTTTTTGCGGCCCAATTCGTTGTTACGACGTTTTTGCGGCCCCACGGGGACAAATTTAGCATTTATTTTTGGGAAGAGGAAAAATATGCTTGCATATTTGAAATAGAATCCATAACTTTGCTTTGGAAAATGCGTTATTTACATGTTTTATGAATAGCAATAAGACATATGTAGCCTTTGATACAGTGGGCGTGGCTGACCCTGTGAACAGTAACCTTTCCTCTTTCCGCCAGATACGTGAGTGGGAGAGGCAGAATCCTGACAGATTCCATTTCCTGAATATGGACGAGATAGAGTTCATATCGGCACATGACGACCTGATAGACAGTACGCTGAAAAACCGCTTCCTGCACCTGATGGAGTCTGCAGACAATCTTCTGGTCCTCTCGAGTGGGAGGATGAATGTGGAGAGTCCTATGTTGAACTGGCAGATCAGTCGTGCCGTTAACCGTTTCCGCCTGCCCGTGATAGTGGCATACGTGGGACTGGACAGGGTGGATGACGATACCATAAAAGCGGAGTGGAACCATCTGCCCAACAAGATAAGGAAATACATAGGCCGCGACAGCGCCAATATGGCCCACATTCCCCTGACGAAGGATAAGCTGGAACGGGCACTGGGGTATTTCTCGGCAAGGAAAGAACAGTATTCCTGGAATTCAACCACAATTTTCTGACGTATGAAACAGGTGGCTAATTATATCAAGAGCATTGAGATAGAATCGCTCTGGAACGGTAAGAAGCATGTGAAGTGGGAACTGAGCCCTGCTGTGAACATCCTGAGCGGTGTGAACGGTGTTGGCAAGAGTACCATTCTGAACAAGGTAATCATGCACTTGCTGAACATAGACAAGCTGGACAGGCAGGCTGACGGCGTGAAACTGGAATACGACGTGGAGGACGCCCATTGTGTGGACTTCGACGTGATACGTTCCTTTGACCGTCCCATCCTGAGTGGTGATATCCTGAACAAGGTTACGGATACCCAGCTGCAGACGGAGCTGGACTTCCACCTGTATGTGCTGCAGCGCCGTTATCTGGATTTCCAGGTGAGCCTGAGCAATCAGATGGTGGAGCTCTTTACCAGCCAAGCCCCCAACGCACAGGAGAAGGCACAGGAGCTGGCAGGGCAGAAAACTCACTTCCAGGATATGGTAGACAGCCTGTTCCGCGAAACGGGAAAGACCATCCAGCGTGACAAGAACGAGCTGTACTTTAACTCGTTCGGCGAAAGCCTGTCGCCCTATAAGCTGTCGAGCGGCGAGAAGCAGATGCTGATCATCCTGCTCTCCGTCCTTGTGCAGAACAAACGTCACTATACGCTGTTTATGGACGAGCCGGAGGTGAGCCTGCATGTGGAATGGCAGCAGCAACTGGTTTCGCTGATTCGCGACCTGAACCCGAATGCGCAGGTTATCCTGACCACTCACAGCCCTGCCGTGATTATGAACGGATGGGCCGACTGTGTAACAGATGTTGAGGATATAGTTTCATAGGGCAGGGGAGACATGGGAAGCCGCTTACACGAAAATCTTACCTCTCAGTATATTGCTTCGGCCAACAGGCTGCAGCCTAAGAATGCCCGTCAGAAGATTGTTGCATACGTAGAAAGCTATGACGATATTTTCTTCTGGCGCTCTGTCCTGCAGGACTTCGAGACGGACCGTTTCTACTTCGAGGTGATGCTTCCCAGCCGGACCACCCTGGGGAAAGGAAAGCGGACGGTACTGATGAACCAGCTAGGGAAAGGACTAGGGCAGTATATGATAGCGTGCGTGGATGCTGACTACGACTGGCTGCTGCAGGGCAGTACAGAGGTCAGCAAATATGTCTGCGACAATCCCTATGTCATGCACACCTATGTCTACGCCATAGAGAATTACCAATGCTATGCACCCAGCCTGCATTCCACCTGTGTGATGAGCACGCTGAACGACCGGTCGCTAGTGGATTTCGAACAGTTCTTTACTGACTACAGCCTCATTGTGTGGCCCCTCTTTGTTTGGAACATATGGGCTTATCAATACGGACATTACAAGGAGTTCTCGATGAGCAATTTCTGCGACATCGTCTCGTTCCACGAAATCAATCCCAGAAATCTGGAGCTTACACTGGATAAGCTGCGCAAGCGCGTGAACAAGTGTATAGGATGGCTGCAGCGGACTTTCCCTGAGGGGCATAAGACCTATCCGCAGGTAAAGGCAGACCTGCAGCGTATGGGTGTTAAACCCGAGAATACCTATCTGTATATGCACGGGCATACACTCTTCGAGAATGTGGTGATGACACTGCTGACACCCGTCTGCAATATCCTGCGCAGAGAGCGTGAAAGGGAAATCAATGAGCTGGCCGTTCACGAGACGCAGAAGCAGAACGAACTGTCGAGCTACAGGCACAGCCAGATGCCCATAGATGTTATGCTACGCAGAAATATCGGGTTCAAGAACAGTCCTCAGTATCAACTGCTGAAGGAGGACTTGATGCGGCTGATGGCCGATGTGGGCTTGGCAAAGTAATGGTCCATCTTCTTTATCAG